>ENA-ORTW01001695-ORTW01001695.1-human-gut-metagenome-genome-assembly--contig:-NODE-1695-length-22336-cov-5.240115_pt1 | contig 22336 bp, 20 predicted proteins | sample MGYA00242072_ERZ509193 | MGnify/ENA primary metagenome ERZ509193 (study PRJEB26280, sample SAMEA2338813) | human gut metagenome | biome: human gut; feature: human-associated habitat; material: faeces... | reverse complement strand
GAGATTTATGTACTACTCGAAGGACCTGGGAGTGATCTCGCTGAATCATGCGCTGCTGGCGAAGATGAGTGAGGGGGATTGGGAGAGAGTGAAGAGGCAGATGAAGGAAGATTTGGATAGGTACTATAGCTGATTTGATATGATATAACAAATAGTTGTTGAAAAAAATTGCTATCAAAATGGGAAAGGAAATTATTATGGCTAAGACAGAATGGCAATTGTTAGATTACAAAACAGCATTTCGAGATACAAAACTTCATCTTGCTTTGCGATTAAGAGGGTCTCAGAAATTTTTAAAAGAAATTTTCAGACAATTATAGATTCCTATAACTTTTTTTATTGAGAGCTGAAGGCTGTTAAGTTATAATTTACTCTGTACTATTGTATGGTTTGATGGGCATAAACGGGGCAATTGATACGATTTGCAGATAAGGGAAATGGAGAATGAGAGTAAGTTATAACAAGATGTGGAAATTGTTGATAGACAAAGGCATGAAAAAGATGGACTTACTGAAAGCTATCGAGATGAGCCCGAATACACTAGCTAAGCTGGGCAGAAGCAAAGATATTTCAATGGACGTGCTTAAAAGGATCTGCGCTCATTTGCAATGCGATGTCGGAGACATTATGGAAATGATTCCTGATGATAGAGAAAAAGAACAGTAGGATTTGTATACTATTTGGATGAGGTGGAATACGATGCCAGTCAAGATTTGGCCACGCGAATTTGAGAAAAAAGATCACATCAATGCTGCAGAAAGATTTTTGCTTCGTAATGCAATGCGAAACTTAAAAGAAGGATGCTTTGCGATTGGAATTGATCCTGTAGGATTCGCGACAGATAAAGTTCACATGGGGATGTATATAAGTCCTAACGAAGGACTAATCACTTTTTCAATAGTCCAGGAAAATTTGGTTCCGGCTGCTGTGGCAGGATATCTTGCAATGGAAAAAGTGATTGAACCAGCTATATACGAGAGACTCTTGAATTCCAGACTCTTGATTGCGAGAAGTGGGGATAAAAAGATTCTAAAGTTCCCATATAAACATATTTTTATCTTTCCGGATGAAGAAATACCGGTTGTTTCATGCGATGCTGACACTTTACTGGCATTCGCACCGTATTCTGCGGTTAGATTTTTTATTCCAACAACTGCAAAGAATCGCCCTAAATTCTTAAAGGATCTTAGGATGTTTGATGATATACGAATGCCATATGATTCTAATTTCACAGCGTTATCTGATGAGGAGTGCTTGGCAATTTTTGAAAGATTAGCACCGGAGTACACAGTGGTTCTCAAAGAAAAAGACGAGGTTGAAGTTGTTGAAACAACCGATGAGCTTCCGGCGGAGAGTGAAGAGATCAACGGCAATGAAGTAGAATATAGAACATTTTATCTGGATGATTATCAGGTGGCTCTGATTAATGACATGGGGCGCGGCCATAGAGTTATGCTAGCAAATGCTGGTGCGGGCAAAAGTGTCTTGCTACTCTCAAAGGCATTTAAGTATGCCAGCATGTATAAGGATAAGAATATACTGCTGACCTGCTATAACAATAACCTAGCTGATTCCTATCGATTTAAAAAGAACTGTGCTGGGCTTAACAGTGACAAACATAGAAAGTTATATATTATGACACTGCATAAACTCGTAGCTAAGCTTTTTAAGGAATGCTTGGGCAAAACAATAGAAGGCTTTGCAACCGATGAACAAATTCAGGAATGCATCGAGCTAGTAAAAAGTAATCAGATAAAAATACAATTTAAGGCTATTTTTATAGATGAGGTACAGATTTTTACACCGTTATACCTGGAACTCTGCTATGTGCTACTCGAAAAAACGGATGATGCATTATTCTTGATGGCTGGTGATTTGAACCAAACAGTTAGAAATCAAAGCCGAAGAGGTGATGCACCGTGGAAAAAGATAAATAACGGCAGTCTAGATTTTACAGGACGTGTAAAATACATCGAAAAGAATTACAGAAATAGTCCGGAGATAAGTGGATTCTTAAATCGCATGCTGGTTTATATGAATGGCTTTTTGAGCAGATTTCAGATGATTAATATTGATGAATTTGAATACGACCTCTTTGAAAAAGGCGTGAGTGAAAATGTTGCTCTCAAAGTAAAAACGGGTATAAACAGAGTCAATATTCAGACGGAGACAGTGGATGCTATAAAAGAAATCGTTGAGAAGTATCACATTGGATATTCAGAAATAGCGGTTCTGTATCCGGTAAAAGATAATAAAGCGCTCAACTATCATATTCAGTACTGGATAAGGAAAGCTTTCGAAGACAATAACATTCCATACTCGTTTATTTCGACTACGGATGATGGACAACGTGCCACATATAGTAATTCAAATGGTGTTGTTGTTTCATCAATTGATTCGTCATTGGGATTGGATTTTAGAGCGGTAGTTTTAACCGGATTATATCCTTACACATACGTATTCGATGAAAGCAGCCATCGCCATAGGTTGAGCAATTGGGAATCCATAAAAGATCTTGAAGATGATGCTAAAGAAGCTGCTCAGATTCAGATGAGAAAACTGTACACAGCCTGTTCGAGGGCAAGAGAGGTTTTATATGTATTGAGCGATGCAGAAACGGGCACTGTAATAGACGATATTATTAGAAACGGGGAAAAGAAATGAATGATTACAATGTATTGGCAAAGTTTCTTACAGACAAATACATAGCTCGTGTTTCGGGAAGAGATTTTCCGGAAAGGATTGTAGGAGAAGATCCCGAGAAGGTTGTCATGGCAGGTACCATGGCAGAGGATCGAAACGAAGAAACTTTTGAGGGTGGTTATAGAGAGGATCTATCAAAACAATTTGAAAGTATTCCGTCTATCAGTCTGTCGTTTCACATAGATAAAAAATCTGAGGGAAGTATGCGTATCATTCCGCGCGGATTACTTTTTTATACAGTGTTGCCTACATATGAAGAGGTCAAAGACTATATTATTCGCATTCAGTCAGAAAGAGATCATTACGTTTATAAGTCCATTGAAGAGATGAAGGAAAAATACCCGGATATCCATTACCAGCTTCCGCAGGTGTATAAGAAGGTGGCCATTGAAGATGTACTAAAAGATGGAATAGAGATTTCTCTCGCGGATCTTACTTGCGGAAAATCGCATCTGGAAGCGTTAATCAATGATCAATTAAATATTATTGCAGATCAAATTGTAGACGAGATACGAATTGTTCCTGATGCAGATTTATACTTTAGCGATTTGCTCGACAAGGATCGTTTTGAACTGAAGTGCGTCGCAAAACCGGAAAAAATTAATGCTCATTGGAGCGTTGATATTTATCAGATTATTTCTGAAGAGGATGGAGATTATTATTTCACTTTCCAGATGGTTAATAAAACGGCAAAGCCGGATAGACAGAATCTAGGATATCTTCCGAAGATTTATGATGCCGGTATGACGATTATTGCAGATAATGGCATCAAGTTTAAGGAAATACCAATGAGGTATTTCAAGACTGGGTTTAAAAAGAAAGATCCTGTATATGCAGTAGCAGAAAATGTCTCCGTTAAATTTGATGTGGATGAGAACGCACTTAGAACTGTAAATATTCCTAGATACTATCAGATGCGTACTATTACGAATGATAAGTATAGTGATTATACCAAGTTCAGTGCACTCATCGAAGATCCGGTAAAAAATTTAAAGTATATTCTGTCTGAGTTAAAGAAGGATTATCAGATTTGCCATGATGAATTTGATAATGCTGAAAGATTGTCTGATGTGGCGAGGGATAACTATCGTGATGCATTGTCTGATTACGAAACTGAGATAGCAAGATTTGAAGATGGAATTCAGCAGATTGAATATACGGACTGGGTTAAACGTGCCTTTGTTCTTATGAACAAAACTTTCCAAACCAAACTAGATTCCAATACTCATCATATTGAAGGCTGGAGGCTGTTCCAGATTGTTTTTATTGTGTCTATGATTTGCGAAGTTATTCGTAGTGAGTATAAGGATGATCCAGATCCGGCATTGAAGAAGGCAGATAATGATATAGCTAATTTGCTTTACTTTCCTACTGGTGGTGGTAAGACAGAAGCATTTCTTGGAATAACAGTCTTCTCAATGTTTTTTGATCGAGTCAGAGGAAAAGAGGAAGGTGTAACTGCAATTCTGAAGTACCCTTTAAGATTGCTTGCCGTTCAGCAGTTGGAACGTGTTCTTACTGTTGTCATGAAAGCAAATATCGTAAGAAAGCTGGATACACAACTTCGGGATACAAATGCGTTTTCTTTAGGCTTCTTTGTTGGTCAGGCTAATACACCGAACAGAATTGATCCGAATGAACAATTAAGTAATCGAGGAAACCAGAACGCAAGTAAGCAGCTGATACTTGAAAGTGATCAGGAAACCTTAAATGAATATTATCGCTTTATTGATACCTGCCCTGTATGTGGTAAGAAGATGATTAATGTGAAATTCAATCAGGAGGGGTGGAGATTAGAGCATATTTGTGATAACCCTGACTGTGAGATTCATGCACTTCCACTGTATATTGTCGATAGTGAAATCTATAGGTATTTGCCTTCTGTGATTGTAAGTACGATTGATAAGATGGCTATGGTTGGAACTACTTATGAGTTTAAGATGCTTTTTGGTCAAGTGAAAAATAGATGTAAGATACATGGATTTACCGGCGGATCGAAATGCTTATGTGCCAAAGCAGGATGCAAGAATCCGCTTGAAACTGTCAAACTTCTTAAGGATCCAATTCCGACATTGTTTATTCAGGATGAGCTTCATTTGGTAAAGGAGAGTCTGGGGACATTTGACTCTCATTATGAATCGTTTTTGAAGTATTATGCTGAAAAATTAGTTCCTGAACCTCAGCGTAAGAAGATTAGATATGTAGGTGCGACTGCAACGATTTCCATGTATGAGGAGCATCTCAACAATTTATATCACATGAACGGCAGGAGATTTCCGTGCGAATATCCTTCCATGCAGAACAATCGAAATTTCTATTCTAAGACGGATGAGAATGATATTACTCGCATTATTCTTGGGTATGTGCCATATGGAAGATCAATCACGGACAGTGTATGGCAGTCAGTTCTTGGCATGAAAGTTATTGTGTATGACATGATGACACACGCTGAAGATTACCATAATCTTCTTAAGAATAAATATGAATATCAAGGAACGGTAGAAGAACTTAAAGAAAAACTCTATGATTACTGGATTGAACTTGTATATAATAAGGTCAAGAATGATGTAAACAACCTTTACAATGCATTCCAGAACCAGGCAAACAACTACCTTGAGGATAAAGGCATTCCTAAGTACTATCCGGAATCTATGACGAGCGATACGGATTTTCAGAGTGTAAGAAAGACTCTTTTTGAAATCCAAGAGAATCGCAAGAATTTGGAAAGCAAAAACTTATTACTTGCCACAAGTACAATATCTCACGGTGTGGATGAAGATTCGTTTAACGTTATGTACTTCTTTGGTATTCCGAATAATAATGCAGAGTACATTCAGGCATATTCAAGAACCGGTCGTAAGTACACTGGCATTGTAATGGATCTTATTCGATTGACGAGAGTAAGAGACAGATCGTATTTAAAGAATTTTGTTATTTTCCATCAGAATAAAGATGATCTTGTAGAACCGGTACCGATCAACCGTTGGGCTAAGAATGCGGTCTATTGTACTCTTCCTGGTCTGTTGGTGGCTGTATTATATCAGTACTATGCACCAATATTGAATATAGAGAATGTTTATTCTGCGAGCACATGGAAGAAAGTGTTTGAAAATGAGGATATAGATCCCAAGGAAGTTGCACAAATACTAATTGAAGTGTACGGGTGCAATGATGGAGAGAAAATGTCTGATGCATATCGTGAAGCAGTAATAGATGAGGTTCTAAGGATTTGCAATGGATTAAAAACATACACACCGGGACCGAATGAATTTTTGTCTGACGGAATATCTAGATACTCACATGGAAACAAGAAACCGATGCGAAGCCTGAGAGATACTGAGGAACAAGTTACTATACGAATTGATTAAGGGAGAAAAACTTTTATGAGTACAAATATGTCAAGAAGTAAAAGCCAGGCTGTATACAGCTTCCTTCCGCATATGTGGGTAGCTAGCCGAGGAGATGGTTCAAGTATCACTGCTGAGATTAGTGGCTGGAATTACCGAAGGATGGATGATGTTTATCAGAATTTTATTGAGGGCGAAATCAAACGTCAGATTCGGTTATTTGGTAATCGCGGAGGGGACATTTCTTCTTTCGGCATAGATGATCATGTACATAGCTATACAATAGTTGAACCTGCGATGAATGAAACAGCCGAAGATATCGTTGGAGTTAAATCACCATTGGTGTTTTATTGCAACTCTTGTCATGAAGTTATTCAAAAAAGAAACGCTGATGACATTGACCACATGAAATGGAAATGTCCTACTTGCGGTTCCACTCTTAAACAGCTGCAAATGGTATATGCCTGTGAATGTGGACATGCAGAGGCAGTAAAGATTCCGTATGTTGCAGGTGGTTATAAGAAGATGAAATATCTTCCAAATGAAAATCCTTATCGAATGATTGCAGTTACAGAATCGGGAGAGCGAAAGGCTGAACTGGCTATATCGTGTCCAAATTGCAAAGCGAGACTTGTTCCGGACAACGCAGAATCTACAAGAAACTATAAGCCTTTTTCATTGAAGATTATTAATATTGCCGATAAGCGAAATGGTGAATTCTTTGAAAAAGGTCTAACAGCGCAAAAGGTATTGGTCGCGAAATGGTTTAATAAACTATCTCAAGATAAATTTGTAGAGATACTTGATAATTTGGCACTTGCTTTTAGCAATCACAATACTAACGATGCCAAGAGAAAAGAAGCAGAGCTAACCATCCAGAAGATGATTGATAGTGGCGCTTTACCGGAATCTATGCGTGAGGCAATGATTAACAGCATGGTTTCAGTAACAATAGAGAGTGCGCTTTCTGTAGAACCATTTGTAAATGCCTGTGATCAGCTCTTTGCTAAGCTTAAAAAGCAGGATGAAATATCCTATGGAAGCTGGATAGAAAACTTTGCATTTAAGTTAATGCAGTACAACACATTGAAGTATGCACCCAAGGTTCTAACGCTTGAAGATTCTATCAGTAAGCAATTATCAATGGACTTCATCGATTCTGAGGATGATATCCTTGATCTGAATCGTAAGATGGGAATTTTTTCAATGCAGGTTTCTTGTGACATTGAGATTATAAATTGCACTTATGGATATACAAGAAGAGTTTCGGATCCGGCTCAGGCTAAGAAGAATCTTAAACTGGTAGCCTTCAATAAATATAAAGACAATTCATCTTTAGTTTATGGGGCAAAATTGGAAACAGAAGGAATTCTTTTTGAAATAGACAGAGTGAAGATTCTTAATTGGCTTCTAATTAATGAAGTGATTACAGAAGCAGAGATGCCGGACATAGACGATGAGGTTGCTGTAAAAGAATGGTTTGCTGAAAATGTTCACAGTGAATTGGTAAATATCTTCAGTGGAGTTGATGAAGGTGAGAAGATTACGAAGAATATATTTGGTCTTCTTCATTCAATTTCTCATGCATTTATGAAGACTGCTGGAGAAATAAGCGGGTTGGAGGATACATCCCTTACGGAAGTCATTATTCTTGAGACTACAAGTATCTTTATCTATGCGCAGACTTCTCAGGGTATACCTTTGGGTGCACTATCGGGAATGATAGAGACTAACTACTATAACTTCCTACAAAAGGTAATTACCGAGATGAGAAACTGTATTTTTGATCCTATTTGTGAAGAACGTGATGATACATCCTGTAGTGCATGTATGATATTGCCTGAAATTTGCTGTGAGTTTTTCAATCATGATTTAGGTCGAAAGTACATGTATACATTAAAGGAAAACCCTGATACAAAAAAACCGTTTATTGGATTTTGGGAGATGTAGCTATGGCAGTAATGTATCCAAATAATATTCATGTGTTGGATCCGGAAGACTCAGAGCTGGAAGTGTATAGCCGACTTAGGGAACAACTGGATGATTCTTATACGATTTTTTATTCGGTGGAGTGGAACCGCAAAAGAAAAGATGGATCATTAGAAAAATCAGAAGCAGATTTTATTATCGAGAATCCCAAATATGGATTCTTATGCCTGGAAGTAAAAGGTGGTAGCCATATGGAAATATCGCCGGAAGGGACTTGGACGCTTCATACGATCAAGTATGGCTCACGGGATTTGGACCGAAGCCCGTACAAGCAGGCTGAAGATAGTATGTATTTCTTTAAGGATAAATACAAAAAGGAATACAATATAGATTATTCTGGACTATTTGGTGCAGGTGCTGTATTTCCGTTTTATGTTCTCCCCCATTCGGAAAGCATAAGTAATAGGGATAGTATATGTACTATAGAGTCTCCGGAGATGAATAATCTGGCGGAGAAGATTAAGGGAATGTTTAAAGCCTGGGGAGGAGCACGATTTGGTCGGAACAGATATAGCCAACAGGAACACCAATTCTTTTTGGATATGGTTCGAAAAAGAACTGCTATGGCAGCTGCAGCTGGAGCTTTAGTCAAGTTTAAGGAGAAACAGCTAGATGAAGTAAATCGTGTACAGGATAATTACATTTATTTCCTGTCAAATATTCGACAGTTTTATGTCCGTGGAGGTGCGGGAACCGGAAAAACTTGGATTGCTCTTAAATTGGCCAATGGTGAGGCTGAGAACGGTGGAAAGGTACTTCTTACATGCAAATCGGTAGCACTTGCCAGTACTTTAAAAGGTATGGCTGAAGAAGGCGTAGATGTAGTGGATTTGGATACACTGAAGGGAAGCGGCATCAAAGGACAATATGATGCTATATTTGTGGACGAAGCACAGGATTTCTCGGAGGAAGATGCTTTTAATCTAAAACTCTTTCTAAAGGACGAAAAGCAATCACGTTTGGGAGTTTTTTATGATGATGTTCAAAAAGTGAGGGCAGAAACCTTTGGTGATGCTTTTATGATCGAGATTCCGCCATTCATGCTTCATGAGAACATTAGAAATACTGCCAATATATATAAATATGCAACCAGCGAAACTGAGTTGGGCCAAGATGTGATTACTAATCCTGTAGAAGGTCCAACTCCCAAAAGTGAGAACATAGCTGGAAATAAGAAACTTGCACAGCGACTGAATAATCTTTTGAAAGAGTATTTGGTGGATGAAAAATTACAAACATCCTCGATGGTAATTCTGGTGGATGATCTGGAGGAGTTTAATGGTCTTTTTCCAGATGGAATTGCCAAATGGAAGTTCGTAGAGCATCCCTGTCAGACTGAAGAGGAGATAAGAGTATCTACAGTTGAGGCTTTTAAGGGATTGGAATCAGATATGATCATTTATATTCGCAGGAATGACGCATCGCAAAATCTAAATTATATCGCATATACAAGGGCAAAGTACTATTTGATTGAACTTGTGGTGCAGTAAATGGAAACGGTAATAAGTAGTGAATGAAAATGTAGAGCCTATCTTAAAATGGGCCGGAGGTAAGAGGCAATTATTGGGCAAATTGCTTCCTTTGGTTCCGGAATATAAAGGAAAATACATAGAACCATTTATGGGAGGAGGGGCAATGTTTTTTGCCCTTTCTCCGGAGACTGCAGTTTTATCGGACTGTAATGAGGAATTAATTGCGTTATATAAGACAGTTTCTAAACATCCGGATCTAGTCATTGAAGAACTAAAAAAATATAAGAATACGGAGAAAGAGTATTACAGAATCAGGGCGTTGGATTGGAAAAGTCTCAGTGAGGTAGATGCTGCTGCAAGAATGATTTTCCTTAACAAGACTGGATTTAACGGTCTATATAGAGTTAATAGACAAGGCGGATTTAACGTACCTTACGGAAAAAACAAGAGGACGCAGTTCTGCAATGAAGAACAAATTTTAAAGGCCGCAAAAGCGCTAAAAAAGAAAAAGCTTCTTTGCGGTGACTACAAGAGAATACTAAAGAAGTATGCTGAACCCGGAGATTTTATTTTCTTGGATCCACCATATTTTCAGGTGACGGAGCGAGAGATTTTTCTCCGTTATACAAGCGATAGGTTTTATGAACCGGACCAAGAGGAATTGGCAGAAATCGTTAATGATTTATATGACATGGGATGCGAAGTGATGATGACGAATTCAAATCATCCTAGAATATATGACCTTTATAGTAGGTTTGGCATTAAAGTTGTCCAGGTTCGTAGAGCGGTTAACTGTAAAGGTGATGGACGAAAAGGCGAAGACACCATCATTACAGCATTTCATTGATGGGTGAATTATGAAGCTTATAAGGTATTGAAGGGAAGAAGTAGCAATGATTGGTTGGAGTTTTCCGTCGAGAAACAATGGTGATATTGAGGGATTTTCAAATCCTGCACTGGAATGGTTCAAGGGGAGTCCTCTCAGAGCCCTGGCAAGAGAAATCTGCCAGAACTCTCTTGATGCACAATATGAAGAAGATGAGCCTGTAAGAATCGAGTTTAAGAAAGAGTTCGTAAGTACAAGTTCATTTCCGGGTATGACAGGGTTACAAAGTATTCTTTTGAAATGTAAGAGTTTTTGGTCTGAAGATGGAAATGACAGAACGCAAGCATTTATTAACACTGCCTTGCGTGATCTTCGAGAGGAGAAGATCTGTGTATTAAGAGTTAGTGACTATAATACGAAGGGTTTGGAAGGACCTTACAGTTCTCATGGAATAACTCCATGGGTGAGTCTTGTAAAAGGTACTGCGTTCTCTGTCAAGGCATCTGGCAAGACTGCAGCGGGTAGTTATGGAATAGGAAAAGCAGCGCCGTTCATTAACTCCAAGTATCAAACGGTGTTTTATCGAACAAAAAATATTGCAGGAGAAACGGCAGTGCAGGGAGTTGCACATCTTATGTCCTTCTCGGATGAAAGCTATGGCGATGTAGATCCAATCAGACGTTCTGTCGGTTATTTTGGTGAAACTAATGGAAATATAGCCGTTCCGAATATGGCTGAGCTGGATAGACTGTATGCTAGAACGGATGTGGGAACAGATCTATTTGTTCCCGGATTCAATTTTGTCATCGATGGAAAAAATGATTGGATAAACCAGATGATAGGTGAGATTCTGGAAAACTTTTTGATGGCAATAGAATACAAGAATCTTGTTGTTTCTATTGAAGGTCGGGATATCACCAGAGATACGGTTCGTTATGCTATTGCGCGCAATCAGAAATATGCAAAGGATGCATATTACTTTAACAAAATCCTTATGGCTGAGCCGGACAAGATTGTGGATGAAGACTACAATTTTCATGGTATGGGTCAGCTCAGACTTAGATTATTGTACGCAAATGATCTGAACAAAAAGATCCTGGTTGTTCGTAAATCAGGTATGAAGATATCCGAGATTAAAGGTTTGCCAAAGGGAATATCATATACAGGAATTCTTGAGCTACAAGGGGAACGATTGAATGCGTTCTTTAGAGAGATGGAAAATCCGACTCATGATAAATGGGAACCTAACAGACATTCAAACCCCTCCCTGGCTAAGAGGTATAGGACTGAATTAGAGGAATGGGTTAAATCTGTTATCCGGCAGAAAGTGGAAGAAATGTCTGGTGCAGAAGTATTGATTGATACAGGAAATCTTTTTAATACCGCCGGAAAGAATGAATCACCAAGAAGTGACGATGATAGTGATGCGTCCAAAAAAGAAAATGTCATTGACACAACAAAAAACGTTGAGATTGTAATCGAACCTAAAAAGAGTACATCGGTTCGCGGTGCAAGCGGCTCCGGAAGTAGAAAAGTATCTGGAACGATTGATGATACTGGAAATCTTTCTGGACACAGACATCGTGATGGTGAGCAACCTCAAAAACCCACCGGAAGAAAAGGAAGAGAAGATCAACGCGGACAGGACTCGGTTTTTTCTGGAATGTCATACATTAATGTCTCAGCGCGCGTTATAAGTGTGGGTGGTGGCGTGAATCGCCTTATCTGTATTCCAGAGAAGAATCTATCCTATGGAGAAGTACAGGTTCTTGCTACAGGCGAAAACGGAAAGTCTATGCCAATCAGGATTAACAATATTATCAAAGGAACGAACCAGGCGTCGATCAAGGATGGAAAGATTATATTGAAGGGTATTAGTCAGGGAGAGAAAGTCGTCGTCGATTTTCAGGTGTCCGGAAGACAAAACTATGCAATGGGGGTGGAAGTAAGTGGAAATCAAGAATAGATTGTTCCCTTATCCAGTGTTATGTGCGGATACCGATGATTACACATCCGGGAGCTTTTCTGTAGATACGGAAATAGTAAGTCAAGACATGCATAGTCTTGTACTGAAATTTCACATGAAACTTGATAACCCGGGATTAAAGACTCAGATTTCTCAAGGGCGTGCGGAATATATTATTCATATGGAGTGCACCAATACCGCGTTCAGAACAGTTATTCATACCTTCTCGGATGAGGAAGTCTATCGAATTAATAATAGCAAGGTTAATGGAGAAGTTTCGTTTCTTGGAATGGTAGTATCTAAGACAGATATACCATTTTACCGAAACAATACATTGAATTCGGATTACGATGAAATTGATCTTATGATACCTCGTGCTGCCATTATGGCGTATTACAATATGCCAAAGATTAATGTATTTAAATGCTATGAAGAATTAGCACAGGAAGAATCATTGTTTAGCGTTGTCCGAGAGATGAGGTTAGATCAAAACGAAGAACGTCCGGTTCATTTCGCACTGGATCCAGAACGTATAAAGATTTTTGTTGATGAAGATGTATATAGTGCATACATCCAGTACCAGAATAATCTAACGATGCGACCTTTGATCTTGTCTGTTCTCGTTATGCCTGCACTTACCTATATGATGGAGGCACTTAGAGAGGGATATGAAGCATATGAAAGTTGCCGGTGGTTTTTGAAGTTTTCTAAGTTCTATCAGCAACAGGGAAAGGACTTTATTGATGATGTTATTGAAGGTGATATGACGATAACGGAGATTGTACAGGAATTGTTACAACTTCCGATCGGTAAGACCTTCTTGAATATGCAGGAAATGTTAGGGGAATAGCGATGAAGTTGTTTTTTATGAAGCAGGATGCTGTTGACTTCATGAAACATAATATGGAAAGGCTCTATACTCATTACTTCCAGGATGAAACGAATGAGTGGATGGCAAGAGAATATGGCAGTGATCTCTTTTCTGAATTTATGGAAGTGCCTGATTTTGAGCTTGCCGAAATAGATGCGATGTCCATAGGTGAAGTTGATTTCGAAAATTGTAAGATTCTGTATAACAATCTTAGATCATTGAGTGAGTCTCAGTGTTCAGATGAAAGACTGTGGGCGGGGCTATGTAATAGTACATTTTACGGCTATATGAGGCGTAGATATCAATATCCATCCAAGCAACTGAAAAAGAAGGAAACAGATGCAAGCGCAGTGATAAGTAGATTCTTTTTTAGTGGCGGCACGCGATCCGGTTTCTTTAGGAATGGTTTAGCCAAATGTTGGTGGGTAGGGCGTGCAACATTTGATAAGGATAATGAAAATCACTTTGCTAGGCTTGATGTAATCGGACCAAACGATTTGACTACAAAGGTCAGTGACATTTTTTATAACAACACATTTGCGTCCAATCCTACAATTCTTGCTGGTATTTGTGATGCATTGAAATATTTTAGTGATCATGGTCAGGTTTTAGACGAGAAGAAACATGTACGAGCAGCAATGCAGTATATGAATGCTGTTGGAGGAGCTACGCTTCTAGATGTATTATCTCGCGAAGAGATATGCAAGATAATGACGACGAGGATTATAGCAATTCTTAAGGGACAATCTGCGGATATATCTTTTGATGAAGAAGACGAAGATCAACTCTTAGAGGAAGTTTTGGAAGAAGACGATTATGAAGAAACTGGCGAAGCTTCTGATGAATCTGAAGAATTTGATGAGTCAGAATATAAAGATTCTCTCGATGATGATAAACATACAGAATATAATAATGCTCCAATTCGTCCAGATATAACACATAGAGTTGAACAGTCTAAAGCAAGTATGCCTCTGGTTAGAAAAGAAATAAAGAAGGAAGAGCCTATTGTAGTAGTACCGCTTAACTGGTTTGAGGAAGAAACAGGAGATGATGAACTTCCTGGACCCGAGTATATAACTTATGGTTGTTGGGTAAAGGTTCTTGATGAGAAAAACAACAAGGAAATCATATATCACATTCCGCTTAAGGATGATCATTCCAGAGCGTGGTACGGGATTGAAGAAAAAATGATGGGACAGGATGTCGGATTTCGTCTATTTCTTGCTGGTAGACATTATAGTGTAGTGGAATTTGGGCGTGATGATGAACGCAAGGATACGCACGCAGAGTTTAAATCAAGAGAAGACTGATATGGTGAAATAGTGAATGTTCAAAATTGAGTAAAACACTTGGACCAATGCATGTAGGGCATATCGTGTACTTGGGAAGGTAGTTAAAAATGCTTCATTACAATGGTTAACTTTTACATAACCAATGAGTATCATAAGTTGGTAGATGAGAAGTCACTGTATTCTTTCGGGATTTAAAGGATTCCGACGTCGGATTTCATGGTGTTTTATAATGGGACAGACAGGGACGTTTCGGAGTGTATAGTACTGTATCTGTCAGATGCTTTTGAGAAACCGACACAGGAATGAAGTGGTGGAACTGACGAAGGCGAATTATATCATTATCTGTGGAGATTTTTGGTGGTGCTGGGCGAAGGACAAACCTTTGAGTATTATTGTAAAAATTTTTCGGAGAAACCTTACGCATAAAAGAACTTCCTTAATAAAACATCTGCTATGCAGACACCGTACAGGCAGCCCCCTTCGTGTAAACCAACACCTAAGGACTAAAGCACCTAAGCATAGGCACCGATCCATCAGCGGATAGTATTTTGTGTAATTTTTAAAATATTATACATTGTTATGCATGGAGGAAAGAAGTATGCATTTAGAAAGTGAGCATTTTATTGCTGATCAGATAAAACATTCTGACAAAGAAAATTTAAAATTGTTAGAAGACTCAAGACCTTGGAAAAAATAATTAAAGAGGCTCAAAATGTAATATCTGATAAGGATAAATCGGATTATTTTGAAGAACTTTGGGAGCATTATCAAGGCAAGAAATATTTTTGGTGCATTTACAGAAGAGATAGATTAATGAATATAGAAATACAGAGAAAATGAAACTTTATGATTTGCAGTAGGTGAAGCAGATGAATATACAGATTTTTGGAACTAAGAAATGCAATGATACAAAGAAAGCAGAACGTTTCTTCAAGGAGCGTGGCATAAAGTATCAGTTCATTGATATGAAAGAAAAAGGCATGAGCAAGGGAGAGTTTACTTCTGTTGCACAGGCTAATGGCGGTCTTGAAAATATGATTAACTGGGATGGAAAAAACAAGGATTTACTTGCTCTTATTAAGTATATCGCAGATGAAGATAAACTGGAAAAGGTACTTGAGAATCCGCAGGTAATTAAAACACCGGTAGTAAGAAATGGAAAACAATCTACACTTGGATATCAGCCGGATATATGGAAGGGATGGAATTAATGGTAAAGAAGATCATGCATGATCCGCTGTTTCTGGCACAGAAGTCAGTGGATGCAACAGAGGCAGATAAACAGATTGTGACAGATTTGCTTGATACACTTAAAGCAAATTTAGAACACTGTGTTGGTATGGCTGCTAATATGATTGAAGTAAAAAAGAATATCATTGTAGTAGCAGCCGGACCATTTCAGTTTGCAATGATAAATCCGGTAATAACACAGAAATCCGGAGCATATCAGACTGAAGAAGGATGTCTTTCTCTGGAAGGTGTAAGACCATGTACGAGATATCAGGAAATAGAAGCGGACTATCTTGATCAGAACTTTAAGAAACAACATGGAAAGTATTCAGGTTGGACAGCACAGATTATTCAGCATGAGATTGACCATTGCAATGGAATAGTAATATAAGGATTGGTACTGTAGTGATGCTGAACTTGAACTACGATGTCCTTCAAGATGTCCTTTAAGATGTCCCTCAAGATGTCCCTCAATACAAGTTAGATGTCCGGATTATTGACTTGCACTGATTGCAAAAATGAGCACCGGAGGAGATACGGACAAGATTACACGGTTAATGGATCCGGAAATCATGCAATACAGAAGAAATATGGAGAAAATGTTAAATACGGAGAATACCATGTCAAACACCACCCTTACACAACTTCAAGAAGGATTGACAACTGCATATATTGATGATACAGCCGCTGCCAATCTGGCATACAAGCCTGCCTTCGTGTCGAATAATCCGGAAGAGGGCAAGAAAGTTATTTCCGTCATAGAAGATGAGCTGATGAAGTGTGAATTGAAGTGTATTCCCGCGAATTTGAGATTGATTTGTGGCTGGCGGAGAAAATTTTTATAATATGAAATATTGGAGAGGGGGAACAACATTTTATGACAGACTGGATAATGGTTATAATTACAGCAATATATGTTATAGCAACGATTGTGATTTGTTATTTTAATGGAAAATCTGCCAAGGCAGCAAAAATACAAACAGATGAAATGATACGACAATATCAGATGATGAATAGACCTAATATTACAATTCAGTTTGATATAATACGTTCTGGATTGCTATGTTTTGTTGTACAAAACGAAGGAAACTGTCCAGCACATGATGTAAATATACATATCAATCAAGCATTTATTGACGGAATGAGTGATATTCGTGATAAGGAGAGAGTGAAAGAATTAGGTCAATCCAAGTTGTATTTGGCAAGTAATCAAAAAATATATATTTTATTAGGTGGACAACCGGAGTTTACTAAATTGGCAAAAAATATTGCGGAAATTGATATTTCCTATGACAACTATAATGAACATACAACTATTGATTTAGAGCAGTATGCAATGATGTTAGTGTATGATTCGCCGGTGGAAGACATTGCTCAATACCTGAAAAAAATAAAAGAAAGTAATGATAAAATTTATAAAAAGATATCTAATAAAATTGATTCGGACAATCGTGTAAAACATGTTGTTGTACATAACTCAACATTAGAAGAGGCACATAAGTATAGGATATATAAATATATCTGCTGCGAAGGAAAGCATTTAACGATTGACATAGTAAATGAAGTAGGACTGAATAAAGACTATGTTTTAAAGTTACTAAATGAATTGTTGTGGGTGGATGGATTGATTGGTTGTTTCGCTGGACCTGATGATAACGATGATAGTATTGAATGGTATAGAAAGTAGATGATATTAATATAAATTATGATTACTTGTTGGATAAAGAAATAAATTCTATGTATGCTGCATAGCAACTTTTAAGTTTGGAAAAGAAGAATTTTAGAAATAGAGGCAAGATAGTATGGAACAAATAGTGACAAAAGGAATAAGGATAGATCTTCATATACACTCAATATTTTCCAAAGCCAAAGATGGTAAGAAAGTTCAAAATAATACTTTGGAAAACTTACCTATATTGATAAAGGGACTATTAGATAATAACGTAGAAATGTGTGCAATTACGGATCATGATACTTTTAACTATGAATTATACAAAGAACTAAAAAAGCAAGAAATAGAAGAAAATTGTATTACGAAAGTACTGCCAGGAATAGAATTTTCGGTTGAATTCATTGAAGGAAAGGTAATTCATATTGTTACTATTTTTGATGACAAAGATGATGATAAAATCAAAAAAATTCAAGATATAATGTTGAATGGTAAAGGAAGTAGCTGCTTTCAAAAGGGAAAAGGAGCATACTCTCGAAAAGATTATTTTGATGTTTTAGCTGAAATAGATACAAACTTTATTATGATTGCACATCAAAAAAAGACGCCTACTTCACTACATAAGCCTCATGCCAATGATGTTATGTCGTTGGGAAGGGAAATATTTAATGAATTGGTTTTTATGGATTACTTTGATGCGTATGAATTCCGTAATAAAAAGAATGAAATATATAATAAAATATATACTATTGAGAATAATATGGAGGACAAACTTAGGTTTATTACAGGATCCGATTGCCATAGGTGGGAGTTTTATCCGTATACAGAAGAAAATGAAAAAAAGGATTTCAAATTTACATATATAAAATCATTAGCAACTTTTAAAGGATTGGCTATGGCAATAACCGATCCGCATAGAATTGAACTTGAAAATTCATTTTTTAATCCGAATGAAAAGTATTTAGAGAAAATAGAGCTACAAATAAATGGAGAGACAAAAAGTATCCCTCTGTCAAAGGGAATAAATGTTATCATTGGGGATAACTCAATTGGAAAATCTTTATTCCTCAATGCTATAACCAATTATTATAAGAAAATACCCAGGAGTGTGCAAACGGGCTACGAAAAATATCTCGAAAAAAATAATATTAATTTTATAAACTCGCTTCCTGAAGAGGATATATTTATCTTTAATGGGCAAGGAGAAATAAGAGCAATTTTTGATGAAGATGGGTTAAAACCAAATAATTATTTAAAAAGATATTATCCAAATGATATAAGTCCGGATAAATATAAAAATGTAGTGTTAGAGGAACTACATAGATTTTATACAGCTATAGAAAAGAAATTTTCATATGATGATGATGTAGACAAACTTCCTAAATTCAAAATTCCAAATGAAGAAATACATGATAAGAGTATTATATTTGTTGGAGACGTAGAAAAAAGGGACACCAAGGATATTCAACATTTGGTAAATATCCTAGATGGTATAATAGAAAGTATTAAGTTGCTAGTAAATAATAAAAAATTAGAAGAGAATGATCAGCGACCATTAAAATCTACTATAGAAATGTTTAATGTTATGAAAGAAAAATATAGTAATTTGTTAGCACAGTATAAGGTGGAAAATGAAAAGATAAATATATATAATACATTTTTGAAAAGTTATAGAACAAAATACAATAGAAAAATAACTGCTGAACAGGCTGTCTTTTCAGAGTATGTTGAGCAAAAAAAGACAGCGGTTGAAGGTATTGTAAAACTATTATTAGCGCAACAAAATCTAGAAACATATTCGCCAAATATATCAGAACTAGAGATTGTTCCAGAGTGTAATCCAGTTGATAAATATCAATTTGTCTCTAAATTACAAATTGATAAAATAAATAACGATTATATTTTACAACTTATTAGATCGGTGTTAACAAAGAAAGGAAAGGATTTAGATACGAAGAAAATTACGCGATCCATGTTAAAGGAAATCTTGAAAAATTATCCAGAAGAGGAGGAAAATCCGCTTGAGTTTTATAAAGAAAAAATAAATGCCCGGTTGGATAAGGATTTTAAAATTAGAAGAACTATAGTAGAAAATAAAATGGATGTGTATGAAGAGGTGTCGGCGGGCTTTGATGCTCAAATGTACTTTACACTTTTAAGCGGAGAAATTAGGGATAAAGGGATATATATCATTGATCAGCCGGAAGATCACATTTCTCAAAAAGCTATAAAGGAAAAAGTATTAGATCAATTCAGAAGAATGGGGCAACAAAGGCAAGTTATAATGGTAACACATAATCCACAATTTATAGTCAACTTAGATGCAGATAATGTTATTTATTTGTTTAAAAACAATGAAAAATTTGATGTATATTCAGGAGCATTAGAGTATGAAAATGAAGAATATAGTATTTTGAAGATAGTTGCAGATAATATTGAAGGTGGATTACAGACAATTCAAGGAAGGATGAAGAGATATGAAAAGGACATTTGAATTTGAACAGAATAATGATAAATATACTTTAAAAAATACGGCACCGCATGAGAAAAAAGATCCTTTTGAAATAGACAAAAGTAAAAAAGAGTTTGACACAAAAAAATTTTACCAATATGTATTTTCAGATATTTCTATTCCAATAGAAATAGAAATCATTGATAAAACTATGTCGGATGATAAGGAAGTTCAAAGAGTTTATGGCGTAATATATGATATTGTTCAGGGGGTAGTAGCTAAATTGAATAATAAGTAATCGTCAAATGCAAATGAAATATGAAAAAAAGGAAATAGAAAATGAACGAAAAATTTATAGATTTTTTCATGACATTAGCGCCTACATTATTGACAAGTGTAACGGCTTTTTTTGTAGGTAGATACAATAATTTTCAAGATAGACCACTTGATAAAATGGAAATAGCGTATAATAGAGTGTATTACCCTGTTTATAGGATAATGAGAGAAGACTCTATAAAAATTTCTACAGTCATAGAAAAAGCAAAAATGTATTTTTGTAAATATGAAAAATATATTGACAGAACTACAACTATGATATACCAACAATTATGTGAATGTAAAGATATAGAAGAACAAAAGAGGATATATAGTGCTTTTAGTGACAATATACATAATAATTGTATTTATTTAAGAAAAAAACTTGGATATTTACAACCAGGATATTTTCGAATTTATCAATACTTGCCAACGAAGATAAAAACGCTGATTCGTATAGTATTCGAATTTATAGTATGTTACTTTTGCGCATGTATTTTTTCATTTGTAAAAGTAGAAAAAATAAGAGAGATTTGTTTAGTATTTTTTACGATTGGTTTGTTTGCAATATTTGTGGAACTCATATTTTTATTGATTCAGAAAATGTTTGATTTTATTAGAAAAATAAAGATATGTAATAAAAAGTAGTTATTGAACTCACTTTGATATGAAATGGTATATAAGTAATTTTATATTTAAGTAAAGTGGATTAATATATAAGGCGTTGGAGGTGAAATAGAAGTGGCAATTATTTCTCAAAAAGAGCAAGGAGTATTTTTACTATTATTCAATAGAAATGGATATGTGCTAGATTTTACAGATAATACGTTTGACATATTTACTACTGCGAGTGTAGGCGAGCCGATAAAAACAAAGTATGGTTTGTCGAAAGGAAAGGCGTTAGTGGCTTATCTAAATGAGGCTGATGATGTACAACGGACAAAGCTGATTTTAGATTTATTCCATTATTATGAGGATAAAATGGAATATGAATACAACAAGGACTTTGAAGATCTTGCAAATTGGAGCAGTATGTCAAGATATGATGAACATTTTGCGAAAATATATCAAAAGTGCAAAGAAATAGTTTTACATATTAATGGTAATACAACGGTAATGACACGAGCAACTGAAAATTTAAAAATTAAATTTTCAAGTGAGTATCTATCAAGACAGATCGATTTAATGGTAACGATGCAGACAACGGACCCAACTAATGCAATAGGGATGGCGAAGAAATTAATTGAAAGTTGTTGTAAAACCATCCTTGACGAAATGCAGATATCATATTCTAAAAATGATGATGTACCACAATTAGCAGATAAAACAATGAATGCTTTGAACTTACTACCTTCGAATGTACAATCTACAGATAGAGGAGCAGATGCGATTAGAGCTGTGCTTGGCAATCTTAGAGCAATTCCAACAAAACTTGCAGAAATTAGAAACCCCTTTGGAAGTGGGCATGGAAAGAGTGCATCTTTTCAAGGTCTTGAAATAAGACATGCAAAACTAGCAGTTGGAAGTAGCGTTACTTTTGTGGATTTTATTTGGAGTAGCTATGAAAGTCAGAATAGTTCAAAAAACAGCGGACTTGATTTCATTACTGAATATTGAATGTAGAAAATGATAGATGTATCTAAAACAACAAATGTTTGACAGGATAGTATATCGAGATTCAAGGGCTTAATTAAGAAGGGAGAAAAAGTAGGTTGGGAGATAAAACAAAAAAAGAACATTATGTTCCGAGGTGTTATCTTGAAAACTGGAAAAATAATAAAGGACAAGTGTGGGTATATGATAGACGACTGAAAAAACTAGAATAAATAATGTTTATGATATAGCGTGTGAACGATATTTCTATGATATTGATTATAAAAAACTATCTGTACAAAAGCTTAAACTTTTAGAAAAATTGGGAATTGAACCAGCACAGGATGAACAATTTATTGAACACTTTTTTTCCGAACACATAGAGGGGGTTTTTTCAAGGTTATTATCAAAGATATTAAATACAGAGATTACTGCTTGGAGAGAAAAAGAATGTTATTTTATTTCAAAACAAGAAAAATTAGATTTTGCTGTATGTGTAGCTTTTCAATATACTAGAACAAATGAGACAAGAAGAATGATAGTGGATATGGCGGATTGATGTTGTATAAATAAAGTTGACACCTTATTCTCAAGGAATTCATGTATAATAA
>ENA-ORTW01001693-ORTW01001693.1-human-gut-metagenome-genome-assembly--contig:-NODE-1693-length-22355-cov-35.963946_pt1 | contig 22355 bp, 21 predicted proteins | sample MGYA00242072_ERZ509193 | MGnify/ENA primary metagenome ERZ509193 (study PRJEB26280, sample SAMEA2338813) | human gut metagenome | biome: human gut; feature: human-associated habitat; material: faeces... | reverse complement strand
TCGGAATTACTGTCTTGTTTGCGTTGTTTTTGTTCTGTATCGTTTTCAAGGTTCGGTGCTTTCTCTTGACCGCTCAAGCGGCGCAACGAGGAAGCCTGTTCATAATATCATGAATTCACGGATTCGTCAAGCGGTTTTTTCAAAGTTTTTGCGGTTTTTTGCGTTCTTTTTGGAATCACGAACGTTATTACAAGCGTCAAAGAAAACGTTCCGGCGTTTCCTCCGATTTGGAAACGCCGGAACGAAAATCATACGTCCATTTTCCCCTGTCCCGCGTCGAGAATCTGCTCCACAATCGCCCCGCCGAGGCACTTTTCCCCCTGATAGAACACGGCGCTCTGTCCAGGCGTGACCGCACGCTGGGGCGTGAGGGCATGAATCAGCAGTTTTTGCCCGTCGCGGCGCACCTCCACCGGCTGGTCGCCCTGCCGATAGCGGAACTTGCAGGTGCAGCGCAGCGGTTCGCCATCCGCCAGCGGGTCAGCGCCAATCCACGTCGCCTCCGCGCCGATGCTCATCGTCGAATACAGCATCGGGTGATCCTCGCCCTGCGCCACCAGCAGGCGATTGCTCTCCAAGTCCTTGCCAATGACGAACCAGCTCCGTCCATCGCCGCATCCGCCGATGCCCAGCCCGCGCCGCTGGCCAAGCGTGTAGTACATCAGCCCATCGTGACGCCCGACGACGCTCCCATCCGGCGCCACCATATCGCCGGGCTGCGCGGGCAAATAGGTCGACAAAAACTGCCGGAAGTTGCGCTCGCCAATGAAGCACACGCCGGTCGAATCCTTCTTCTTGCACACGGGCAGCCCATTTCCCTCCGCAATGCGGCGCACTTCGGTCTTTGTCATGCCGCCGACGGGAAAAATTGCCTTCCGCAGCTGTTCCTGATGGAGCATATAGAGGAAATAACTCTGATCTTTGTTCGGGTCAATGCCGCGCAGAAGGTCGCCATTTTCGTTCGTCCGCACAAAATGCCCCGTCGCCATTTTCGATGCGCCAAGCTGCATGGCAAAATCCAGAAACGCCTTGAACTTGATTTCGCGATTGCACAGTACATCCGGGTTCGGCGTGCGCCCCGCGCGGTATTCTTTGAGGAAGTAGCTGAACACGCGATCCCAGTATTCGCGGGAAAAATTGACCGCATAGTAGGGAATGCCGATGATTTCGCACACCTCGCGCACGTCGTTCCAATCGTTTTCCGCCGTACATACGCCGGATTCGTCCGTCTCTTCCCAGTTCTTCATGAACACGCCGACCACGTCGTACCCCTGCTGTTTAAGCAGCAGCGCCGCGACGGACGAATCCACGCCGCCGGACATGCCCACCACAATTCGCTCGCTCACGCTTCTGCCTCCATAAGCCGCTGGATGACCTTTTCCGTCATGTCCCGACTGACTTCCTCTGCCGGTTTTGCCGCATCCACCACGATGAACCGCTCCGGCTCGCGGCGGATGAGTTCGTGATATGCCGCTTCCGTCCGTGTACGGAAGGCGTCGTCCGCCTGCTCAATGCGGTCAAGCTGACTGCTGGCGGCGCGGCGGCGGAGGGCGGCTTCCCGGTCAATGTCCAGATAGACCGTCAGCATCGGCATCGTGCCATCCACCGCCGGGCGGTTGATATTCAGCACCGTGTCCACGCCAAGCTGACGCCCGCCGCCCTGATATGCCACGGACGAATCTACAAAGCGGTCGCACAGCACCGTTTTACCCGCTTTCAAGGCTGGGCGGATGACCTGCCGCACATGCTGCGCACGCGCCGCGGCGTAGAGAATCGCCTCGGTCGTCTCGTCCATTGCCTTGTTTTCAGGGTCAAGCAGCAGCGCGCGAATCTTCTCGCTGATGGGGCATCCGCCGGGTTCACGGCTGCGGATGACCTCGAAGCCCCAGCGGTCGAGCGCATCCTCCATTGCCGCCATCTGCGTCGTTTTGCCGCTGCCGTCCATGCCTTCTATTGACAGGAACGCGCCCGGAACCGCTTCTTCGCCGGGGCAGAGATGGCGGATGATGTCCTCCACCGTCTCGCAGTACACGTCGCACCCGCTGTTCATCAGCTCTTCACGGCTGCCGTAACCGTAGCCCGCGCCGATTGCGCCGATGCCAACCTTCTTCGCACCCTCCATGTCAAATCGGCGGTCGCCCACCATCCACGCTTCGCCCGCATCCTCCGGCAGCGCTTGCCGAATCAGCAGTTCCTTGTCCGCACCGCGCCCATCCTTTGGACCTACGATTTTCGTGATGTAGCGGTTCAGCCCGAAATGCTCGATAATCCGCTCCGAGGAGCGCTGCGGCTTGCCCGTCGCGATACCGATGTACCAGCCGTCGCGGTGCAGCGTCCGCAGCAGACGGCGAATGCCCGGATACACCCGGTTCTCAAACAGCCCGACGGCCTCATAGCGCTCGCGATAGGTGCTCACCGCCTTATTCGCCATTTCCTCGCTCATGCCCATGTATTCCATGAACGACCAGCCCAGCGGCGGGCCGATAAATTTGCGCAGCGTCGCCGCATCCGGCACGGGAAAGCCGAGCTTCTCCGCCGCATAGCGTACGCAGTTCCAAATGCCTTCCTCCGAGCGGGTCAGCGTACCGTCCAAATCAAAAATCACACATTTGCGCACCGCAAATCGTCTCCTTCTACGCCGAAGCGCTCCCGCGTCCCGGCTTCCTGCAATTGCCTGATGATTTCCCGCGTCACCCGTTCGCCGGGCGCAAGCAGCGGGATTCCCGGCGGATACAGCCCAACCGCCGCCGCCGCGATTTTCCCCTCCGCTCTGTCCAGCGGCACGAGGATTTCCTCCGCCATCGCCGCCTGACGCGGGGTCAGGACAGCTTCCGGCATGTCCGGCATCAAGGTCAGCGGCGCAAACTGCTTTCCTTCTGCCGCCGGAATGCTCGCCAGCAGCTCTGGCAGTCGGCGGATTTCAGTGATGTCGTCCATCACCGATAGAATCAGCACCACGCGCCGCTCGTCCGCCATTTCCACGTCCAGTCCGGCTTCGCGCAGCTGTTCCGCCAAGCATTTTCCTCCCTGCGGCGCGGAAATGACCAGCCGCGTCGGGTCAAAGCACACGGGCAAATTCGCCCAATCCGCGTATGCATCGTGATACGGCGTACCGACAAGCCGCCTGCGCACATCGTTGACCGCTTCGGATAACGCCCGCAAGCGTGCCCGACCATTCTCTTCCATCCACGCGCGGCTGTCATCGATGGACAGCATCAGCAGGAACGATGGCGACGACGTCTGTTCCCGCCGCAGCAGCGTCCACGCGCGCTTTTCATCCGCCGAATCCGCCAAGTGCAGCACCGCGCTGCCCGTCAGCCCCATCAGCGTCTTATGCACCGACTGCACCCACGCATCCGCGCCAAGCGCTCCGGCGGACGTCATGCCGTCGCACCACGGGAAATGCGCCCCGTGTGCCTCGTCCACAACGACTTTCGTCCCTTGACGATGCGCCGCCGCCGCAATCCGCCGGAAAACATCCTCCCGCATCGCGCCGCCGTAATAATCCGGGCGGACAAGCAGCATCGCCCGCGCGTCCGGATTCGCCCGCAGCGCCGCCAGCACATCCTCCTCCGCCAGATAGCAGTACCCGTCCGGCGTGCAGCGAACCGGCATCCACTTCACCCGCATTCCGCCCAGCACACAAGCGTTCACCGCCGACAAGTGCGCATTGCGCGGCAGCAGCACCGTTTCGCCCTCCCGCGCGTACAGCTGCAGCATCACATGATTGCCCGCCGTCGATCCGTTATGGAGGAAAATCGTCTTTGCCGCGCCCGCCGCCTGCGCATACAGCCGCATGGCTTCACGCAGTCCGCCCTCCGCCGCGTACAGGTCATCCGTGTTCGGCAGCTCCGTCGTGTCCAGCGCATATAAATCCGCCGCGCCGAACGGCGGCCGCCCCTTATGCCCCGGCATATGCCCGCTCCTGCGCGCCGATGCCGCCGTCAGCATGTCGTATACCGGGCGCATGTCCGTCATGTCCGCTGTCTCCTTCCGCTGCTGATGTGCCCCCCAAGTATAGCAGAAAACCCCGCGCGTGGCAATGGTGTTCGCTCAACATTGCTGTTCGCGAGAGGGAAGAAAATAGGATGCTGTTCGCATTGCCTTTCGTGCGGTGGGCGGAGAAAATGCCTGTCTGCGGGCAGAATCCGCCTCTGAAATTTTGTTGCGTGTTCCCCTTGCAAATCCCACATTTCGTGCTATAATAGCAGACGTCGAAACAATATCTTGTGCTCTATATGGCGTGATAGCGTCGTGCAACCACAAGATTTAGGGCTTGCTGATTTTCCAGCGAGTACCATAGAGAGGAGAAATACCTATGTGCTGCCAAGTGAACGTGACGAAGGGAACCCTGTCTCAGGCGGAAATTGACGCCTATGTGGATCATGCGCGCCAGAAGTACAACCGTGAGCCGCTTTCGATGGACATTGCGGTGGATGGCGACGAAGTAGAACTGTCCTACGATTTCGGCAACGTGCCGTTCCAGCGGATTCGCCGCATCACGGGCTATCTGGTGGGCACGCTCGACCGCTTCAACAACGCCAAGCGCGCCGAGGAACACGACCGCGTGAAGCATGGAATGCCGGCGGCGGTGTAAGAATAGCAAGGGTGTTTTTTCCCCGTTTGGGTGTCGAAGGATGACGCCCGAACGGGTTTTGTTTTGGTAAAAATTTGAAAAAGCGTGTTGACAAAGGGAAATGGTATGGTACAATGGAAGAAAAGGAGGTTTTCATATGAAGCACAAATGTCTTTGCTCAATTCTGTTGATCCTCACGATGCTATCTACCTGCTGGACGTACTCGGTCGCAGAGGAGATGAGTGATGCCTTCACGTCTGGCGACTACGAATATATTATACTGGATGACGGAACTGTAAAAATCGCAAAATACAACGGTTCTGCACAAGAGCTTGCTATTCCGGATACGCTTGACGGAAAGAAGGTCACTTCCATTGGCAATCGTGTTTTCTCTGCTTGCCGTTCACTTACTTCCATTTTTATTTCGGATTCTGTTAGTCAACTTGATAAACTCGCATTCTTTGGTTGTCGTTTCTTAAAAAGTTTTGCCGTTTCTCCAGACAATCCATATTTTGCCGCTATCGACGGTGTGCTATTCTGCAAGTCTAACAAGTCCTTAATTTCCCATCCTTCTTCCAAAGAATCATCAACTTACAACGTTCCACAAGGTGTCCTTTCCATTGATGATTATGCTTTTTTTGACTGTAATTTTCTAACTTCCGTTATTCTTCCTGATTCTCTCTCCTCCATTGGCGATTATGCCTTTGCTTCCTGCTCATCGCTAAGTTCCATCTTTATTCCTAATTCTGTTACCACCATTGGCGAATGTGCTTTTATATCTTGTTCATCTCTAAGTTCCATTTCCCTCCCCGATTCTGTTGTCTCCATTGGCAGTCACGCCTTTCAATTCTGCGATTCTTTATCCACTATATCACTCCCTAATTCTATAACAGTTATCAGCGATTGGTCTTTTTCAATATGTAAGTCGCTATCTTTTGTTTCTGTCCCTGATTCTGTTACTACAATTGATGCTTCGGCGTTTTCCGGTTCTTCTTCTTTGATTTCCATCATCATCCCTGATTCCGTCACAGAAATCGGTGAAAACGCCTTTGCCTACTGCCCCAACCTCACCCTAACCGTCCCCCGCAACTCCTACGCCGCCGAGTACGCGAAAGCCAACAACATCCCCTACACCTACCCCGACGCCAACGACTGGCTATACAACTAACCCACCCCACGCAAAAAGGAGGTCGCTCCCACGGACGACCTCCCTATTTTTATGCCATTCCTTACCGAATCTCGCTCCTTATCTCATCCAGACACCGATTCAGCGCGTCCTCCCACCTTGGCAGGTGCGGTTCGGCGTCGCTCAGCAGCCGTACGCTCGACGGATGGTGAATGCCCACCGAGCCGCGGTAGCCGCTCACCGGCTGTACCCGGCAGCGGCTGCCCACCATCCCCAGCGTCGCCATCGCCAGCGTCGCAAGGTTGCATTCGCCCTCGTTGATGAGGTGGTAAATGCCGAATTTTTCTGTCTGAATCAGGCTGACCATCGCGCGGGCAAGGTCAAGCGTGTACGTCGGGCAAGCCATCAGATCGTCGGAAATCGTCAGCTTCTGATGATCCTGCGCTGACGCCAGAATGCCGCAGATTTCCCCCTTCGGCGCGGCGGAGAACAAGCAGCCCGTGCGGACGATGAAGGACCGCGTCATCAGCGCGCGCACAGCTTCTTCCGCCTGCACCTTCGACAATCCGTAAACGTTCGCGGCGCACGTCTTGTCTCTCGTTCCGTGGATAACGTCCGGCGCAGCGCCGAACACCTCCGACGAGGACATCAGCATCAGCTTCGCCCCGATCGCCAGTGCCGCGCGAACCATGTTCAGCGTGCCCATCGCGTTCACGTCGATGCACTTTGCGGGTTCCGTTTCCGCCTTGAGCAGGTCGGTATACGCCGCCAAGTGGATGATGGCATCCGGCTGCTCCGCCGTCACCCATTCGCGCACTGCCGCGCCGTCCGTCACATCGAAATCCGCCACATCCACGCCGCGCGCATTCACATGCTTCTCGCGCAGTGCACGCATCACGTCGCGCCCCAGCATTCCGTCCGCGCCCGTCACCAATACCTTCATCATGTCCACCCTTTCGCCATTTCCGTCCATCTTTTTGCCAGATATTCAAGCTGATTATACCATTTTTTCTGCCTTTGCGCAACTGGTGAGGAGGATTTTTCATTGACACGAGGCGCCATTTCGTGTATAGTGAATAAAGAAAAGGAGGTCGATTTTATGACACGCAAACGTTTCTCTGCGTTTTTACTGGCATCCGCGCTTCTCCTCGTCTTTCTGACAAACGTCGTTTTTGCAGATGGCGGCAAGAAAAAGCAGACCATCCTCACCTCCGGGGATTATCAGTACGTCCTGCTTGAGGACGGTTCCGCAGAGCTTCTCTACTGCCTAAGCGACGACGCGGAAATCGTGATTCCGGACACGCTGGACGGTCATCGCGTCACAATCATTGACACCATCTCTTTCTCCCTCTCTCTGACAGCCGTAACCCTTCCCAATTCTGTTGCCGACCTCGACCATAACCCCTTCGGCTGCTGTCCGCTGCTGCAAACCATTTCCGTCGCCCCGGAGCATCCGTCTTTTTATACATTGGACGGCGTTTTGTTCCGTAAAAAAGACGATGCGCTTGTTGCCTATCCGCGGGGAAAGGCTGCTTCCAGCTATGCCGTTCCGCAGGGAACATCGGCTGTTGGCGAGCGCGCCTTTGACTGCTGCTCCTTTTTGACAAGTGTTTCTCTGCCCGCTTCCGTTACAGAGATTGACGATTACGCTTTCAGCGATTGCTCCGCCCTCGTTGAGGTTTCCATTCCTTCCTCTGTTGACGAAATTGGTTCATGCGCTTTCAACTACTGCACCGCGCTGTCTTCCATCGTCATTCCCGATTCCGTCACAGAAATCGAGGAGGGAGCCTTCTCCGAGTGCCGCGCTCTGACAACGGTCGTGCTTCCAAATTCCCTTACAGAAATCAGCGACTATCTGTTTTCCTACTGCGCTTCTCTTTCCAGCATTCTCATTCCTGATTCTGTGACGGAAATTGAAACAGGCGCATTTCAGAGCTGCACGGCGCTTGTCTCCATTGTCATTCCAGATTCCGTCACAGAAATCGAGGACATTGCTTTTTTCCAGTGCAGTGCCCTTCGTTCCGTCCTTCTCCCCGCTTCCGTAACGGAAATTGGCGTTGGCGCTTTCGACAAATGCCCCAACCTCACGCTGACCGTTTTCCGCAATTCCTACGCCGAACGGTACGCGCAGCGAAACCATATTCCCTACACCTATGCCGACTAATTGAAAAAGAATCATCCTCTGAAAATGCAAGGAGGCCGCCTCTCATCAGGACGGTCTCCATTTTTATATTGATAAGTAAAGCAGCAAGCAGGGTCATTTTGCTAAAAATGACGATTAGCTTGTTGGAAACACATTTCCCAAACCCTATGAATGCAGCACGGGCACTGCGGTTGTGAAGTCGTGAGAAATGCAGTCGGCGTCCAATCACATTGCCCCCGCGCGAAGATTGAGGCGACCGCCAGTGACGGCGCCGAAAATGCGAGTGATCATTTTGTTACGTCCTTTCTTGTTTTTTGGCATAGAAAAGGCGGAACTTCGAAAAGAAGCCCCGCCAATTTTGAGTAATTAGAGAATATCAAGTCGCTTTTTTATTTCAGCGATACTCTTGCGAATGGTAAATAGCCGATCCGAATATACATCTTTAATCCATATTCGATCGTTGCGTGTGCAACATTTTGAAAGACTCTTCTCCATATCTTCAACAGTAAGTGCTTCTAAGTGCGTTAGCTTATCAAGAACTTGTATTGAAGGATAGTAGCGAAGAGATATAATGACTGTGTATTGTCCGTGTGAATCCCACCTGCTATATTCACGTTGCAGGATAGAAGCATCATCAGCACTGCGGCCAAGAGACATAGCAATTTGAGTTTTGACAAGCCCTGGATTTGCGAAATAACCCATGATAACCTTTTCCATTGATGGATCTCTCCAGCGAGCAAGCATTTTCATCGTCTGAGGAAAAAATGAAAAAAGGTATGGATCTTGTGCTAATGAAACTAACTGATCAAGCAACTTCTTAGATTTCAACTGAGCAAATGCAGAGTCATTCCAAAACATATTTGCTCTCTGAATAGAATGGCTTGGATTGCATGTTTATCTACGCCAAATTCGAAGGCGGCACGAGAGATATACTCATTATATTGTTTAATTCGATATAGATCAAATTCCCAGCAGATTCCTTCGTATTTTAATTGCGTAATGATAGAGAGATTGCGCTGTGCTTGTGACAATATGGGATCTCTTAGTGCCGCGTCAAAGGAGAAGGACTTTGAAGATTCATATATTTTTTGACTTTCTATATCGAAAACCATTTGGCAAGCAACACGTAGTTCTTCGGTTGTTACAGACTTTCCACTCTTAAGTTTATCTGTAACATCTTGTAGAACACGGCGAGAGGCTTCTGTTAATGCATCAGGAACATGACTCAATACATTGACTGTCGAAATCATAGTGTCACGATTACCAGAGTCAGCAGCTCGCTTTCCTGCTGCAACATACGTTTTTGCAGTTGCTTTTTGTATTGTGTTTTTTACAAAAGTAGTAACGTTCGAAATGATTTTATTGACATTGGATTTAATTGTTCCTAATATTTCTTTGAAGAGTAATCCTTCTGGATCAATATATTGAATGGGTGAATTTAAGCAGTATACATATCGATTTAATCCTAAGAGCATAGTTGCTTCTCCCCGCACAATGTCCTTCTGACTGAACCTGCCCAAGGCCGGTTCATACTGCCTCGCCCGCAGGTTGAGCATGCCCGTGGCCGCGTCATAGGCTTCCGCGTTGTAGCTAAAGCCGCTGACCTTCACGTTACCCATCTGTTCGCCAAAGGCTGTATAGGAGAAGGACTGCACCTGCACGCTGACATCCGGAAGGGCAGAGGACACAGCCTCACCGGTAACCGGCGCAGTGATTGCCTGCGCCACAGACCCGCGCCCGTCGTAGACATAGCGGGTTACGCCGTTTTCATTGTACGCCGCAATGCGCTCCAGGCCGTAGGCATATGCCGTCGTGGCGGAAGTCCCGCTGGCGGATGTTGTTGTTTCGGAAATCACCTGGTAGTATTCCTGCGTGAGATCGTACAGGTATTCATTCCGTGGTGGCCCATTCCAGCTCGGCAGGCATGTCCGCTTCGTCCGCGTTGGTCTGGCTCTGCGCAGGCTCCACGATCTCCGGCAGCCCCGCAATGTTCCCACGCAGCAGTTCTTCCAGCGTAGAGCGGTTTCCGTTGCCAGTCTCGCTCTTGCTGAGGCGCATGCCGTTGGCGTCGTAGGTGAATTGCTGTTGGTAGCCGTCGTAGCCCGTGTAGCTGGTGAGCTGATCAAGGGCGTTGTAGGCATAGCTGTCCGTCAGCTTGCCGTAGCTCTGGCTGGATAGCGCCTTTTCAACCATGCTTCCGTTCTTGTCGTACTTGTAGGTGATCTTGTCCTTCCCGTTCGCCATGCCGGTCAGCTGGTTGGCCTTGTTGTAGCTCATTTTCAGGGCGGTTTCTATACCATCTGTGCCGGTCAGCACCTTTTCGGTCATGTTTCCGGCCTTGTCATAGGTATACTGCTCCCCATATCCGGTGCTTTGCAGGAAGCTGGTCAGCTGGCCCAACGCGTCATAGGCGTAGGTGCTGGTGGTGGTTGTGCCGTTCTCTTTGCGCACCTCGCCCGTGATGTAGCCGTTCTTGTTGTAGCTGTAGCTGAACGCGATCTCGCTCGCGCCGCTGGTCGCCTGCGTGAGCAGATTGCCTACGCTGTCGTAGCCGTATACCGTTGTCAAGGTGCTCGACGAGGTTTCAATCCTCTGGCCTGCCGCGTCGTGGGTGTAGCGGGTCACGTTTCCTGTTCAAGATCAATTTTCTACTTCTTTGTATACAGTCTCAAATTCGCCCAAAGTATCTTGAAATAATGTAGTGGGATTTCCTGTACGCCAATTTTCAATTAGTGCCGTTTCAAATACTTCTGATACACGCGCATAAAAAGCCGTCTCTGAGGATCCATACATCTTAAAGAAACTATTTATTGTTTCACGAGAGGTATCCCCGTATATATTATTACTACTGGCAACATGTAGCGGATAGACTTCCAATCGCTTTTGATAGGGAAAATAGTAAACATTCAAAATAGCACTGACAACAGAATTGAGGTTTGGAAGAGAAACAGAATAAATAAACAATATCCGCTTTTTATCAATTTCCCATACGACCTGAAGATTCTCATCATCCGATAACATGTGATTACTAAAGCCAAGACAAATAGTGTCAGGAACAGCATATTTGACAGAATCAATAGTTTTTGCTAATCCACTCATGTTATTCCATGACGTTGAAGTGAGGTGCCCTCCCCAAACATCTTTTGTGCCAAAATACATTTCATCAAAAATGTTTCTTATCATAATTTTTTTAGCGCAATTGAACGTTCCAATAGTCAGAATAAGTATTAGTATGATGATTAATATGTTCTTCAATCCCCGTTTCATGGAACAACCTCCAATTCGTTTGACCCGTGTTCCAAACTAACTATAAATGCATACGCTTCGGGCTCGATCGTTTTCAATTCTTCTAGAGAATTAATATTTAGCCGACTCAATACCTCTGATATTACAAAGTCAAGTGACGTATACTCCATCATGATGGAATTGTCCACAAAAGTCACTGAATTACGGTACTCATTATACAAATTCCAGATGATTTGTTCGCAACCATTTACTCGCCCGCATTCATGCTTTTTGCTTCCGACCAAATGGAAAACCAAGGCAGAACGTATGAGATGCGAATGAAAGCAATTGATGTGCTTTGCAATAATCGAGCCAGCACCCTTGATGTATGAATCACACAAATCTGAGAACCCACGAATCTTTACATGACAGGTATTGTTAATTTCGCGAATTAACTCATTCATAATCAACTGATCATCGGATTCCATCAGGGGAGCAACATTATCCAAATGAGCCTCGTAATCCTTGATCTTGGAGAGAACAAAATGCTTGTCCATACTATCCTCCTGTTGGCAGATGTCGTTTCCACCGTGTGAACCAGTCCGCTGTCCGCATCCACGCCGATGTGCTCCTTGTAGCCGAAGTACCACTGGTTGCCCTTTTTGACGGAATGAGCTTCCGGATCACGCTGCTTTTCTTCGTTGATGCCTGCCCCCCAGCTCGTCGCTAATCAGGCTCATCGTCAATTGCTTCTTCACCTCTTTATTATATCTCTTTCCCGACCTTTTTGCTGTTCTTTCTTTGTGCGGGATTGCCCTAATTGAAAAAGAATCATCCCCTGAAAATGCAAGGAGGCCGCCCCACCGGGACGACCTCCGTTTTGTATGGGCTTTTTTCGCTTATACTATTTCCAGATAAGAATGCGCCAGAAGGGAAAAGGCGCAAGCAGATGACGCAGGTGAATCTGGAAATCGTATTACTTCGCCGCTTCTCCCACGGTTTCCGCCGTGATGTCGCGCCCGAAGTACTTCATGGAAATCTCGCTCAGCTTGCCCTCTTCACGCAGCTCAGCAATCGCCTGATTGATGGCTTCCAGCAGGCTCGCGCTGTCGTCCGTCTTGCGGGTCGGAATCGCCACAAGGTTCGCTTCCTCCGTCAGGGCGACAATCTTGATGTCCGCGTCCGGGCGCTTCTGCATGTAGTCCGCAATGGACACTTCGCTGTTCAGCGTCGCGTCCGCGCGGCCCGTCAGCACCTGCATAATCGTCTGGTCAAGCGTATCCACGCCAACCACCTCTGCGCCGAACTCTTCCGCCAGAATCATGTAGGTGCTGGCGATGGAGTTTGTGGTCTTTTTGCCCTTCAAGTCTTCAAAGGACTTGATGTCCTCGTTGTCACCGCGAACGACCAGCGCCGTGCGGTTGTAGGCATACGGCGTGCTGAAGTTGTACTTTTCCGAGCGCTGTTCGGTCACATCAATGCCGTTGGCGGCAATGTCGTAGCGGCCGGAGTCAATGCCGGCGAGGATGCCATCCCACTCCACGGTCACGAACGTCGCCTTCACGCCCAGCTTCTCCGCAATCGCCGTCGCAATTTCCACATCAAAGCCGACCAAATTGCCGTTTTCATCCGTGTACGTCCAAGGCGCCCAAGTACCTTCCGTCGCTATGACGATTTCGCCCTTTTCCTGAATGCGCGCCAGCTGATCCTTGCTTTCCTCCGCCAGAGCGGTCATGCCCAGCGCCATCATCAGCGCCAGCAAGAGACTGACAAACTTCTTCATTATTGAATGCCCCTTTCAATTGCATTTATGAAAACCAGCAATGCCGGATTTTCAGCGTTGGTTGATTTTCGCGAGGAACTCCTGCGTCCGCGCTTCTTTCGGGTGCGCGAAAAATTCCTGTGCGCTGTTCTGCTCGATGATTCTGCCGCCCTCCATGAACACGACACGGTTCGACACATGCCGCGCGAAGTTCATCTCGTGCGTCACGACCAGCATCGTCATGCCCTCTTCGGCTAATTGGCGCATCACGTTCAGCACTTCCCCGATTAACTCCGGATCCAGTGCGGATGTCGGCTCATCGAAGTAAATGATTTCCGGATTCGTCGCCAGCGCGCGGGCAATCGCGACGCGCTGCTGCTGTCCGCCGGACAATTGCGCAGGATAATGGTCGCAGCGGTCGGACAAGCCCACCTTGTCCAGCAGCTTCCGCCCAATCGCTTCCGCGTCCGCTTTTTTCATCTTCCGCGCCACAATCAGCCCTTCGGTCACGTTTTGCAGCGCCGTTTTGTTGCGAAACAGGTTGTAGTTCTGGAACACGAACGCCGTCTTTTGGCGGATACGCGCAATATCCCGGTGCGACGCGCGGTTCAGGTCGAATTTCTCGTCGTCAAAGAGCAGTTCGCCCGCGTCCGCGCGTTCCAGAAAGTTCACGCAGCGCAGCAGCGTCGTCTTGCCTGACCCGCTCGGCCCCAGAATCGCCACGACGTCGCCTTTGCTGACGGACAGGCTGACGTCCCGCAGCACCTCGGTCATCCCGAATTTCTTTTGCAGGTGATTGATTTCCAGCATCGCCATCGCGCATCACTCCTTCTGTGCGCCATACGCGCTGAGCTTCTTCTCGCCCCAGCGCTGCACCCATGTCAGCACCGTGGAGAAAATCAGGTAAATCACGCCGACTTCGATATAGAGCGCCATCGGCTCGTAGTAGTACGCCACGAGCTTCTGCGTCGCCATGAACATTTCCGTCACGGTGATGTTCGCCGCCAGCGACGTGTCCTTTACCATAGCAATCAGGCTGTTCGACAGCGGCGGGAACGCCGTGCGCAGCGCCTGCGGCAGCACAATGCGGCGCATCACCTGCAAGTAGCTCATCCCCACGCAGTAGCCCGCTTCCATCTGCCCCACCGGAACGGATTCCAGCGCCGCGCGCATCGTCTCCGCGCAGTACGCGCCCTCGTTGATGGAGAAGACAATCACCGCCGCCGGAAACGGGTCGAGGATGATGCCCAGCGACGGCAGGCCGTAAAACACCACGAACAACTGCACCAGCAGCGGTGTACCGCGCACGACCCACACATAAAACCGCATAATCTGCCGCAGAACCGGCACGCGGGCATATTGAATCATGGCGGCAATGACGGCAATTACCATCGCGATGGAAAAGGCGATAACCGTCAGCGGAATGGTCATTTTCAGACCGGGCAGCAGAATCTTCGGGAAAGATTCAATCAGCAGTTTGACAATGCGTTCACTCATGGTTTGCTTAAAGTTCCTTCCATACCCAACCGTAGGCAGCGGCAAAGCCGCTTTCTCGCGCAAAAATGACGGCGCTGTCCAAATCAGACAGTATCCGTAGGTTTATCCTACCATGCTGATGCCGGAAATGAAACGATTGGCGAAAACTGCTTTTTCCTTTTTCCGATTGCGGCAGGCGAAAATCAACGAACAGGAAAGTCGGTCAACCTAAAAGTCGGCTTGATGGTTGACCGGCATTGTTTATTCGGTTATTGCGCCGTCGGTGTCGGCTTCACTCCTTCCTCGGCGAGGTAGCTGACCATGCAGTAGCCCTCCACCACGTCCGTTTTCACATGCACCCACTCCGGGTCGTCACACACCTCCAGCACAATCACCCGCTGATTTGCCTGCAAGCGCATCAGCAGCTCGCCCACCATGCTCGGCTCGGCGCGCAGATTCAGGCTCGATGCGTTGACGTACATCACCTTTGCGCCTTCCGGCAAGCTGTCCGTCGTCACGGGCATCAGTGTCGGCTTCGGGGTCGGTGTCGCGGGCGGGGCAGGCGTTGCGGCGAGCTCCGGCGGAACGGTCGGCAGCACCGGCGCACCCGTGCCGCCCTGCATCAGCACCATGCCGGGGTAGTAGAACGCAAGGATTTCATCGAATTTCTTGCTGTACTGCCCCGCCATCCACTGCGCCCCGCGCTGGCTCATGCCCACGCCGTGCCCGTAACGCCGTGATTGCAGCAGAAACTGCCCATTCTCCTCCGTCACCGAAAAAATCTCGCTGCCGGAAATGTCCAGCGACAGCGCGGCGGTATTCTGCCGGTTCAGCGCAATCGTCACCGTCGCTTCCCCCGCCGACAGAAAGTCCGTCAGCCGATTGTCCGGCGTCGGGGAGGGTGTCGGCACGGACGTCGCCGTCGCGGTCGGCACGGGGCTGGGCGTTGCCGTGGCTTCACCTAATTCCCATTCGTCGCCTTCCGCGGGTGCAACGTCGTAGGTCGCATCCCCCGCGGGCAGCGGAATCGCCGTTTCCTCCGGCAGGATGGACGCGAACGGCTTCTTGCCCGACCATTTCAGCGCCACCACAAGCTCCGTCATCCGGCGGCTCGGCGCGGCGAATGCGGGAGATGCCAGCGTGACGGCGGTGATTTCGTCAATGCGGAAATTCTCTTGCCCTGTGGAGTACCCCTCCCGCGTCAGCACAGGCAGCATCTGCTCGTAAATCAGCGTCCGAAGTGCTTCTTTGACCGTGCCGTTTTTGCTGATTTTCATCGTGCGGACGATGCTCTGCGGGTTCTCCAAATCATACGGGTCATCAACCATTGCGTAGTAGCCGTAGTCGCCGCTGCCCGACCACACATTTTCGACCAGCTCCGTCTGTCCGCCGTTGCTGGCGCTGTAAAAGCATTCCGCCAGCTTGCCGTTGTACATGCCGACAATCCCCGCCGTCTCCTGCACGGCGCGGGCGGCGTTTTTGGTGGATGAATCAACGCCCTTGAACACTTGGTCGTTCGTCGTGTCCACCACGTCATAGGCGCGGGAGGCATTCAGGTGGGACAGCGCATAAGTGCGCGCACAGACAGCCTGCGCCTTGAGCGCCTCCAGCGGGAATGAGTCACTCATCTCATACGGCACGACGCCCAGCAGGTAATCCTCCACCGACAGCGACAGAATCGGCACGAGCGTCCCGTTCTCCACCGTCAGCATCAGCGAACCGGGATAGAGATTGCCGTTTTTCTCAAAGCGCAGCCCCGGCATTGCGCTGCCGGACTGATTCCGCCGGAATTCCGCACTTTTGCCCAGCCGCATACTCATGCCATCATAGAACAGATACAGCGCACCGGAGCGAATCTGCACCGTCACCTGCGCGTTTTCCGGCAGCGCCATCAAGTCCTCGCCGCCCACGCGCACCGTGTACGCTCCCGCGAGGGTCAAATCCGCGCGGTCGGTCAGCTGCAAACGGCGCAGCAGGACGCGCACCATAGGGGCGGCCTCTTCCGCCGACGCCTTCCCCGGCATCCCCGCCATCAGCAGCGTCCAGCACAGCGCCAGGCACACCGCCCGAAGCAGTCGTTTCATGCACATACCTCCTGTTTGCGGCAGAATCTGTGGTTTTTCAGACTCCACCTTACTAAAAAACGGATGACACGCATATGTTCATCCGCTTGGAAAATATTTATTCGTCGGAATTGGGAAAGTTTTGGGAAATGGCAGATGATACCGCAAAAACAAGTCTCCGCATATCGTCTTGCTTTAAGGAACGTCGTGCATACAGCATTTCTTGCCCTCAGCATGAACAGCATCATCCACGTTTTCTTTACGAAAGCATATAGAGAAGGTCAATCCGGCAAGGAAACAGAACGCAACTCTTTCCCTCAAGAAATTGAGGTGGCGGGGGAGTCCAGAGGGGGCTGAAATCCCCGCTCTTTCACTTTTCAGCCCCCTCTGGGCGTTCTTTGGTTACTTTCTGTCGCAACAGAAAGTAACAACTTCGCCTCCGCAGAGGCGACGGGAGCAGCAGGCAAAATCATGCCTGCTTTTCAAATCAATCATGATTATCATGGAAAAACGCCACGACTTCTCGGCGATAGAGGTGCATCCCTTACTTTTCCTTCGCCATCGCCTGATATTCCCCCGGCGTCATCCCGGTGTACTTCTTGAATACTTGACAGAAATAGCTTTTGTTCGGATACCCGCACGCCGCGCTGATTTCGCCCAGCGTCTGCGGTTCTTTGCTGGAGAGCATCATCTGCGCCTTCTCCATCCGCGTCCGGGTCAGGAAGGTCGAAAAGTGCTGCCCCGTTTTTTCGTGGAACAGCCGGCAGAAGTACGCCGGCGTCAGCCCCAGCGAACGGCTCAAATTCGCCTGTGAATACGGCAGCGAGCAGTCCGCCCGAATCGAGTCAATCACCTTCTCAATCGGCTTGGCGTTCCCCGGCTGCGGACACGCGCGCAGAGACGGCTGCAATGCATTCAGCCACGCCAATAGCGCCTGACGCGGGCGGCGCGTCATCTCGTTGAGATTCAGCCCCTCCGTCAGCGTCCGCAGGGACAATTCCGCGTGCTGGCTCCAAATCGCCTCAATCACCAGCGGCACGAACGCAAAGCACGTCACCGACAGGTTCTGATCCTCCCGCAGCGCGCGCGATACATACCCGCCCAACACCGCGTACTGCCGCCGCTTGATGCACGTCTGCAATTCCTTCCGATGCCGATGCGCCGCCGCGCCGTCCAGCGGCGAGACGCGCGTCCACCAGTCGCTGATTTCCCGCATGGGCTTCAAGTGTTCCGCCCACGTCGCCGCGAGGTCGAATTCCTCCCCGATGAACATTGTGCCGTCCTGTTCCAGCGCGACGGATGCCTGTTCCATCAGCGCATGGGCGCACAGCCACAGCACCGGGTCGCGATGCGCCCGCGCGGGGAATCGCGTCAGCGCCAGCAGCACCGTCATCACGTCGCCATCCGCCGCGAAGCAAGCCGCGCTCACGCCGCACAGCACCATCGCCTCCGGTACAATCGCCAGCGCCTCCTGCCGCTGCTCTTCTGTCAGCGGAACATCCGCTTCCCAGCGAATCAGCCGCCACGCGTACACCGGAACCTCCACCGTGCTTTTCGGTGCATCGCCGCCGCTCTGCATCATCGCGAGCATCGTCTGCGACAGCTGCTGCTCCTGTTCCTGCGTCATGAGAGGGTTCACCTGCTTTCTTGGGGGAGAATTAAATCGCAAAAAAGCGTCCCAGCGGGTGAATCCTTCAGCCCGCACGGAACGCTCCTATTTCCGCATTCTCTATTGTACGCCATTTTTCGTGATTTGGGAAGGGGTCAGCAAAAAAATTGTTGTCCCTTGTCAGTTTTGTACGAATTTCTGTGCCGTCATGCCCTGAAAGAAATCAACATCCGTCGGTACAATGCGGCACACGCCGATTTTGTCCAGCGTAATCACGCGCAGCTGTTTCCCGGCGAACTTCTTGTCCAGTGTCATGGCGTTCAGCAAGTCCTTTTCGGGAATCGCCGGAAGCTGACGGGGCATTTCCAGCGCATCCAGCAGGCGATTCAGCCGCGCGCTCGTCCCCTGCTCCGTCATGCCCTTCTCTTCCGTCATCGCGGTAATAACGCGCATCCCCAGCGCGACCGCCTCGCCGTGGCGCATCCCGGTATAGTGCTGGCAGGTTTCAACCGCGTGGGCGATGGTATGCCCAAAGTTGAGCGTCATGCGCAGCCCGGTGTCGTGCTCGTCCTGCGCCACAATGTTCGCCTTATACTGGATACAGTGCGTCAGGATTTCCCCGATAACGCCCATGAGCGCAATCCGCCCGCCGCCCGCGTTCTCTTCCAGCAGCCGGAACAGCGCCTCGTCCCCGATGCACCCGTACTTAACGACTTCGCCCAGCCCGTCGCGCCAGAAATCATCCGTCAGCGTCCGCAGCGAATCCGGGTCTACCAGCACCAGTTCCGGCTGATAGAATGCGCCGACGAGGTTCTTCCCCTGCGGCAAATCGACTGCGACCTTCCCGCCGACAGAGGAATCAACCTGCGCCAGCAGCGTCGTCGGCAGCTGCACAAAATGCACGCCGCGCAAGTACGTCGCCGCCGCCAGCCCCGCCAAATCGCCAATCACCCCGCCGCCCAGCGCGACGATGGCATCCTTGCGCGTCAGATGATGTTCACAGAGGAAGGCATACAGCGTTTCCAGCGATTTCAGGCACTTCGTCTGCTCGCCGTGCGGCAGAACAATGCTGCACACGCGCAGACCGACCTTTTCCATCGACGACACGACTTCTTCCATATACAGCGGCGCAACATGGTCATCGCTGACAACCGCGACCGCAATGTCGCCGAGCTTCTCACGAATCATTTCGCCCGTTTTCGCCAGCAGACCGCGTTCGATATGAATCGGATAGCTTCTTTCGCCCAGCGGTACGGTAATGGTCTGCATGAAAATCGCCTTCCTTATCATCTTAAAGCATCTTAAAGCATCCATCATATCATCGAATATGATTCCCTGATTATTCCACCCGAATCATATTTTCCACCGTGCAGACCTCCGGGTCAAACTTCGCCAATGCCGCCCGAATCGCCTGTTCATTCGCCTCATGCGTAATGATAATCAGCGGCACGCGGCTCCCCGCCAGTTCCGCCTTCTGCATCATCGTTGCAATCGACACCTGCTCGCTCGACAGCCACGTCGCAATCTTCGCCAGCGAACCCGGCTCGTCCTGAATCGACAAACGCAGGAAATACCGCGTTTTCCAGTCGTTCGTGAACACCAGCGACGCATCCGCATTTGCGCTGTTCACAAACGTCGGATGCACATGCACATCCACCGTTGCGGCATGAAGTATGTCGCCCACCACCGCGCTCGCCGTCGGCAAATCACCCGCGCCGCGACCCTGCAGCATCATTTCCTTGCAAGCGTGGCCGTGCAGATAGACGGCATTGAAGCTGCCGTTGACCTGCGATAGCGGATGGTCGTGCGCAATCAGCGTCGGATGCACGCGAACCTCGATGGTGTTCCCGCTGCGCTTGGCAATTGCCAGCAGTTTCAGCACATAGCCCATCTCGCGCGCATAGGCAATATCCACCGCCGTAATTTTCGTGATGCCTTCACGATAGACCTTGCTGAACGGTACGCGCGCGTGGAAGGCAAGGCTCGCCATAATAGAGAGCTTATAGGCCGCGTCCAGTCCCTCGACATCGGCGGACGGGTTCGGTTCAGCCAGCCCCAGCTGCTGTGCATCGTGCAGTACGGCTTCGTAGTCCTCGCCGTTTTCGTACATACGGGAAAGGATGTAGTTCGTCGTGCCGTTGATGATGCCCATCAGGGAATCAATGCGGTTCGCTTGCAGGGGCTGCATGAGGGTGTTGATAATCGGAATTGCGCCGCAGACGCTCGCTTCGTAGTACAGACCGACGTGGTTGCGCTGTGCAGCGGCTTGCAGGCGGTGCCAATTCAGGGCAATGGCGACTTTGTTCGCCGTGACAACGGTCTTGCCGTTTTCCAGCGCGCGGAGCATGTAGTCCGTCGCAGGTTGTTCGCCGCCCATGAATTCGACAACGATGCTGATTTCCGGGTCGTTCACCACGTCGTCGGCGTTCGTTGTCAGCAGTTCATGCGGCACACCGCAGGCGCGGGTTTTGTTCACATCGCGCACCAGCACCCGCTTGATTCGGATGGAGAGACTGTCGCGGTGAGCAATCTCGCGGGAAAAGCCTGTCAGCAGCGACCACACGCCCCCGCCGACATTGCCGCAGCCCAGAAATCCGATTACAACTTCCTTCATTTTGTCTGCTTCCTCCTGCTTTCAAATGCCTTCTTTGCCTTCTTTTCTCGCTTGATCAGCCCTTGTTCCGCTCGTAGATAAGCCGCAGTCCTTTCAGCGTCAGCAGCCCATCCAGCTTGTCAATGACCTTGCTTTCCTCGGCAATCATCACTGCCATGCCGCCCGTCGCGACGACGGTGGCTTCCTGCCCCAATTCCTGCTTAATTTTGCGGACGATGTTCTTCACCAAGCCGACATACCCATAATACATGCCGGATTGCAGGTTCGTCAGCGTCGTCCGCCCGATGACGTGCTCTGGCTTCGTCAGTTCAAAGCGCGGCAGTTTTGCCGTCCCGGTGACAAGGGCTTCGCTGGCGAGCTTCACGCCGGGGCAGATGCACCCGCCAAGGAACACGCCGCCCTCTCCAACCACGCCGAACGTCGTTGCCGTGCCGAAATCGATGAAAATCGTCGGCGCGCCGTACTCCTCATACGCCGCCACTGCGTTCGCGATTCGGTCGCTGCCCAGTTCGCGCGGGTTCTCGTAGCGGATGTTGATGCCCGTTTTGATGCCCGGAACCACGAACAGCGGCGTCTGCCCGAAGTAGTTCTGGCACATGTGTTCAATGGTAAAATTGATAGTCGGCACGACGGAGGAAATCATGATACCCTCGACTTCTTCCGGGCGAACGCCGACATGCTGAAAGAGGTTCACCAGCACGATGCCGTATTCGTCGGACGACTTCTGGATGTTCGTGGACATCCGCCAGTAATAGCGCATTTCCTTGCCGTCAAAGAGGGCAGTTTTGATGTTGGTATTGCCAATGTCGAGGGTGAGGATCATCCTCCATACCTCCTTATAGAATCGCTGATGACCGACGTTTCAGCCATCAGCGGGAATCGTTCAATTACCGTACAGACCAGTTCAATCGCGCGAGGGGGCAAAGTTCCCCTTGTTACGCCGTCTTCTTGTGCATTGCCTTGCGCAGCGCCAGCACAATCGGGGGTGTAATCAGCGCCGCAGCAACGGCTTCCAGCGGGCCAGCGCCGCCAGCGGTTGCGCCAATCGCCGTCAGCACCGCCGTATTGTCAATGCCGCAGATCATATAGAAAATCAACATCAAGCCGAGATACAAAATCGTGTTCGTCAGGCTGCCGCAGGCCGCCGCAACCGCCAGACCCGTCTTTTCCAGCTTATGCGCCATTGCCTTGTGGACGAAGTGAATCACCACCGGCACCATCAAACGCGGCAGGAAGGTCATCACAATCACCATCGGCAGCGACGCCCCCATCAGCGTGCCGACCAGCGTAGATGGACGAAGCAGCGCCGACACAAAGCTTGTTGCACCGAAGGTCAAGCCCAGCAGCACGCCGTATTTCAGCCCCATGAACAGCGTCCCGACCGCAACCGGAATCACCAGCAGCGTCACGTTGCAAAATCCAAGCGGAATCAGCCCCAGCGGTGTCTGTCCCATCAGGAAAATCAGCGCCATCAGCAGCGCCAGCGTCACGAGATTGACCAGATTGTCATTGCGAGTATTCATTTTTTCCTCCGTTCGAGTCTCTTTTCGAGTACCCTACGATAATTATTTCCGCACCAGCTGCATTTTCGTCTGATACTTTCGCTCTCAGCGGCATCATTGGCGCGGATGCTCTCATTATACCGAAAAAAACGCCGCTTGTAAAGGTTGAAACAGTATTTGAACAGCGCATTATTGCAAGCTATTTAATGTCTACTGACCAACCCAAAAAGCATTGCGACACAAGGCAATCCCGCCAATC
>ENA-ORTW01001692-ORTW01001692.1-human-gut-metagenome-genome-assembly--contig:-NODE-1692-length-22357-cov-9.897946_pt1 | contig 22357 bp, 18 predicted proteins | sample MGYA00242072_ERZ509193 | MGnify/ENA primary metagenome ERZ509193 (study PRJEB26280, sample SAMEA2338813) | human gut metagenome | biome: human gut; feature: human-associated habitat; material: faeces... | reverse complement strand
ACCAGAGCCACGGCATCGGCATGTATGCGGGCATCCAGCGGCTGGAAGTGCAGGGTGCCATCAAGGATTACCTCAAGGTGCAGTATTCCGGCTCGGACGTGCTGTATGTGCCCGTCACCCAGCTGGACCTGCTGAGCCGCTACACCGCCCCCGGCGACGAAGAAAAGGTCAAGCTGGCCAAGCTGGGCGGTGCCGAGTGGCAGCGCACCCGTGCCAAGGTCAAAAAGGCCACTGAGGAGATGGCCCAGGAGCTCATCGAGCTGTATGCCCGCCGTCGGCAGGCCACCGGCTACGCCTTCCCGCCCGACGGCGACTGGCAGCGGGACTTTGAGACCCGTTTTGACTACGACGAGACCGACGATCAGCTCAACGCCACCGCCGAGATCAAACAGGACATGGAAAAGGGTTACCCCATGGACCGGCTGCTCTGCGGCGACGTGGGCGTGGGCAAGACCGAAGTAGCCCTGCGGGCCGCCTTCAAGTGCGTGATGGGCGGTAAGCAGTGCGCCATTCTGGCCCCCACCACCCTGCTGGCCTGGCAGCACTACAACACCATCCTTTCCCGCATGGAGGCCTTCCCCGTGAAGGTGGAGATGCTGTCCCGCTTCCGCACCGCCAAGCAGCAGAAGGAGACCCTCCGGGGCCTGCAGTCCGGCAGCGTGGATATCGTGGTGGGCACCCATCGGCTGCTGTCCAAGGACGTGAAGTTCCACGACCTGGGGCTGGTGATCATCGACGAGGAACAGCGCTTCGGCGTCAAGCACAAGGAAAAGCTCAAGGAGAACTTCATCGGGGTGGACATGCTCACCCTGTCGGCCACCCCCATCCCCCGCACCCTGAACATGGCCATGAGCGGCATCCGGGACCTTTCCACCATCGAGCAGCCGCCCATTGAGCGCCAGCCCGTGGAGACCTTTGTGCTGGAGTACAACGACGTGATCCTGGCCGAGGCCATGAAAAAGGAGCTGGCCCGCGGCGGGCAGGTGTATTACCTGCACAACCGGGTGGACAACATCGAGGCCTGTGCCGCCCATGTGAGCCAGATGGTGCCCGGTGCCCGGGTGGGCATTGCCCACGGCAAGATGACGGAGGAGGAGCTGAACCCCGTGTGGCAGCACCTGCTGAACGGCGAGATCGACATTCTGGTGTGCACTACCCTGATCGAGACCGGCATCGACGTGCGCAACTGCAATACCCTCATCATTGAGGACGCCGACCGCATGGGTCTGGCTCAGCTGTACCAGATCCGGGGTCGGGTGGGCCGCAGCGGCCGCAAGGCCTACGCCTACTTCACCTTCCGGCGGGACAAGACCCTCTCGGACATTGCCCAGAAGCGGCTGTCCGCCATCCGGGAGTTTACCGCCTTCGGCTCGGGCTTCCGCATCGCCATGCGGGATCTGCAGATCCGCGGTGCCGGCAGCCTGCTGGGCCACAGCCAGCACGGCCACATGGAGGCTGTGGGCTACGACCTCTATGTCAAGATGCTGGGGCAGGCCATCGCCCGCGCCAAGGGCGAGCCGGTGCAGCGCGACAAGAGCGAATGCCTGGTGGACCTGCGGGTGGACGCCTACATCCCGGAGAAATACATCGCCGACGGGCCGGGCCGCATCGAAGCCTACAAGCGCATTGCCGCCATCCAGACCCCGGAGGATGCCGCCGACGTGCTGGACGAACTCATCGACCGCTACGGTGACCCGCCGCCCTCGGTAAGCGACCTGGTGAACGTTTCGCTGGTGCGGGTGCAGGCCACCGCCGTGGGCGTTACCGAGGTGACCCAGAAAAAGGACACCATCGTGCTGAATCTGGAACACCTGGATGTGCCCATGATCCGGGGCCTGCTGGTGGCCTTCAACGGCCGCGTCACCGCCGGGGCAGGCTCAAAGCCTTACCTTTCGGTCACCCTGCACCCCGACGAAAAGCCGCTGGAACTGCTGCAGAGCATCCTCAAGGCAATGGCGGAGATTTTAAAGCCCGCTGAATAACTCCTTCCGTCATTGCTTCGCAATGCCACCTCCCTCCCAGAGGGAGCTGTCGCGTCAGCGGCTGAGGGAGTTTTTTATACAATCACAACAACAGGAGCATTACACATGAAAAAGAAACTGCTTGCGCTGGTATGCGCACTCGTCATGATCTTCAGTCTGGCAAGCTGCGGCCTGTCCACCCCGGACACCGTGGGCAAGGTCGGCGACTTTGAAGTGTCCTCCGGCCTGTATCTGCTGGCCCAGTTCAGCGCCTACCAGCAGGCTGCTCAGTTGGTCGGCACCGACCAGGACGCCACCGACGTGAAGGCCTTCCTGAAGGAGACCATCACCACCGATGCCGACAGCGGCGAGACCGCCGTGGTCCAGGACTATGTGGCCGACAAGACGCTGGAGACCCTGCGCACCTTTGCCGCCATCGACGCCCGCTTTGCCGAGCTGGGCGGGGAGCTGACCGCCGAACAGACCCAGGTGGCCGACAACTACGCCCAGCAGCTGCTGGACCAGTACGGCAGCACCTACACCGCCAACGGCATCGGCTTGGAGACCCTCAAGGCCTTTGAGCGCATCCAGCTCAAGCACACCCTGCTGCTGACGCTGGTGTACGGCCCGGACGGCGAAAGCCCCGTGGATGACAGCGACCTGACCGAGCATCTGGACAGCCAGATGTACGAGCTGGCCTATGTGAACATCCCGCTGTACAACACCAGCACCTTTGTGTCCGCCTCCGACGACCAGAAGGCCCAGATGCTGCAGCTGGCACAGGCAGCCGCCGCAAGCTGCAGCGAAACGCAGGACGGCTCGGTGTCCGAGCAGGTCAGCGCCCTGCATTCTGCCGCTTCTGCCGCCCTGCCGGACATCTACGCCGTGCTGGACTCCACCCCCGCCGAGGATGCTTCCAACGTGCAGACCGAACTGCTGACCGAAAGCGACCTGACCGGTGCCTTTACCCAGGACGGTGCCGCCGACGCCGTGCGCGGCCTTGTGTACGGCGAGGCCGCTGCCGTGCAGTACAATGCCGCTTCCATCATCCTGATGATGCGCATTGACCCGCTGCAGGTGTCCACGCTGGACGCCCTGCGCACCCAGATCCTGAGCGACATGAAGGGCGACGAGCTGGAAGATGCCCTCACCGCCTATGGCAGCACACTGGAGAATAACCTCAGCACCTCTGCCATGAACAAGATGCCCGCCAGCAAGATCGTGAACCCGTCCTCTTCCAGCAACAGCTGATCTGCCCCCAAACGCACAAAGGCCCCGCTTCCACACCCGGAAGCGGGGCCTTTTTTGGCGTTGTATTTTGGGGCGGAGCTTACGCGCCGCGCTCCCGCTCATCCTTCAGGATATCCCGCATGTGCTGCAGGGTGTCCACGGTGCGGCGCAGCTCTTCGTCCCCCAGCTCGGTGCGCAGGCGGGCATAGCAGCGCTTCATGAAATCGCGTTCCTCGGCCATCAGCTCCACGGCCTTGCTGGTCAGCTCCACATAGGTGCGGCCGGCCTCCCGGTCGGTGAGCCAGCGCACATAGCCCTGGTCCTGCAGCTTCTCGATGCCTTTGGACAGCTCGGTCACCTTCACGCCCATCTCGGCGGCAAGATCAGCCAGATAGAGTTTCTCGTCCGGGTGGCTCTCCTGCCGCATCTTGATGTAGAACAGCACCAGATAATCCGTGCGCCGGATGGTGCTGAACACCCGGTCCACGTCAAAATTGTGCAAGAAGAACCACTCTTCCGGGTGCTTCTGCATGGCTTCCTGTTTCATGGCACAGCCCTCCTGTTATCGTGCATCCCGCGGGATGTAGTCGTGGGTGCCGCCCAGGCTCTTGTAGGCCGGGCGGATGATCTTGTTGGCGCTGAGCAGCTCTTCGATGCGGTGGGCACTCCAGCCCATGATGCGGGCCACGGCAAACAGCGGGGTGTACAGCTCCATGGGGATGCCCAGCATATCGTACACAAAGCCGCTGTAGAAATCCACGTTGGGGCTGACGCCCTTGAAGATCTTCCGTTCTTCGGCGATGAGCTGCGGGGCCATGCGCTCGATCTTGGCGTACAGGGCCAGGTCCTTGTCCCGGCCCTTCTCGTGGGCCAGCTGTTCCACATAGCCCTTGAACACCACCTCACGGGGGTCGCTGAGGGAGTAGACCGCGTGGCCCATGCCGTAGATCAGGCCCTTGTGGTCAAAGGCTTCGCCGTGCAGCAGCTTTTTCAGGTAGGCTTCCAGCTCCTCGTCGTCCTCCTGGTCGTGCAGATTCTCGCGGATGTTCTGCATCATCTGCATCACCATCAGGTTGGCACCGCCGTGGCGCGGGCCCTTGAGGGAGCACAGCGCCGCCGCCATGGCCGAGTAGGTATCGGTGCCGGAGGAGGTGACCACGCGGGTGGTAAAGGTGGAGTTGTTGCCGCCGCCATGCTCGGCGTGCAGCAGCAGTGCCACATCCAGCACACGGGCTTCCAGCGGGGTGTACTGCATGTCCGGCCGCAGCATCCGCAGGAAATTCTCGGCGGTGGACAGCTGCGGGTCGGGCCGGTGGATGTACATGCTGCCGTCCTTCTCGTAGTGGTCGTAGGCGTGGTAGGCATACACGGCCAGCATGGGGAAGATGCTGGCCAGCTGGATGCTCTGGCGCAGCACGTTGGGGATGGACAGATCCGATACCTTGGGGTCGTAGGAGGCCAGGGTCAGCACGCTGCGGGCCATGGAATTCATGATGTCGTGGCTGGGGGCCTTCATGATCACGTCACGGGTAAAATTGGTGGGCATGGTACGGCACTCGCCCAGCACCCGGCAGAATTCTTCCAGCTTTTCCGGGGTGGGCAGCTCACCGAACAGCAGCAGATAGCCCGCCTCTTCAAAGGCAAAGCGGCCGCCGCGGCTGCCGTTGATCAGGTCCTTGACGTCGTAGCCGCGGTAGAGCAGCTGACCGTGGGCCGGGCGCTTGACGCCGTCCACATACTCAAAGGCGCGGATGTCCGAAATGTTGGTCAGGCCCGCCAGCACGCCCTTTCCGTTCTCATCGCGCAGACCGGCCTTGACGCCATATTCCTGATACAGATCCTTGCTGATCTTATCATGCTGTGCACACAGCGGCTGCTGCTGGTCAAAATATCCCATCACGTTCTGCAGGTAGTCCATGGTGTGTTGCTCCTTTCCCCGGAGGCTGGCAGACGCAGCCGGTGCACCGGCCCGCGTTTCCAGCGGCATTTCATGTGAATTGAATACCCTTTCAGATTACAAAATGGATATTTCCATGTCAAGCAACCATTTGTAAACAAAAAACAAAATCTTGTCCGGTAAAAAGATCCCCGGTGCAGTTCTCTGTTTCCTGCACCGGGGATCTTGCTCATTTTTTCGCGGGATTTGTCACTCTTGCAAACTCGGCGGCCAGTGCCGCATTCACCGAGCGCACCGCGTTGGCGTCCGGCTTGACGGCGGCACGGTCGTAGGTGAACAGCCCATTCACCTCGTCCTCCACATCGGTGAGCTGGGTGTACACCAGCGCCGAAAGGCCTTTTTCCAGCTGGGGCAGCACAGTTTTCAGCTGCAGCTTCTTGTAGCGGGCGGTCAGCTCCTGCCGGTCTTTGGCCGTGCCGTAGCCGTAGGTCTTGCGGGGCGGCTCGTGGCCGGGCATGGGCCAGGCAATGCCGCCGTATTCGCTGAGGGCCACCGTGCGCTTCTGCGGGCGGATGCGCAGCGGATAGAAATAATTGTGCAGGGAGTGTACATCGCCCCCGCCCTGGTCGAACCAGCCGCTGGCCTCGTCCACCAGACGGGTGCCGTCCAGCGCCCGGAGGGCCTGCACGGCTTTTCCGGCATCGAACTGCCCCCACCCTTCGTTGAAGGGCACCCAGCAGGCAATGCAGGGGTGGCACCGCAGCGCCTGTACCGTGTCGGCCAGCTCGTGGGCGTACTCCTCCCGGCCGGCCGGTTTTGCCCGGCTCAGCAGGCTGTAGGCAGCCTTCCCGTCCGGGAAGCGGCGCAGCAGCGGCTGCAGCACATTGGTCAGGTAGGTGACGAACCACAAATTATAGGCGCTGCCGCCGTTGACCATATCCTGCCAGACGATCAGGCCCAGCCGGTCGCAGTGGTAATACCAGCGCTGCGGCTCGATCTTGGCGTGCTTGCGCAGCAGGTTGAAGCCCAGCGCTTTCACCTCGCTGAGCTCCCGCTCCACGGCTGCGTCCGAGGGCGGCGTATACAGGCCCTCCGGCCAGTAGCCCTGATCCAGCAAACCGTTGAGCAGGATGGGCTTGTCGTTCAGGCAGAAGCGCAGCACCCCGTGGGCGTCCGGTGCACAGCTCCACTTGCGCAGGGCAAAGTAACTGTGCACCGTGTCGAACTCGGCTTCCTCCCCCTGGTTGGTGCCCACCGTCAGGTCGTAAAGGAAAGGCGTGTCCGGGCTCCATGGGAAGAAATGTTCTTCCGGGATGTTCAGGGTCACTTCGCCGTCCTGGTCGGCCTCGTCGCTGCCCCAATCCTCGGCGATGGTCACGCCCCCGGCCCGCACCATGGCCCACAGGTTGACCGCACCGCCGGGCTTTGCCGTGTGCACCCGCACCGTCACCGTGCGGGCATCGTAGTCCGGGGTGACGGTCAGGGTCTGGATGTAGTTGTCCGGCACACGCTCCAGCCAGACGGTCTGCCAGATGCCGCTCTGGGCCGGGTAGAACATCCCGCCGGGCTTCAGGGTCTGTTTACCGCGGGCCTGGGTGCCGTGACCGGTGGGGTCCTGCACGGCCACCCACAGGCTGTTGCGGCCGGTGCCGTTGAGCAGGTCGGTAATGTCCAGTGTGAAGGGCCAGTAGCCGCCCCGGTGGCCGCCTGCCAGATGCCCATTGACCTGCACGGCGCAGGCATAATCCACGGCCCCGAAGTGCAGCAGCACCCGGCCGCCCTCCCCCGCCGGCGGGGCGAACAGGCGGTGGTAGTGCAGCCACTGCCCCGGCTGCAGGGTGCGGTTCACGCCGGAGGCCGGGGCCTCCGGCGAGTAGGGCACCCGGATGGTGCCCTGCCAGGCCGCAGGATATTCGGCCGTCTGGGTGATGGCATACTGCCACGGGCCGTTCAGGATCTCACAGCTATCCCGGCGCATGGCCGGGCGGGGATATTCTGCAAGAGGATGCATCCGCTCACCGCCTTTTGTTTGTTGGCTCCATTCTAGCACAGGGCGGGTGGTTTGTATAGCCGGGATGATTTAAAATCGAGGCTGCCGCGCCGCATACGCAAAAAGACTGCCATGCCCTGCGGCACAGCAGCCTTATTTTGCAAGGATCCGAAAACCGGGGACCCAGAATTACTCGTCGTCCTCGTCCTCTTCTTCGTCGTCCTCATCGTCATCGTCCGACTTCTGCTTGTAGAAGATGCCGCTCAGGAAGATGCTGATGAAGTACAGCAGCACCATGGGGCCTGCCACCATGCACTGGGACACGATGTCCGGCGGGGTGACAACAGCCGCGATGAAGAAGATGATCACGATGGCCACACCGCGCACCTGCTTGAGGAGCGTGGGGTTGATGATGCCCATCTTGGACAGGATGATGGTGATCAGGGGCATTTCAAACACACAGCCAAAGATGATGAACATCGTCAGGCAGAGGTTGACGTAGCTCTCAATGCTGGTGGTGGTCTGGATGTACTCGGCACCATTGATGCCAGTGCTGAGGAACCGCAGCATAAAGGGCATCATGAGCTTGTAAGCAAACAGCACGCCCACGCAGAACAATGCCAGGCCCAGCACCATGACCATCTTGAAGAAGAAGCTCTCGCTCTTTTTCAGGCCCGGCTTTGCAAAGGCGTAGATGTGGTAGAATGCCACCGGCACCGTGACGATCACACCGGCCAGAATGGACACGCGGAAGTACTGCATCAGCTTTTCCTGCGGTGCAATGGACACGAACTGATAGTAATCGCGGCCCATGGCAGTGAGCAGGTCGATCAGGCGGTCTGCATAAGCCAGCGAGACCACAACACCCACCACAAACACCACTGCGCAGATGATGAGCCGGTTCCGCAGTTCCTTCAGATGGCCGGTCAGCGTCATGCTGCCGTCATCTTCCATGACCTCGGCTTTCTTTTTGCGCTTCATGTTCGTAGCCACAATTACTCCTCGTCTTCGTCCTTCTTAGCGGCCTTCTTCTCAGCCTTCTCCTCGGAATCGTCGGAATCCTCCGGCTCCTCCATGCCCTTCTTGAAGCCGTTGATGGTCTTGCCGAACATCTTGCCCAGCTTCGGCAGGTTCTTGGGTCCAAAGATCAGCAGAGCGACGACCAGGATAATCAGCAGTTCGTTAGTACCAATACGCATAATAAAAATCTCCTTTTTACTTTGCCGCGCCGCGTGGCGGGCTTATTGCTTATGTATGACAACCGCGGGCGCGGTGTATCCAAACTTAAACGGTGGTTTCCTCTGCCGGGGCTGCCTCGGCAGCTTCCGGGGCCGCTTCCGCAGCCGGAGCTTCGGGTGCGGGTGCGGTTTCTTCCTGCACAGGGGCAGTCTCGGGCTTCTCTTCGGCCGGGGCCTCAGCCTTTTCGGCGGCGGGGGCTGCATTCTCTTCCGGCAGCTCCTCCACCGGCTCTTCGGCAGTCAGGTCGGTGACCTCTTCCTCCGCAGCCTTCTTGGCGGCCTCTTCCTTGCTGGTCTTGCCGATGCCGGTAAAGCCCTTGGTCACGTCCTTCACGCTGTTGTCGATGTCCTTCTTGATATCGGTCAGCGGAGCAACGGCCTCCTTGAGGGGAGCCTGGATCTCGTTCAGCGGCTCCACCACGTTCTTCTGGATCTCTTCGGATGCAGCGCCGGTGTACTTCTTCAGCTCACGCAGCATCTTGCCGATCTTCTTTGCGTAGACGGGCAGCTGATCCGGGCCGATGAACACGAACGCCACGATGACGACCACGACGAGTTCCCAAAAACCAATTTTCATAATGATCCAATTCCTTTCCTGTGCCGGTGTGGGTGTGCAGCCCTGCTTGGTGCAAAAATGTGCCGCAGCCTTTTTGCCCGCTGCCTTTTTTGCCCAGACCTGCGTGGGTTCGGCGCCGTTTGCGCCTTTGCTGCCACACTTATACCGAAATTTGGTGGACTGAATATGAATTTATTTTGAACATTTTATGAACAAGCGGGCAGACGCAGCGTTTTTGTCAACAAGCAGTATTTTGTTGTTTGTATATATCATTTTGGAAACCGCATTTTCTCTTGCTTTTTCGCAGCCTGCGTATTATAGTGGTCTGCAGAACGGCCCCGGCGGGCGAAATTTGCAGCAGCAGAAACGGAACGTGACTCGTATGATCAGTCTGATCCTTGCAGAAAAGATCTTCTCGCTTTTTCTGATTATGTTTATGGGCTATGCGGTGGTGCACTGGGGCCTGCTGCACGCCGAGGACAGCAAGACCCTCTCGCTGATCTCGCTGTACCTGATCTCGCCCTGTGTGATCATCTCGGCCTTTCAGGTACAGTACACCCCGGATGTGCTGCACGGGCTGCTGCTGGCGCTGGCGGCGGCGGTGCTGCTGCACGTCGGCATCATCGTGGTGGTGAACCTGCTGGGTCACACACTGCATCTGGACGCCGTGGAAAAGGCCTCCATGATCTACTCCAACGCCGGCAACCTGATCATTCCCATCGTGACAGCGGTGCTGGGCAAGGAATGGGTGATCTACTCCAGTGCCTTTCTGTCGGTACAGCTGTTTTTGCTGTGGAGCCACGCCAAGAGCATGCTCTGCGGCGAAAAGAGCTTTGAGTTGAAAAAGGTGCTCACCAACATCAACATGATCGCCATTCTGGCGGGTGCCGCCCTGTTTCTGCTGCACATCCAGCTGCCGGCCGTCATCGAGGATTCGCTGGACATGGTGGGCAGTGCCATCGGCCCCATCTCCATGATCATCCTGGGCATGCTGATGGCGGGCATGAACTTCAAAAAGATCCTGGGCTACCGTCGGCTGTGGCTGGTCACAGCCCTGCGGCTGGTGGGCATTCCGCTGGCAGCTGTGGCCCTGCTCAAGCTCAGCGGCCTGGCCCATCTGGTGCCGGACGGCCAGACCATCCTGCTGGTGAGCCTGCTGGCCACCTGCACCCCCTCGGCTTCCACCATCACCCAGATGGCGCAGATCTACGGCAAGGATGCCGACTACGCCAGCGCCATCAATGTGGTGACCACCCTGCTGTGTATCTTCACCATGCCGCTGATGGTGGCCCTGTACCAGCTATAAGTCCCCGCCCTGTTATACAGAACGTCCCCGTGCTCCGAAGAGTACGGGGACGTTCTTTGTTTCTGCCGTCCGGCGGTTTATACGGTCAGGGTCCGGTCCTGTGCCGGGTCCCAGTACACCAGCTCCACCCGGCTGCCCTTCTCCAGAGGCTTGTGGGGCTTTTCGGCGCTCCAGCAGCGCTCCAGCAGACCGGCTGCGTCGGCATCTGGGCCGGGCTTTTCCGTGCAGAGGGCCGTGCCCTGCCAGCCGTCCTCGGTGTACAGGCTCAGTGCCCCGGCGCTGCCTGCCAGAACAGCCTGCACGTCCCGGGTCATCTGCGCATAACCCTCCTCGGTGGCCGGGTACTCCCCATGCCACTTTTCAAAAAAGACGGAAAACTCGCCGCACAGTTCAATGAGCAGATCCTCCTCGCTGTGCGGGTTCTTCACCACAAAAGCGACATCCTCGTTTTCCATATAGTCAAAATCATCTTCCGCGCTGGTGTGCACGGTCACCTGCTGGCCGCTCAGCAGCATCAGCAGCTCCCCCTGCTTTTCGGTGGGGTCAAAATCGCCCTGCGGGCTGTTCCAATCGGTGATCATCGGTGTTCCTCCATTTATAAAGTGTGCGGGCGTTTTTTCCCGCCGAATGATCCGTTCAATCCTTTTCCCCACTGCCGCCTGCGGGCATTGCCGCTGCGGCGCGGGCTTTCAGCTCGTTTTTGGCACAGTAGAGCGCACGGTCGGCGCGGTCTTTCACCGTAACCACGTCCTCCCCGGAAAAAACAGCAGAGCCAAGGGAGAGCGTCGGCAAAAGGGTAATTTCTTTGCGCCGCTCTGCCAGCAGAGATTGCAGCGCCGCTGCGCAGCGGGCTTCATCTGCCGCATCCCTCAGCAGCACGCAGAACTCATCGCCGCCGATACGGTAACAGTACCCGCAGCGGGCATAGGCTTTTTTGATGCAGTCTGCGATCTCGGCAAGGCAGACATCTCCCTGCAAATGGCCGTAGCGGTCGTTGATCTGTTTGAAGCTGTCCACATCGAACACCACCAGCACCCCGCCGCTGCGGCGCATCTCGGCGGTGCGGTTCAGGTAGCTGTTCTGGTTCAAAAGTCCGGTCAGGGCGTCCAGCTGGTTCCACATCTCGCTGCAATAGATATAATACAGCACCGACAGCAGGGTGACGCACAGCCATGTGACGTGCAGCGATGGCAGCGCGATCTGGATCACGGTCTCCGCACCCAGAAACAGGGTCAGCGGGTAGATCAGCGTGCGGCTGCGGTTCTGAAAAGCCGCTGCCGTGCGCACCGTAGCCACCATAAGGTACAACATGGCGGCATAGTACATCGCCACATAAATATAGAAATATTCTCCCCGGGCGTAGAGGTTCTCCCTGCTCACCGAGAATACCAGCCCATAGGGCAGTGTTGCCGCCAGAAAAAGCAGATACGCACCCTCGCAGCAGACCGCCGCCTTGAACCCGCGCCGGATAATGGATTTTTTGTCCAGCACATATACCAGACACAGTGCCACCGCCGGTGTCAGCCCAAAGCCCAGATAGTTGGACAAAATGTTCAGCCAGCGGCAGCCCGTCGGTGCGCCGTCCACCACGATGGTGATGACTTCCAGCACCGAGATGCACGCAATGAGCGCAAAAGCCAGAAGGAACCCGCGCTTCTGCTTTTTGTTCAAAGATTCGCTCAGCTTTGTAAGAAGGCTCATAAAGCCAAGCACAAAAAGATCAATGGTCGTTAAAATAAAAAAATAGCTATCCATTGCAATCTATACCGTTCAGTGAACTGACGCCCCGGACGGGGCAGATACAATATTATTGTATCACTCCGCAGCACTTTTCTCAACCGGGAACTGCGTATTTTCGTTTTTTCTGGCAGTTTGCGTTTTAATGCAAAAGCAACATCCGCGCATATCTTTTTCCTGCCGAGGCAGTACTTCATACTTTTTTACCCCTGCGGAACGGTTGATTGTGACTTTTAAATTTTTCATTGTCGGATTCCTTTCGTTTTGTTTGTTTTTATCTGGTTGTCTCTTCATAAAGGAATCTGTATTTTTCGCGTCTTATGCTTTGTGCCGTCTGCTCAGCGCACAGACCACCTCGATATGCTCGCTGTGCGGGAACATATCCACCGGGGTGCTGCTCTCCACGCGGTAACCCTTTTTCGTCAGCAGGGCGAGGTCACGGGCCAGCGTTTCCGGGTTGCAGCTGACGTAGACCACCCGCTTCGGGGCCATGCGGGCCACGCTCTCGATGAACTGCGGGGTGGAGCCCTCCCGCGGCGGATCCATGAAGATCACATCCGCACGCTCCCCGGCTGCGGCGGCTTCGCTGATCCAGCGGGTGGCGTCGGCGGCAAAGAAGCGGGCATTCTTCACGCCGTTGTGCTTTGCGTTGCCGATGGCGTCCTGCACGGCGTCGCGGTTCAGCTCCACACCCACCACCTGCTTTGCGTGGTCGGCAGCCGTCAAGCCGATCGTACCGATGCCGCAGTAGGCGTCCAGCACCACTTCTTTCCCGGTGAGATGCGCCGCTTCCACAGCCAGACCGTACAGCACCTCGGTCTGGCTGTGGTTGATCTGGTAAAAGCTGCGGGGGCTGAGGGCATAGGTCTTGCCGCAGAGCTCATCCAGAATATACCCCTTGCCATACAGCACCTTTTCCGCATCACCCAGCACGACGCTGGTCTTGCGGGGGTTCACGTTCTGCACCACGGTGGTCACGGTCACGCCCCGCTTTTCCGCCTCGGCCAGCAGGGCGCGCACAAAGTTCCTGGCACCCGGCAGCACCGGCTGGGCCGTCACCAACACCACCATCACCTGCCCGGTGGCAACGCCCCGGCGCAGCAGGCAGTGGCGCACAAGCCCGGTGCCCTTGTCCTCATCGTAGGGCTGGTAGCGGCAGGCAATGGCCGCCGCACGCACGGCCTCCATGGTCTTGTCCAGCACTTCGTCCTGCAGCAGGCAGCGTTCCACCGGCAGCACCTTGTGGCTGTTCGCTGCGTAGATGCCGGAGGTGAGTTTTCCACCCCAGCCGGTGGTGAAGGTGGAGATCACCTTGTTGCGGTAGTGGTAAGGGTTTTCCATGCCGCGGATGGCGTTCACCGGGCCGTATTTGCCCAGCAGCTTTTTCACGGTGGCTTCCTTCTGCTTCAATTGTTCGGCATAGTCCAGCCCCAGCAGCGGGCAGCCGCCGCAGTTCTTGGCTCTCAGCTTGCAATCCATGTTTCTCTCTCCTTTTACCCGTAGGGGTCATACAGATCGTATTCTTCCGCTTCCAGGTGCTTTTCCTCCAGCACCTTCATGGCCTGTTCCAGTTCGCTCTGCCCGCAGCCGCTCTCGCTGACCAGCGCCCGCACGGCTGCGGCAAGGTCCCCGCCAAAGAGGGTGTCCAGCCGCTGGCGCATGCTCCACACACCGTAGGCACGCTGGGTGACCGTGGCCGCATAAATGTTGTGGTTGCCCTGCTTTCCGCTTTTCACCCAGCCTTTTTCTTCCAGCCGGTACAGAAAATTGAGCACCGTGGCCGGGGCCCAGCCTTTGCTGCGGAGTTTTTCGTCAATATCCCGCCGGGTGGCGGGTTCTCGGCAGGCCCATACCGCCAGCATGACCTGCTCCTCGGCCGCCGACAGCGGCCGCAGCCGGTCCGGGAGTCCGTACATCTGCGCAGCCCCTCCTTTCGCGTTTTTCTTTTACATTTGTCTCTGTTGTTCCATTATACCGGGTTTTGTCGGAAAAGGCAAGAGGCAGAAATCCCGATGAAATCAGGCTATTTCAGCTTATTTTTACAGTTGTCTCTGTTTTTGTCTTTGCTTGGCGTACATTTGTGTGCTTTGTGCCTGCACAGGGGCTTTTCCGGCAGTATCTTTGTGCAAAGATGCTCTTGTTTTCGTGCCCGCAAAACCGGTATACTACGGCTACGGAAATGATCCAGAAAGCATCGCAAAACAGTCGATGCTTCGTGATACAGGAAAGGGAGAGTTCATTATGGCACGAGTATACAACTTCAGCGCAGGCCCCAGCATGCTGCCCGAGAAGGTCCTCCGGCAGGCACAGGCAGAGCTGCTGGAATACGGCGACAGCGGCCAGAGCGTGATGGAGATGAGCCACCGCAGCAAGTGGTTCGACGCCATCATCAAGGACACTGAGGCCACCCTGCGCCGCGTGATGAACATCCCCGACAACTACAAGGTGGGCTTCTTCCAGGGCGGTGCCACCCAGCAGTTTGCCATGGTGCCGCTGAACTTCATGACCACCGGCAAGGCGGACTACATCGTCACCGGCAACTTCTCCAACCTGGCCGCCAAGGAAGCCGCCAAGTTCGGCGAGGCCAACATCGTGGCATCCAGCAAGGACAAGAACTTCACCTACATCCCGGATGTGAACGCCATCCCTTACAATAAGGATGCCAGCTATATCCACATCTGCCAGAACAACACCATCTTCGGCACCCAGTACGTCGAGGTGCCCCAGGTGGAGGGCGTGCCGCTGGTGGCGGACATGAGCTCCATGATCCTCTCGAAGCCCGTGGATGTGACCAAGTACGGCTGCATCTACTTCGGTGTGCAGAAGAACGTGGCCCCCGCCGGCATGGCCATTGCCATCGTCCGGGACGACCTGCTGGGCCATGCCGCCGACAATGTGCCCACCATGATGAATTACACCACCCTGCTGAACAAGGACAGCATGTACAACACCCCGCCGTGCTGGTGCATCTACATGACCGGTCTGGTGCTCAAGTATCTGGAAAACGACATCGGCGGTCTGGCCAACATGCAGAAGATCAACGAAGCCAAGGCCAAGGTACTGTATGATTATCTGGACGGGCAGGAATTCTTCACGAACCCCGTGGAGCACCGTTACCGCAGCACCATGAACGTGACCTTCACCAGCCCCAACCCCGACCTGGACAAGAAGTTCTGCGCCGAGGCCGCCGAGGCCGGGTTCGTGAACCTGAAGGGCCACCGCCTGGTGGGCGGCATGCGCGCATCCATCTACAACGCCATGCCAGCCGAGGGTGTGGACAAGCTGGTGGACTTCATGGAGAAGTTCCGCAAGGAGAACGCATAACAGAGGGGATTCAAGATATGTATACCATCAAAACTTTGAACGCCATCAGCCCGGTGGGCCTGGCTAAGCTGAACAAGAACCTGTTTGACGTGGCGGTGGACGCCGATGCCCCGGACGGCATTCTGGTGCGCAGCGCCGACCTGCTGAACACCACCTTCCACGACAATCTGCTGGCCATCGCCCGCGCCGGTGCCGGGGTCAACAACATCCCGCTGGACCGCTGCAGTGAGCAGGGCATCGTGGTGTTCAACACTCCCGGTGCCAACGCCAACGCCGTGGCTGAACTGGTGATCGGTATGCTGATCGCCGGCAGCCGCAATGTGGCCGACGCCGCCCAGTGGTGCCAGGGCCTTGCCGGAGACCCGGCCATGGCCAAGACCGTGGAAAAGGGCAAGAAGAAGTTCGTGGGCAACGAGATCAAGGGCAAGACTCTGGGCGTCATCGGTCTGGGTGCCATCGGCTCCCGCGTGGCCAACTGCGCCATCGAGCTGGGCATGGAAGTGTACGGCTACGATCCCTACATCTCCATTGAGGCAGCCTGGAACCTGAGCAGCCAGGTACACCACTGTGTGAACCTGAACGACATGCTGCCCCTGTGCGACTACATCACCATCCATGTGCCCTACCTGCCCACCACCAAGGACACCATCAATGCCCAGACCCTGGCCCTGTGCAAGGACGGCGTGAAGATCCTGAACTATGCCCGCGGTGAGCTGGTGAACACTGCCGCCCTGCTGGAGGCCATGGATACCGGCAAGGTGTCCGGCTACATGACCGACTTCCCGTCGGAAGCCATCCTGGGCAAGCCCGGCATCGTGTGCACCCCTCACCTGGGCGCTTCCACCCCGGAAGCCGAGGACAACTGCGCCGTGATGGCCGCGCAGGAGATCAGTGACTACCTGAAAAACGGCAACATCACCCACTCGGTGAACATGCCGGAGGTGCACCAGCCCCGTGCCGGCGGCAAGCGCATCTGCATCATCCACAAAAACGAGCCCGGCATGATCAGCCAGATCACCGCCCTGACCACCGAGGCCGGCCTGAACATCGAAAACATGGTGAACAAGAGCAAAAAGAATATGGCCTACACCATGCTGGACGCCACCGGTGCCGTGGATGCCCGCCTGAGCGAAAAGCTGAGCGCAATCCCCGCCGTGATCCGGGTCCGGATCCTGTAAATCCTCCCCTGCCAAAGGAGCCGCCGTGCAGCTGCACGGCGGCTCCTTTTTTCACAGCAGGATGCCGTCTACCTGGGGATGCTCCGGGAAGGAGCGGCTGTATTTCCGCTTGGCGATCTCGATAAAAGACTGCACCTCCAGCCGGGGCGTGTGGCGCATGGCAGCGATCTCCACCGTCACCGGGGGGTAATCCAGCAAAGGCACCTTGGTGATGCCCGGGATCACTGCATCGTCCAGACAGGGCACGATGGACATGGCGGTGCCCATGGTGATCATGATCAAAGCCCCCTCAAAGCTGGGGGTGATCTTGCTGCAATCCACCCCCACCTGGGCCAGCTCCTCCAGGGAGGGGCCCTGGCAGGCAGAAAGGAAGCTGTCAAAGGCTCCGGAGGACACCACGCTCTGGCCCTTCAGGTCCGCCAGGTGCAGGGCCTTGCGGTCTGCCAGGGGGCAGTTGGGGTTCATAAGCACATAATAGGCCAGGGAGAACAGGGGCGTAAAGGAGACATCCCGGTCGCTGGAATGCTCAGTGGCGTAAAAAAAGCCGATATCCAGTCGGCCGGACCGCAGTTCCTCCAGAGGGCGGCGGTTGCTCTGGGGGATCACTTCCACCTGGGCATTGGGGTACTGCCGCTGGTACTCTGCCAGGATGCTGGCAAAGGTGCCGTAATCAAAGAGCTGCCGCAGCCCCACCACCAGATGGGACCGGTCTGCGGCCTGGATATCCTGGGCCTTTTTCAGGGCCTGGCGGCCAAAACTGGTCATCTGCACCATGTCCAGGTAAAAGGACTGGCCGGCGGCGGTGAGCTTGGTGCGCCGGGTGGTGCGGTCGAACAGGTGCAGCCCCGTCTCCTTTTCCAGAGTGTTGATCTGGTAGGTGACGGCTGGCTGGGTGGTGAACAGCCGCTGGGCCGCTGCGCTGAAATTCAGCTCCTCTGCTACGGCAATAAAGCACTCCAATTGGTAAATGGTCATAGAAACAGCCCCCCTCCCTGCAAAACTTGTACTTCTTTTATTATAGCGGATTTCTTTTCTGTGGTAAAGTGGCCCTGGATTTATAAACATTTTTGATAAATCCGGGATTTTTTTCAATTTTACAGCAGAGCGAAACTTTGCTATAATCATGTCAATGTTCAAAACATACGATGGAACAGAAGAAAACGAAGAAGAACCTATTAGAAGAACAAGAAGAAAGAAAGGCAAACTACTATGGCTAAGATCTCTCGCCGCAACTTTATGCGCGGTGCCGCTATGGGCACCATGGGCGCAGCTGCTGCCGGTCTGCTGACCGCTTGTGGCAACACCGCTTCCAGCACCACCAGTGCTCCTGCTTCCAGTGCTGCATCCTCTGAGGCTGCATCCTCTGAGGCAGCCTCCGCTGTTACCAAGCCCTCCAGCCCTGTGGACGGCAAGTACGTCACCAAGGCTATGGGCCACGAGAGCTGGGTCCATGTGGCCACCACCTTCTTTGAGGGCAAGATCACCGCTTGTGAGGTGCTGTCCCACGAGGAGACCATCGGCATCGGCAACTATGCCTGCTCCCGCATCCCCGCCGCCATCGTCGAGCACCAGAGCATCAACGTGCCCAACCTCCGTGGTTCCTCCATCACCTCCATGGCCGTGAAGGCTGCCGTGAAGGAGGCCATCGAGCTGGCTGGCTACAACGTGGACGACTTCTCCAAGGAAGTCACCCTGGAGACCTCCAACGAGGTCATCGAGGAAGAGGCTGATGTGGTCATCATGGGTGCCGGCACCTCCGGCCTGACCTGCGCCTGCCGCCTGCTGGAGGCTGGCTACAGCGTCATCCTGGTGGAGAAGCGGGATATCCCCGGCGGCTCCATGTCCATGACCTACGGCGGCGTGGCCACCGCAGGCTCCCAGCTGCAGTACAACTACGACGTGGACGGCAGCTTCCGCAGCTCTGCCATGGGCACCCTGGAAGGCATGATGAACTTCTGGCAGACCATGGAGCAGTACCACCGCACCGAGTTCTTCAACGGTGAGATGCCCTACATGACCAAGCAGTACACTGTTGCTGGCGATCTGGTGGACTGGATGTCCAGCATCGGCATCGGCTTCAACACCATGGGCAACTACGAGAGTGCTACCCAGTACGGTGCTTCCACCCCCTACCTGGCTCCCGGCTGCTACGAGGGCGGCGCAGGCTACGCTATGATGTTCATGGCACAGCGTGTGGAGAAGTACGAGAAGGGCAAGATCATCTACTCCACCAGCGTCACCGACCTGATCAAGGACGAAAGCGGCCGTGTGGTGGGCTTCCACGCTAAGGGCGACAACGGCGCAAGCTACACCCTCCGTGGTAAGGCTGTGTGCCTGGCATCCGGCGGCTTTGCCAAGAACCCCGAGATGCTGAAGAAGTACAACCCCGACTACGCCGACTTCTTCTTCAACTGCGCTTCCAGCATGACTGGCGAGGGCATCCAGATGGGTATCGACGCAGGCGGCTATGTGGAGTGCGAAAACCGCGCTCTGCCCGCCTTCCTGTCCAGCTACAAGAGCAAGTTCGAGCTGGCCTTCATCCACCAGTCTGCCCCCGGCATCATGGTCAACATCAAGGGCGACAACATCGGCAACATCGTCTCCGATAACCACTACACCATGGCCAAGGCAAAGCTGAACAAGGACAACGGCGACACCTTCTACTATGTGTTCGACGAGGCTTCTGCTGTGAAGCTCCGCGACAGCGAGTCCTACGGCTTCAACGGCTATGTGGCTATGTTCGAGAAGGGCGAGGCTGTCCACTACGACAGCGTGGAGAAGGCCTCTGAGGAGCTGAACCTGCCCAACCTGGCAGACGCCATCGAGGCCAACAACGCCGCCGCTCTGGCTGGTGAGCCCGACGAGTTCGGCCGCCGCAACTGCCCCTACATCGAGACCCGTGACGGCCTGTGGGCTATCCGTGTGGACCCCACCTTCTACCTGACCACCGCTGGTCTGGCCATCGACACCGATTGCCACGTGCTGAACGAGGAGAAGAAGGCCATCCCCGGCCTGTACGCTGCCGGCGACGTCTGCGGCTCCATCGAGGAGAAGGACGCCAAGCAGTACGGCATGGGCTTCGACGCCGCTCTGACCTACGGCTACATCATGGGCGAGACCCTGAAGAAGGAGATCTGATCTCCCCTTCCGGCACCCTGACACAACGCAAGAAGGCTGCTGCACACACTGTGCAGCAGCCTTCTTTTTTGTTTGTTCTAAAAAGGAGAGCGCTTATTCCAGGCCCTTCTGCTGGGCGTACTCTTCCAGCAGTTCCCGTTCCAGGAAGGGGGTCTTGACGCCCTCGCGGTCGCGGTAGGTCTCGTGGCCCTTGCCGATAACGGCGATCAGGTCCCCCTCCTGGGCATGGTCCACTGCATAGTGCAAAGCGTCCAGCCGGTCCGGGATCTCCACGAACTTTGCCTCCGGGTTGCCCTTGTTCATGCCCACGCGGATATCCGCAAGGATGTCCTCCACCTTCTCAAAGCGGTTGTTGTCCTCGGTAAGGATGGAGAAATCGGCCATCTTGGCGCAGATCTCGCCCATGCCGTAGCGGCGCAGCTTGGAGCGGTTGCCGCCGCAGCCAAACACCACCACCAGACGGTGGGGCTTATAGGCCCGCAGGGTGGTGAGCAGGCTCTCGGTGGACACCTCGTTGTGGGCGTAGTCCAGCAGGATGGTGAACTTTTTGCTGATGGGCACCAGCTCCACGCGGCCCTTGACCACGCACTTGCCCAGACCGTCGTGGATGGCCTGATCCGGCAGGCCCAGCACCTTGCCCACGGCCAGCGCAGCCAGTGCGTTGTACACGCTGAACTCGCCGGGCATATTCACCTTCACGTCCATCTCGTCCTTGCCGGTGACGTGGAACTTCACACCCAGGAAATCGTGGGTGCGCAGCAGCTCGTAGCCGCTGGCGCGGTAATCGGCCTGCTCGCTGCGGCCATAGGTCACCAGCTTGCAGGTGTGTCCCTCCAGCAGGGCTTCGGTGTTCTCGTCGTCGATGTTCACCACACCCACATCACAGCGCTGGAACAGCTGACCCTTCCAGCTGCGGTATTCCTCAAAGGTCTTGTGCTCACCGGGGCCGATGTGGTCCGGCGAAAGGTTGGTGAACACGCCCACATCGTAGTGCACACCGGCCACGCGGTCCATCATCAGGCCCTGGCTGGACACCTCCATCAGGGCCGTGTCGCAGCCGGCATCCAGGAACTCCCGGAAGGTCTTTTGCAGCTCGTAGCTCTCCGGGGTGGTGTTGGCGGTGTCCTTGTGGTGGCCCATGTAGTAGATGCCGTTGGTGCCGATCATGCCCACCTTGCGGCCGGCAGCTTCCAGCACGCTCTTGATCATGTGGGTGGTGGTGGTCTTGCCCTTGGTGCCGGTCACGCCGATCATGGTCATCTTGCGGGAGGGGTTGCCAAAGAGGTTGGCGCTCATCAGAGCCATGGCATAGCGGCTGCTTTCCACCTTCACCACGGTCACGCCCGGCACGGCGGTCAGGTCGATGTCGTGCTGGATGACCAGTGCGCTGACGCCCTTGGCGGCGCAGTCGGCGGCAAACTCGTGGCTGTCGCGCTGGGTGCCCACGATGCACACGAACAGCAGGCCCGGGGCCGCCTTGCGGCTGTCATAAATGATGTCGTTGATTTCGGTCTCCGGGCTGCCCTGCACCAGCGTGTAAGGCACACCCTCCATCAGTTGTTCCAATTTCATACAGTCTACGCTCCTCCAAAACATTGATATGGGGTCACATGGGGTTCTCGTCCTCGTTGGCGGTCATGCGGGCGGGGTCAGTCAGCGGGATCTCCTCCGGCGTCGTGTCCTCCGCCGGGGCGGCCTGCGGGGCCGCTTCGTCGCTCAGGCTGCTGTCCGCAGTCTCCTCCGGCGTTTCCGGCTCCACCTTTTCCGGCACTACATAGCCGGAGGGCAGGACCGGGTCGCCCTGTGCAAAATAGATCTTGCGGGTGCTGCCGGCACTGACATGGCTGAAGTCCAGCCGCCCGGTGTCGGTGGCCGCGCAGCCCTTGCCGTCCTCGTTGTTCAGCATGTAGCGGGCGCGGTCCAGCTTATAATCCAGATCGTTCAGCGTCCCCAGCAGCACGCTGATGCGGTCCTGATACAAAAAGGCGATCTGCTCGGTGTCCGCAAATTCAATGCGGGTCACGTCGCTCCGCATGCCGTACTCGTCCAGCTTGGCCTGCAGGGTCGCCAGCGCACTCATCTTTGCGTCAGCCTCGTCCACCACGCCGGATGCACTGCTGTCGGATGCGGCACTGGTGCTGGCCGGGCTGTCGGCCTCCGGTGCGGCAAAGCTCAGCTGCTCGCCCGGGGCGGCGGTGGTCGCTTCACCGCCGTACAGGGTGCACAGCCCGTCCGGCTGCGCGGGGTCTGCGGACAGGATCTTGAACTTGTCCGAAAGGGTCAGCCAGCTGCTGCCCGCCTGCACTGCATAGGTGGGGGTGGCTTCGGTCACCTGCACCACCACGGTGTTGGGGTAGTCGCGCACCACGCGGATGGATTCCAGCAGCGGGTACTGGCGTTCCAGCTCTGCAGCCTTGGCACCGGAGTCAAAGCTGAAGATGTTTTCCTCCACCTGCACCCCCAGTGTCTGCAGGATGCTGTCGGCGGAGTACCCGGCGATCTCGGTCACCTGGGTGCCGTCCGCCGTCTGCACCTGAATGGCGCTGATGCGGAACAGCATGGTCACCGTGAGATACATGCCGATCCCGATGACGCACAGCAGCAGCCCAAATGTTGCCAGACGGCGGAGCATCCGCCGCCGACGGATGGCGGCACGGGTCAGGCGGCGCTTTTTGCGGCCTTCCCGGCGCTGTGCATCCCGCTGCGGAGCGGGGCGCAGCTTCTGGTTTTTGTTGTACCCCTGTCCCTGCTGTTGCTGGCGGGCGGCAGACCGGCTGTTCTGCGCAGGCCGGCCGTTCCGGT
>ENA-ORTW01001687-ORTW01001687.1-human-gut-metagenome-genome-assembly--contig:-NODE-1687-length-22437-cov-4.071441_pt1 | contig 22437 bp, 9 predicted proteins | sample MGYA00242072_ERZ509193 | MGnify/ENA primary metagenome ERZ509193 (study PRJEB26280, sample SAMEA2338813) | human gut metagenome | biome: human gut; feature: human-associated habitat; material: faeces... | reverse complement strand
CTGCGGCATGATATTTTTTATAAAATACAAGATTTTTCATTCGGTAATATCGATCATTTTTCAACGCCGGGTCTTGTGACAAGACTGACGACCGACATTACGAATGTACAGATGGCGTATATGTTTACGATCCGTCTGCTCGCAAGAGCGCCGATCATGATCGTGATGTCCCTGATCATGACGGTGACGATCAGTCCTGCGATCGCATTTATGATGTTGATCACGATTCCGGTTTTGGGAGGACTTTTGATCTTTATCGCAAAGAAAGCGCACCCGCATTTTATCAAGGTGTTTGACGAATATGACGAATTGAATAATGTCGTTCAGGAAAACGTCAACGCAGCCCGCGTCGTGAAAGCGTACGTTCGGGAAGACCATGAAGTTGAAAAATTCGGAAAGATCTCGGGTATTGTATTCCGGCTTTTTACAAAAGCAGAGAAAATCGTTGCCTGGAACTCTCCGACGATGCAGTTTACTATGTATATAGTCGTTCTTGCAATGGTGCTGATCGGCGGCGAAAGTATCATAAGCGGAGATATGCTTACAGGAGAGCTGACAAGTGTGATCGTCTATGCACTTCAGATACTGACGTCTCTTATGATGGTGTCGTTTGTATTCGTTATGATCATGATCGCGGAAGCGTCTACGGAACGTATCAACGAAGTTTTGGATGAAGTACCGGAAATGGAAGACAAAGCGGATGCAGTTACGGAAGTTACAAACGGAGATATCGAATTTGAACATGTGAACTTCAGTTATGCGGGAGAGGGAGGCAATCTTTCGTTGAAAGATGTAAACCTTCATATAAAGAGCGGTCAGATCGTCGGAATCATCGGCGGTACGGGAAGCGCTAAGTCAACGCTCGTGCAGTTGATCCCGAGACTGTATGATGTGACGTCGGGAACAGTGAAAGTCGGCGGAACAGACGTGCGGGATTATAATTTGAAAGCTTTGCGGGATCAGGTGTCTGTCGTTCTTCAGAAAAATGTACTTTTTACAGGAAGTATCTATGAGAACATCCGTTGGGGTGATGAAACTGCAAGTGATGCGGAAGTAGAACGCGTATGTAAGCTGGCGCAGGCGGACGGATTTATCAGAGAGTTTCCGAATCAATATGAGACGATGATCGTAGAAGGCGGAAATAATGTGTCAGGCGGTCAGAAGCAGAGACTTTGTATTGCAAGGGCGCTTTTGAAAAAGCCGAAGATCCTTATTCTGGACGACTCGACAAGCGCGGTAGATACGAAAACAGACGCGCTGATTCGTCAGGCTTTCAGAGAAGAGATTCCGGATACGACACGGATCATCATTGCGCAGAGAGTTTCTTCGGTAGAGGATGCGGATGTTATTATCGTAATGGACAAAGGAGAGATCAGCGGAATCGGAACATCGGAGGAATTGCTGAAAACGAATGCGATTTACAGGGAAGTATATGAATCACAGATGAAAGGAGGAAAGGACAGTGAGTAAAGAAAAGAAACCGACAAAACCGTCGTTGAATAAAAATACATTAAAAACAGCAAAACGTCTACTCGGATATGTGACGAAAACATATAAAGTACAGTTTATTATCGTACTGATCTGTATTCTTGTCAGTTCGATTGCGACGATCTCGGTCTCATTGTCGCTGAAGTTTCTGCTGGATGATTATATTATCCCGCTGATCGGGCAAAAAAGTCCGGATTACACAGAACTGTATCAGGCGCTTGGTATATTGGCATGTATTTTCTTGAGCGGCGTAATTGCCTCCTTCATTTACACGAGACTTATGGTCGTGATCGGGCAGGGCGTGCTGAAACGTGTCCGCGACGAGATGTTTGAACATATGCAGAAACTGCCGATCCGTTATTTTGACCGGAATACAAACGGTTCGATCATGAGCCTTTATACAAACGATACGGATACGCTTCGTCAGATGATCAATCAGTCGATCCCGCAGGTGCTTATGTCGGCTCTTACGATCGTAGTCACATTTATTGCGATGCTTGTTTTAAGTCCGATCCTGACAGTTCTCGCCGTTGTGATGATCGGGGTGATGACGGCTGTTGCGAGAATGGTCGGAGGAAACAGCGGAAAATACTTTGTACGGCAGCAGCTTGATCTGGCAAGTATCACGGGATTTGTGGAAGAGCGTATGACGGGACAGCGGGTCGTGAAAGTATTTAACCATGAACGGATTTCGGAAGAAGAATTCGATCAGCTGAATGAAAGTCTGTTCGTCAGTTCATCAAAGGCACATACGTTTGCAAGTATCATGGGTCCGGTTATCGGAAATATGGGAAACTTACAGTTCGTTTTGACTGCTGTACTGGGCGGCGCGCTTTCGGTACTCGGCATCGGAAACATTACGCTTGGCGTGATGGCGTCTTATCTTCAGTTTACGAAGAGCTTTACTCAGCCGTTTATGCAGATTGCCCAGCAGTTTAACTCAATCATCATGGCTCTTGCAGGTGCGGAACGTATTTTTAATATGATGGATGAAGAGCCGGAAGTAGACGAAGGATATGTTACTCTTGTAAACGCAAAGAAGGATGCACAGGGAAATCTTACGGAGTGTAAAGAAAGAACAGGCTTGTGGGCATGGAAACATCCGCATCAGGCAGACGGCACAGTGACATATACGGAGCTGAAAGGCGACGTGAGATTTTATGATATGACGTTCGGATATACGGAAGACCACATGGTGCTTCATGATCTGACTCTGTACGCGAAGCCGGGACAAAAACTTGCTTTTGTCGGTTCGACGGGAGCGGGAAAGACAACGATCACAAACCTGATCAATCGTTTCTATGATGTTCAGGACGGAAAGATCCGTTATGATGATATTAATATAAACAAGATTAAAAAGGCTGATCTGCGAAGATCGCTTGGTATCGTTCTTCAAGATACACATTTGTTTACAGGAACGATTATGGAAAACATTCGTTACGGGAAACTGGATGCGACAGATGAGGAAGTTTATAAGGCAGCAGAGCTGGCTCATGCAGACGGATTCATCAGAATGCTTCCGAAAGGTTATGAGACGCGCTTGAGCGGAGACGGAGAAGAACTGTCTCAAGGACAGCGTCAGCTTCTTGCGATCGCAAGAGCTGCCATTGCCGATCCGCCGGTACTGATCCTGGATGAAGCGACATCGTCTATTGACACAAGAACAGAAAGTATCGTTCAAAAAGGTATGGATAACCTTATGAAAGGGCGTACAGTATTTGTAATCGCCCACAGACTTTCGACGATCCGAAACAGCGATGCGATCATGGTGCTGGAACACGGACGTATTATCGAACGTGGAACACATGATGAGTTGCTGTCACAGAAAGGAACGTATTATCAGCTTTATACAGGAAACTTAGAGCTGTCGTAGAAAAGGAGGGGTTAAAACCCCCCTTTCTTTTTTATAATATAGATCGGTCGTTTCTTGCTTTCCATATAATCTTTCGACATATATTGTCCGAGCAGTGACAGGAAGATCATCTGTATGCCGTTCAACGCGAGGATCAGGCAGACAAGCAGAAGGATCCAGTTTGCTTTATGTCCGGTGAAAACGGAAACAAGTCCTGTGACAACGGCGGCGATCAGGAGAAACATGCCGATGAAGCCGGGCAGGGAAGCGGGGGCGGAAGAAAATGATAACATTCCGTCCATTGCATAGCGGAACAGCGAGCGGAAATTCCATTTTGTTTTTCCTGCGGCGCGCTCAGTGTTGTGAAACGGAATCCATTTTGTATCAAATCCAACGAAAGAGAAGATCCCTTTCATATAGCGGTTGTATTCTTTGAGTTCCAAAATAGAGTCCGTCATAGCTCTGTTCATCATTCGGAAATCACCTTTTCCGTCTCCCATATCGAGATGACATGCGTTCCCGATCAAGTGATAGAAAGAGCGGGATAAGAACGTGCGGATCGGATTTTCTCCGGTTCGGTCCTCTCTAAGTCCTGCACAGCAGTCGTATCCTTCGTATTTGACAGCGTGATACATGTTTTTAAGCAGAGCGGGCGGATGCTGCAGATCGGCGTCCATAAATACACAGTAGTCTCCCGATGCATTTTGAAGTCCGGCGTACATGGCGGCTTCTTTTCCGAAGTTTCTGGAAAATGTAAGAAAACGGACACGCTCGTCTTTCTCTGTAAAATGCTGAAGGATCTCTGCCGTTCGGTCAGAACTTCCGTCATCTATAAAAAGAAATTCGCAGACAGCGCCTTCGATCGAGGATGCGGCGTCTGAAACCGCGCTGTAAAAAGCGGGGAGAACGCTCTCTTCATTAAAACACGGAACGATAATGCTGATCACATCGTCAGCAGGATTATTTTTGATTGTCATATGGAAGCAGCTCCTTTCTGATCATATTTTGATCCTGCCCATGAGCGGCAGTTTTGAAAACGCGGTATTTGCAGAGCGCATAGTTTCCGATCACGGTTACGACGCTTACGATTAATTTTGAGCCGATCAAAGAAAGTGATAATTGATCGACGGCAAGCCAAAGCAGAACGTTTTCGACGAGCAGTGTGATAAATCGTAGAGCAGCAAAGGAGAAAAACTCTTCGGGAATCCGTCTGTTTGACCGAAAGACCCATTTTCTGTTCAGAACATAGGCGGCGATAACCGCGCCTGTCCATGCGATACTGTTAGATGCAATATACGGAACGTGAAAAAATAGAAAAAGTCCGTATAACATGTAATTAACTCCGGTTGTGATTCCTCCGGTAATGATGTAAGTGAGCAGTTCTTTGCTTAAGTAAATTCGTTTCAAAGTCAGTTCCCTCTTTCTTATAATGATTATAGTGAATTTCTTACAGCGCGTTTTTATGGTGAGCCGTTGTAATATTTTGTGTTTTTCTTGAAGTAAAGACTCCAAATGTAAAAATCAGGTAACTTAAATAGCACAACAGAGATATCAGGCTGATGATACAGCCGATTTGTTTTCCGGGAGGAGAAAATCGAAATTCGATCTTATGAGTCCCCTTTTCGATATGTGCTCCTGCAAAAGCTTTATTTACGCGGATAATATCTGTGCGTCTGCCGTCGATGTAAAGCTCAAGTCCGTTTTGCCGCGGAATCGCAGATGCGAGAACCCCGTTGCTTTCTGCATGGATGCTTCCGGAAAAAACAGTCGTGCCTGAAAGGAAGGCGCTGCGTTCGGTTCTGCTGTCACAGACCGCTTTTGTAATTGTGTTCTTGTCGTCGAAAATATGTTTATTACATAAATGCCACTGTACGTTGCTGACAGTGAAATGACCCTTTGGAAAAGTAACCTTTAGTTTTGTCATACCCGAGTCGCTGTCCGCTGAAAACTGATAGTGAAACATATTGTTTCCGTTTGGGTAAGGCGCAAATAGTCCCGAAAGCTTATTGCGTATGTTGTTAATGTCGATGACAACAGGATCGATCGTTTTATTATCCACCTGGAAAGAAAGCAACAAAATGTTGCCAAAACCTGTATTTTCAACATAAAATGTCAACGATTGTTGACATTTTGAGATTATGTCATACTTATCGGCAGTCTTTTTGATAGTCAAACTATCGGGAAGTTTGCCGTCTGCCGACAGTTTCGGGGCAAAAGGAGTGATAAACTTTCCGGGGAGGTAAACGTCGCTGTCCGTATCAGTGGAAGTGTTTTCTATTATGGTTTTGCGGGAAATCGCTTCCAACTGTTCGATTTGATTGAAACGGTCAAACTCTTTTTCAGAGATTGTATCCGATGTAAAATAAACATTCGGAAGCACGTTTTTATTCTCTGCGACCACCGTGTCTTTTGCCGAAGAATACAGAGGTGTATACCCGGCGGGAATATGATCTTTTTCTGTCTCGATATACCGAACGCCAAGAAGATGAAGCATGAACGGATTATCGGAAGTAAGCAGCGCGATCCGGTTATTGATTCGGATCGGTGTATTCAGCACGTCATAATACAAGTCGGAGTAAGCGCTGTTTGTCACAGAAGAATACATAGAACTTCTTGTTATTTTCGCTTCTGGGGCGCGGTTTCCGTTTGCAAGCGGTTCGGTCAGGCTGTCAAAATGATAGAGCGGATCCATCGGAATTTCCGCAAGTTTTGTGTAAGTTTCTTTTGCCGAAACATCTGCTTTCTTTACCCAGTTTTCCTTTCTGGCAGTTGTAATATACATACCGACCGGGGCGATCAGTATGAGCAGATAGACGAGCAATTCTACCCGGGCAAAAATGCGGGGATTTTTAAACATTTGCAAAATAAGGTTTTGTTTCCGTCTTTGTATCAGGCAAAATAAAAACAGAATACCAAGTTCGATCAAAATCCACGGAAACTGAACTTGACTGAACCAGAGCAGACCAAGCGGAAGCATTACGGCAAACGGATAGAGCGGATACGATGAAACGCGGTCTGTTTCGGTGTGCGCTGATTTTAAGTAACGTACGCAGTGCAGGATGAACAGCGGCAGAAACGGAATAAGTATCTTCGGTCTGGCGTAGAGCGTTCCGTTTAAAATGTAAGAAAAGATACCGAACAATCCGAAAGATAAAAATAAAACGCTGTCAGGAAAGAATTCTTTTTTGGCAGGATTTTTTTTATTTAATCCGGCAAGTATCGTGTAAAAGCAGATCAATGTAAGCCCCAGTCCGTATTCGTTAAACAAGATGCCGTTCATAGAGATATTCGGTCCGAAAAGCTCTAATATTTTCAAAAGAGAAAATCCGCCGCCGCTTCGTCTGTGCTCCATCAGTACAAGTCCTGTCGGCAGAAGGAGCGCCGCCGCCATGCATACGGAAAGAACGGCGGAAGGGATATATCTTTTGAAAAACGAATCTTTCCAAAATGTCTCTTTTTCCGTTCTCAGCCAGTACCAGCCGATCGCGGCAAATGCGGCGATCGCAAAATAGAAGCTGTGCAGGCAGATCAGAAGCATACAAAGAGGGAGAAAGCGAAACTTACGTTTCTTCACGCACAAAAAAGCAAGGATCAAAAACGGCAGATAATTGACAAACATGATCTGACGATGCATATGGAAAAGACATCCCGCAGTCAAAAATAAAACGCTTCCGATGAAGGAAAAGAACGGGGAAATATCCTCGCTTTGCAGCCACATATAACATAAAAGAACGGAAGCGAGATAAAGTGCAAGCATATAGCCGATCAGGATGTAAACCATCGGAACTTGCGGAAACAGACATCCGATCAAAATATCAGGTCTTAAAAATCCATAATAAGAAAACTGATATCCGCTGCTTCCGCTTCCGAGATCGATCCAGTCGGGAAGAAGCGTGTGCTGTTCCACGCAGGCGTCACGGATCGTTTCCGCAAGAGCGGCATGTTGGGAGAGCCAGTCCGTATTCGATCCGTAGACGGCGTCGGCAGGCAGAATTGTCGTTGTCAATATAATAAAAAGCAGAATAAGCGCTGCCGGATAAATGAGTTTCTTCATATATAATGCAACTCCTTTAAGTGTTATTTACAGGATTCCCTTTATTTCCTGACATAAACAGGATATTATAGTCGTCTTAATAAATTGCGGAAAATAAAAAGAAAAATTCTTAAGAAAAACCGACAAAATCTTAAAAAAATATTGAATGAATTGACGGAAATTAAGCAAATATAACGAAACTGATATTAGATGTATCGAAAAAGAGGGGAATATGTTATCATAAAATAGATGCAGACTGTGAAAAACATAACAAATTCACGGGAGAAAGGAGAGATTATTATGAAAAAGAAATTTTTCAGTGCAGCGCTCGCAGCAGCTATGGTTGTGACGAGCGTCTTCTCCACAACATCAGTTGCCGGAGCGGCAGAAAATGAAACTGCAGTTCCGTATGGTAAAGTAACCGTTGAGCAGAAAGATAATACTGTTACAATCGGAAACGGAGCCATCGAAAGAATATTTTCAACAGCGGACAAAAAATTGTCTACGACTGAAATTGTGAACAAAAGAACTGGTGGAGAAGGAACAACCTTCACTCCGCAAAAAGGAAGTGAAGAATTCGTTGTTAAGACAACGAAAGAGAAAAAAGACCCTATTACCTTACCGGGAATCAATCGGACGGGTTGGGAAGCAACAGCAGACAGCTACCAGAATGCGAGCGGAGACTCAGATGGACCGGCATCTAACTTGTTAGATGGAAGAACAGAGAGTATCTGGCATTCAAATTATGGGGGGGCTGGACAAGGTGATCAGGACTATCCGCATAATGTAGTAATCACATTCGGAAAAGATGTGACATTCCAGTCCTTCTCTTATACACCGAGAAAAGAAGGAGAAAACACAAACGGAAATATCAAGGGATATGAACTGTATGCATCAACAGCATCGGAAAAACTTGATTATGCTTCAAAAGATTGGGGAGAACCGATCGCAAAAGGCAATTTTGAGTACAATGGTGTAAATCCGATTTATGTAAACTTGAAAGAAGCATGTACTGCGAAACAGATTAAGTTCGTAGCAACATCTTCAAACAATGGGGAAAGATTTGCCGGCGGAGCAGAGTTTAATCTCCATGCAGAGAAAGCTCCGATAGATACGGATGACCGTGCGTTTGAGACAAGCGATTTAGAGCTGAAAGACGGCAATGAGGCAGTCAAAGTCGAAGATACAACGGCAACGATCAACGGTAAAGAGAAAACAGGTAAGAAAGTAACATTTTCTTTCAAACCGTACACTCACAAAAACGTAGAGTATTCAATCGACGAAGTAATCGTAATGTACGAAGGCGATCACTTCATGCGTAAATTCCTTGAGATCGACGTGCCGGATGACAAGATGGCAGATGCTGAGATCGACTATATCGACCTTGAGTCTCTGAAAGTGGCAGAGTCCGATGCACAGTGGACAATTCCGAGAGGTCAAGGCGGCGTTGTTCAGATGGAAGAGTTCAAAGCGAACCTCGGACAGCCGATCTACATTCAGGGAATGTTCTTCGGATGTGAGTTCCCGGCAGCGGATACAGAGATCGTAAACGGAACAGGATTTATGCGTTATTACAGTGGTAAGACGTTCAGCAGACTGAAAGAAGATAATCAGTTGACAACAGACGATAAGTATGTGACATGGCAGACAGTTGCAGGTGCGGCAAGAAGTACAGAGCAGGAAGTTATTCAGGCAGACTTCTTCGAGTACATCAAGTCAATCGCAACTCCGTCAGAGTTCCGTACACAGTACAATTCATGGTTCGACAACATGATGAAGATCAGTGATGAAAATATTTTGGCTTCGTTCATTGAAATTGATCGTGAGTTGAATAAAGCAGAAGTTCGTCCGTTGGATTCTTACGTTGTAGATGATGGATGGAATGCGTATAATGATGGTTCGATAGGAGCAGGGTCACACGCACAATCGGGAGCAATAGAGAATACCGAAGGTTTCTGGACATTTAATGAGAAATTCCCGGAGGGATTGACACCGTCCAGCGAACTTGTTAAGAAGTTCGGAAGTAACTTTGGAGTATGGGTTGGACCGAGAGGCGGATATAACTTCTACACTACATTAGCAAATATTATTGAGAGGGCACAAAAAGGAAGTAAAGCAGGACATTCTATCGACGTTGCAGACCGTGTATATGTAGAGAATTTTAAAAAGATGGCGATTAAATGGCAGCAAGATTGGGATGTCAACTACTGGAAATGGGATGGATTTGCAGATACTGCTCAGTATAATCATTTCAACAATTTAGGCGGAGCAGACGGCGTTCCGGTATACAGTGAGTCTAATCACCATATGACAGGCGGTTATCACCAGATGTATCATGTGACTGATCTGTGGGAAGCATGGATCGATCTGATGGAAGCGGTTCGTCAGAGTGAAAAAGAGGACGGAATTAATAAACTCTGGATCTCTCTTACATGTTATGTAAACCCGAGTCCGTGGTATTTACAGTGGGCGAACTCTGTATGGATTCAGTGCGTACATGATCAGAAGGATGCATCTTTCGGAACAACAAAGATGAATAAGCAGATTACATATCGTGACGCTTGTTACTATGACTTCCTGAAGAATCATCAGTTCCAGTTCCCGCTTCAGAATCTGTACAACCATGATCCGATTTACGGAAAAGAAGGAACAGGAATGACAGTTAATACTGCTACAGATGAAGATTTCCAGAACTATCTGTACATGTTGTCTACTCGTGGAACGGCATTTTGGGAGTTGTACTACTCTGACAGTATTATGACAGATGGAAAATACGAGATCACAGGAGAATTCCTTGAGTGGGCAGAAGAAAACTATCATATGCTCAAAAATTCCAAGATGATCGGAGGGAAACCGGATATTACAAAACTGAGTAACGGAGATCTGTCAGACCAAACGCAGGCAGAAGCATACGGATTCTCATGTTTCGACGGAACGGACGGAATTATTTCACTCCGTAACCCATCTGCAAATGCAGATAAGACAATCAAGTTCACATTCGACCGTACAATGGGCGTTGCAGAAGGTGCAGGCACATTAAACTACTACTTAGAGCACAGCTATCTTCTTTCCGATAAGTCTGCTCAGACAGGTACATTAAAGTATGGTCAAGAATACACAGTGAACTTGAAACCGAACGAAGTGCGTATCTTACGTGTTTCAGCAGAAAAAGACACAACAGCGCCGAAGATCGACAGAATCATGACAGACGGTGCGAAAGAACTTACAGTAAAATTCGATGAGAAAGTATCAGGAAACCTCTTTAAAGTAGAAAACGCAAAAGTTTCTTCTATTAAGAAGAGCGCAGACGATACAACATATCATATCGTATTAGCAGAAGCTCCGGCAAACGAAGCTACAGTAAAAGTAATTCCGCAGGATATTAAAGACATGTCGGGCAACAAAGCTACTGAAGCTGCATCTGTTGTATATCACAAAGACAGTGTGATCGTTGAAAAAGAAGCGATTGCAGAAGCAGGAGAAATTGCAGCAGCGGACAGATCACTGAATTCCAATAATGGATTCACAGTATATGCGGCTGTAAACACAACGGCAACAGATAAGTCACTCGTAAGCCAGAATGGTCAGTACGAACTGAAAGTAACAGCAGAAGGAAAAGCATCCTTCACACTGAATGGTGCGACAGCAGTTTCCGGCAAGTCAATCAATGACGGAGCAGAGCATAAAGTAGTAGGTGTGAAAGAAAACAACGGTATGCTGAAACTTTATGTAGACGGAACACTGGAAGGATCTGCTTATAATGAAAAGAACAGATTTCATGAAGTTAAGAAAGCTGCGATCACAGCAGGTGAAGGTGTGACAGCGGCGGCAGTATATGATATCGCATACGGTTATAATGAAGTGGCTAATCTCGGAGAGCAGGAAGGACTTCCGAAACTTAAACTTACAAATGATATGATCACAGTTTCTGAGACGAGCGAAGGAAGTAAAGATAAAGTCTTAGATGGAGATAACACGACATACTGGACAAGTCAGAAAGTGGAAGAAGGTACTGTAAGCAGCGATAATGCATGGCTGCAAGTTGACTTGGGTGCGACGTATAAATTGGATCAGGTTGACTACACACCGCGTTATTATAATGATGCAAAGAACTACTGGCATTGTACAGGTAATATTAAGAATCTGATTGTAGAAATTAGAAAAGACGGAGAGGATACATGGACTTCGGTAACAGGAGAAAACGGGCTTGATCTTTCGGACAAGATTGTGAATAAGAATGATCAGACACTTTTCCCGGCAGAAGTTACATTTGAGGCACAGGAAGCTAGATATGTACGTATCAGTGGAACGTCTTCTTATCACTGGCAAGCAACTGATGAAAATAAGTATATTACAGTCGGTGATCTTGCGATCTATGGAGAGAAAGTAGAAGCAAAGAACATTGCAAAGGATGCAAATGTAACGGCAAAATGGACGGCAGATGACACAGATGCAGCAAAAGGCGGCGACAGACCGATGTCTATGGCTGTTGACGGAAACAAAACTGATTTTGGTTCAAACTATGCCGAGTTCGGTGCGGACAATAGACGTGAATCATCTTATATGCAGGTTGATTTAGGCGCTGTATGTGATGTGAACTCTCTGTCACTGTATCGTTACTGGGGCGATGGTAGAACATATGGCGATACAGTAGTAGCTGTAGCAGAAAAAGAAACAGACTTTGCAGAAGGAAAAGCTACAATCGTCTATAATGCGGATGATCAGAATGTTCATAAACTGTATACACAAGCACCGGAAAAATTCGATGAAGACTATGCAGAAACTGCACAGGGTAAATCATGGACGCTTCCGGAAGGAACGAAAGCACAGTTTGTTCGCGTTTACATGTACGGAAGAGCAAACAATGACACAACAACAAACCACGTTGTAGAGCTTGAAGTATACGGAACAAAACCGGAAGAAGGCGAGACACCGGGCGTAGACATTACAGCCTTGATCGAAAGATTGAGCGTATTGTCAGCGGTAGATACGTCTAACGCAACAACAGATAGCGCAGCAGCGTTTAATGCTCTTCTTAAAGAAGGATATGATCTTGTGGCGACAGGAGCACAGACACAGGAAGAAGTAGCTGCTATGATTAAGAAACTGGAAGGCGCAGAAGCTAAACTTGTAGATGCATCCGCTCTGAAGAAAGCAATCGCAGACGCAGAGAAGAAAGTTGAAACAAGTACAGTAACAAGTGCAGAGCCGGTAAAAGCTAAAATTGCAGAAGCAAAACAGCTTCTTGTAAACGGTACAAAAGATGCGATCGACGCAATGGTTGCAGAATTAACTGAAGCTGTGAAAGGACTTGTTGCTCGCGGAGATGTAACAGATCTGAAAGCTTTGATCGATCAGTACGCAAAAGAGAATTTGAAAGCAGAGGATCATACAACATCTACATGGAGCGCTTATGAGACTGCTCTGAATGCGGCAAACGCAATCGTAACAGATAACAGCAACAGCGATCAGGCGGCGGTAGATGCAGCGAAGAAAGTGTTAGAAGATGCACATGCAGCATTGGCAAAACGCGGAAACACAGATGCATTGAAAGCTCTTATTGAAGAGTACAAAGAACTGAAAGAAGCGGATTACACACATGAGACATGGGTGAAATACGAAGAAGCTCTTGAAGCTGCAAATGGAATCGTGGCAGACAACAGCAATAAGACACAGGCAGAAGTAGATGCGGCGAAAGACGCATTGAAAGCGGCAAAAGAAGCTCTCGTAAAAGCTCCGGTAGATCCGCAGCTTGATAAGAGCAAACTGCAGGCAGCAGTAGATGCGGCAAAAGCAAAAGACGAAAACGCATATACAACAGCTTCTTACAATGCAATGGAAAAAGTTCTTGCAGAAGCAGAAGAACTTCTGACAAACGGTAAGGATCAGGCGGCAATCGATGCGAAAGCAAAAGATTTGAATGATGCGGTTGCTGCGCTTGTAGAACGTGGAAACACAGATGCGTTGAAAGCTTTGATCGCAGAATATAAAGCAGAAGGTCTGAAAGAGGCAGACTACACAACAGATTCCTGGAAAGCGTACACAGATGCGTTGACAGCGGCAGAAAAAGTTGTGAAAGACAACAGCAATCTTGATCAGGCAGCGGTAGACGCAGCGAAGAAAGCGTTAGAAGATGCTCATACAGCATTAGTAAAAGTAGAGCAGATCAATAAAGAGGCGTTAAAAGCAGCAATCGATGCAGCGAAAGCGGCTGATGCGAACTTGTACACAACAGATTCTTACAAAGCAATGAAAACAGTTCTTTCAGATGCAGAAAAGGTACTGAAAGACAGCAAAGATCAGACGGAGATCGATGCAGCAGCAAAAGCGTTGAACGATGCGGTTACAGCGCTTGTACAGCGTGGAAACACAGATGCATTGAAAGCTTTGATCGAAGAGTATAAAGATCTGAAAGAGGCAGACTATACAGCAGATTCTTGGAAAGAATATGCAGATGCGCTGAAAGCGGCAAAAGCAATCGTGGAAGACAACAGCAACAGTGATCAGGCAGCGGTAGACGCAGCGCTTAATGCGTTAAGAGACGCTCGCGTAGCATTGAAGCTTTCCGGAAAACCGTCTGTTGATAAGAGCGAGCTTCAGGCAGCTTACGACAAGTACAAAGATAAGAAGAACGACGGTTACACAGCAGAGAGCTGGGCGAAGTTTGAAAACGCTCTGAAATCTGCTAAGGCAATCTTGGATAACGAGGCTGCAACAGCAGATCAGGTAAAAGCTGCTTTGGCACAGTTGAATTCAGCGGCAGAAGGTTTGACGAAGACACAGACTCCGCCGAAGAATGATCCGCAGACTCCGTCAACTCCGTCACAGGGCGGAAGCGTACAGACAGGAGATACGGCACATGTAGCTCTGTGGCTTGTACTTGCGGGAATGTCGGTAATTGCTTATGTAGCGGTTAGAAGAAAAAGAGCATAGTGAAAACTTGTCTTTTGATTAAGGCAGTAAACATTTAAGCTTTTATGGAATAGGGCGTTCGGTAACGGACGCCTTATTCTTTTTTGCAGAGACAGCAACATTGTCAGAAAATTCATACAATATAAAAGTAAAATGTAATTATTTAAAGTTTTTTATAAAAATGTATTGACAAAATAAAACTCAGGTGATATTATAAAGACATCCAAAAGAGATACAACAAAATAAAAACAAAAGCATCTCAAAAGGATATTTAACTAAGAAGGCATCGTATCAGTTGCCCGATTAGATTAAAAATAAACGGATAGCAGGAGGGAAAGACCAATGGACAGCGTGATTTCAGTGAATCATCAATATGTTAGTGGTACGGCAAGTGTAAGTTCCTGTGGAGAAGAGACCTTTGCTCAAGGATAGATGATCCGGAATAAAAATAACGAAAGAATTGATCGGAGAGTTGGAAGTCCGGATAGAGATCAGAAAGATTTAACATTTGCAGACATATTGAATATAGATACCACATATAGCAGAATTTCAAAAGATGTGTAAAGAAACATTGAGTAGATTATCATTCGTGCATATCGGGTTTAATATGTGTGGTGGTACCGGAAACAAGGAACGTAAGTGATATGTGATAAGGATACTGTTATGAACTCGAATTTGTTAATTGAAGGAGGGAAGATTTAATAAGCAGGTCTTAATAAATCGACCGCAGATCAAATAACAATGGCAGAGGTCTTACAGGAACAGAATCTAATATTTGCCTCCGATTTAAAAATAAAGAGAATATGAAAAAATTAAATAGATTATAAAAATGCATCTTCAATGTTAATTGAGGGTGCATTTTTTTGACATTGCGAAATGCATATGATAAAATATTGAAAGATATAGTATGTAAAGAAACATAGAAGGAAAGACACTGCCCTGTACAAAACTATTTTTTAATGAGGTGAATGCGGTGGATAAATACGAATATAAATCAAAGACTGAACGGATGCTCGAACTTATGGAGAGCGGCGCGTACAGCAGAGCGGCGGCGATCGCAGATGAAATTGACTGGAGGCGCGTGCGCAATGCAGTGATGTTGTCAAACGTCAGTGAAATTTATGAAAAAACCGGAGAATATCAGAAGGGATATGACATTTTGACGCTTGCATATCAGCGGGCGGAAGGAAGCCGTAAGATTATCAGCCGTCTGTGCGGATTGGCTCTTAAGACGGGAAATGTCGATGAGGCGATCGATTTTTACGATGAGTTTATGCAGATCGCGCCGAAAGACCCGAATCAGTACATTTTAAGATATAAGATTCTCCGCGCGCAGAGGGCGCCGATCGAGCAGCAGATCGAAGCTCTTGAAGGATATAAGAAATCCGAATATATTGAAGAGTGGGCATATGAACTGGCGAAGCTGTATCAGGAAGCCGGTATGACATCAGAATGTCTGGAAGAGTGTGACGATTTGATTCTTTGGTTCAGCGAGGGGCAGTATGTCTATAAGGCGATGGAACTGAAGATGCAGTACAAACCACTGACTCCTTCCCAGCAGGAAAAGTACGATAAGCGTTATGCAAGGACGTCCGAGGAGACAGAGGAGATTCCTGATATTTTTTCTTATGCAGAGGCAGATGAATCCGAGCAGGAGGAAGAAGAAAACGGTTTGCCGGGAGCTGAACTTATGGCTGCCGACTCCGAAGTTGCCGATGCTGATTTCGCTGCCGAACAGCAGGTGAACGCACGAGTTCCGAAGGGAATGGAGGAACTTGTTCCGGACATGATGCCGGAAACGATCTCAGAAGGAGTAAGAGAGATCACTTTGCCGAACGACCCGGTGGAAGTAGATACGGAAGCGTGGGAAGCCGACGAGATCAAGGCGTTAGAAGCGGATTCACCGGCGGAGGATGCAGAGGATCATGTTGAACAGGACGAGCAGGTGCCGATAGATGCGGAAGATGCCGGGCAGACAGAAGACGCATATCTGCCGACGGATGTTTCCGAAGCAGAAGGAGTCGATGAGCCGGAGGAGCGCGTACCGGAAGGAATAAAAGGACCGGATGTGCTGGAGACAACCGCAGAGCCGGAAGAAGAAAGGCAGCCTGCTAAAAAGAAACTGGGAGATACGATGCCGTTAGACGTTGCATTGAGAAAACTTCTTCATCCGGAGTTGGAAGAATTGACGGCAGATGATTTCCAAGACGAGACAGCTCCGATGGATTTTAATTTTGAAGATGAAGAAGAGTCGGAATCTGATTTGACGGAAACGGGAGCGATGGACTTTGACTTTGAAGATGAAGAAGAGCCGGAGTTTGATTTAACGGAAACGGGAGCGATGGATTTCGACTTTGAGAATGAAGAAGAGCCGGAGTTTGACTTGACGGAAACGGGAGCGATGGACTTTGACTTTGAAGATGAAGGAGAGCCGGAGTTTGACTTGACGGAAACGGGAGCGATGGACTTTGATTTTGAAGACGAAGAAGAGTCGGAGTTCGGCAAAGAAAAGGATATGGGAAATACATCCCAGATCAAATTCCGTCCGGTAAGAAAAGATGAGATCGAGGATGAAGAAGATCTTGCGGATCTGGAGCAGGCGATCGGAGAGATTGAGTCGGTTGCAGATATAGACATGGTAAGTCGTTTGAAAGAGGAAAAACGCCGCGCCGCATTACAGGCAGAAGAAGAGGAGAAAGCGGAAGAAGCCGCAAGAGCAGAAAAGGCGGCACAAGCAGAAGAAGCCGCAAGAGCGGAAGAGGCGGCACAAGCAGAAGAAGCCGCACAAGCGGAGGAGGCAGCGCAAGCGGAAGCGGCCGCTGAAATAAAAGAGGACGATCAGATTACAGGTCAGATCAGTTTGGAAGATATCCTTTCGGGATTTGAAGAAAATGCAGGAGAGGATGAGCCGGTTGAAGAGGGGACGGATGCAGAAGGAGCATCCGAATCGGAACAAGAAGAAGTTATAGATTCAGCAGGGGATACAGCAAAAGGGGATACTATGGAGACGAATAAGAAAACAACACCGATTTTACCGCCGGATATTCAACGTATGATTGATGAAATTGAGGGAATTATCCCGCCGGAAGAAGAAAAGAAAGAACCTACAGGAGTATATCTTAAGAGAAAAGAAGAACCAAGCGAAAACATGGGTCAGGTTGCGGAGGATCTTAGAATCGACGATGATTTTGATGATGACTTTGACGAAGATTTCGACGAGGAGTTCGAGGAAGATTTGGATGACGATTACTTTGAAGAAGACTACTATGAGGAAGCAGACGAAGTGATCGAAGAGCCGGAAGAAGATTACTATGAAGAATCAGAGGAAGTGATCGAAGAACCGGAGGAAGATTACTACGAAGAAGCAGACGAAGTGATCGAAGAGCCGGAAGAAGATTACTATGAAGAATCAGAAGAAGTGATCGAAGAACCGGAGGAAGATTACTATGAAGAATCAGAGGAAGTGATCGAAGAACCGGAAGAAGATTACTATGAAGAGTCAGAAGAAGTGATCGAAGAGCCGGAAGAAGATTACTATGAAGAGTCAGAAGAAGTGATTGAAGAACCGGAAGAAGATTACTACGAAGAAGCGGATGAAGTGATCGAAGAGGCGGAAGGAAACGCAGATGACGAGTATTTCTTCGGGGAAGATGACGCGGAAGAGATTCAGGACATTGAGGATGAGTTCACAGTAAATCCTGATTATTCGGGAGAGGATGACGACAGAGAGATTCCTGATGATGACGAGCCGATCGACATTATGTCGGCGACGACACCGCTTAGCCGTAAAGAGACTGCGAAGCTGATTGCGACAGGTAAGACTGCGCCGCTTCCGCTCGATGAGATCTCGGATGCATTGTCAATGGATACCGGTTTTGTCGTACATGGAAGATATGACCTTGAGATGCAAAGCGGTATCGGAACGAGAGCCGGACTTACAGAGGAACAGAAGAAACTGTTTTCTTACTTTGTTCCGGTGCGCGGAATGAGCGAACAGCTTGTCGATGTGCTTGAGCAGGATAAGAACTGTACGAACAGAAAAGGGACTTCGAGAACGGGCAACTTGCTTATCATTGGAAATAAAGGCAACGGAAAAACGGTTCTTGCCGTTGACGTCGTGAAAGCGATCCAGAAGCAAAGAGACATCCGTCAGGGCAAGGTCGCGATCGTGACAGGAGATTCTCTGAATAAGAAGAAGATCAGCGATATTGTCGAAAAACTTTACGGCGGCGCTCTGATCATTGAGAAAGCGTCCAAAATGAATGAAAAGACAGTTGCGCGTCTTAATAAAGCGATGGAGCAGGATACAGGCGAGATGCTGATCGTCTTGGAAGAGCAGAGAAAGCCGCTTGACAGACTGTTGTCATCGAACAGAGAATTCAGGAAAAAATTCACATCAAGACTGGAAGTGCCGATTTTCATCAACGATGAGCTTGTTACGTTCGGTCAGACGTATGCGAAAGAAAACGGATATCACATTGACGAGATGGGAATTCTTGCGCTGTATAGTAAAATTGATTCTCTGCAGAGGGAAGATCATTTTGTGACGGTTGCGGAAGTGAAAGAAGTTATGGATGACGCGATCCGTCATTCTCAGAAGGCGTCCGCGAAGAAATTGATGCGGAAAGTTTTTGGAAGAAATACAGACGAGTCAGACCGTATTATTCTTTCTGAAAAAGATTTTAATATATAAAGAAGCACGATAATAGACTATAATTTAAAATGTGTGCATAAATAGACAAAATACAAGAGAAACGGGCGGGAAAGAGCTGTCTGTTTCTCTTTATTTTTTGGACGGAATCAAGTATAATGAAACTATCACGGAAGCGGGCAGAAACGCTTCGATATTTTATTATGAGGAAACGGCGAGGTGGGCTTTTATGGCAAGGAGAAAAGGTGCGGGCAGAAACGCGGCAAAAAGTGCAGGCAAAGGCATCGTGAATCATGCAGCCGGCGGTATGGCGGGCAGTGCGGTGAAAAAGGCGTCAGGCGGCGCAAGCCGGAACAGGGCGAACAGTCCGGCGAAAAACACTGCGGCGGATGCGGCAAGTATGAAAGCGAATGAACATGCCTATGAGATAGGAGAATTGGATCATTACCTGTTTGGTCAGGGAAACCATTACGAGATCTATAAAAAATTAGGCGCACATAAAGTAGTGAACGACAAAACGGAGGGCGTTTATTTCGCGGTATGGGCGCCGAATGCGAAGAATGTGTCTGTAGTCGGGGAATTTAATGACTGGAATTTGGAAAGAGACAGAATGGAGCGTCAGGAGCCTCTAGGTATTTATGTGAAGTTTGTACCGGAAGCGAAAGAAGGACAGCTTTATAAGTTCTGTATTGAGACGCAGAAAGGCGAGCTTCTTTATAAGGCGGATCCGTTTGCAAATTATGCGGAGCTTCGTCCGGGAACGGCGTCTCGTATTACGGATCTTTCCCGTATAAGATGGACGGATGACGCATGGATGAAAGCGCGGAAGACATGGAATCATAAGAAGAATCCGATGTCGATCTATGAAGTTCATATGGGTTCGTGGATGCGTCACCCGGGAAGGGAAGATGAAGGATTCTACACATACAGAGAGTTCGCCGAGGCGATCGTAAAATATGTAAAAGAGATGGGATACACTCATGTAGAACTGATGGGCATTGCAGAGCATCCGTTTGACGGTTCGTGGGGATATCAGGTTACGGGATATTATGCGCCGACTTCAAGATACGGAAGTCCTGAAGATTTTGCATATCTGGTTGACCTTCTGCATAAAAACAATATAGGAGTGATTCTTGACTGGGTTCCGGCGCATTTTCCGAAAGATGCTCACGGGCTTGCTGATTTTGACGGAACTCCGACATTCGAGTATGCAGATCCCAGACTCGGAGAACATCCGGATTGGGGAACGAAAGTATTTGATTACGGAAAAGCGGAAGTGCGCAACTTCCTGATTGCAAACGCATTATTCTGGATCGAACATTTCCATGTGGACGGGCTCCGTGTGGATGCTGTTGCGTCGATGCTCTATCTTGATTACGGAAAACAGGACGGACAGTGGGTCGCGAACAAATACGGAGGCAACGAGAATCTTGAGGCGATCGATTTCTTTAAACATTTGAATTCGGTTGTTCTGGGACGGAACAAAGGCGCTGTGATGATCGCGGAAGAATCGACGGCATGGCCGAAGGTGACAGGATCGCCCGAAGACGACGGCCTTGGTTTCAGCCTGAAATGGAATATGGGATGGATGCACGATTTTACGGAGTACATGAAACTTGATCCGTATTTCCGTAAAAATGCACATCATATGATGACGTTTGCGATGCAGTATGCATACAGTGAAAATTATATTCTTGTGTTGTCGCATGACGAAGTTGTTCATCTGAAGTGTTCGATGATCAATAAAATGCCGGGACTTGGGTTCGATAAATTTGCCAACCTAAAAGCAGGCTATGCGTTTATGATGGGCCATCCGGGAAAGAAACTTCTGTTCATGGGTCAGGAATTTGCACAGCTTAGAGAATGGAGCGAAAAGAGAGAGATCGATTGGTTCCTGCTCGCCGAACCTGAGCACAGAGATATTCAGAACTGGTATCGGGATCTGCTTCATTTGTATAAAAACAATAAAGCTCTTTATGAAATGGACAATGATCCGGCGGGATTTGAGTGGATCAATGCGGATGATATTTTCAGAAGTATTTACAGCTTTGTAAGACATTCCAAGAATAAAGAAAAGAATTTGCTTTTCGTCTGCAACTTTACTCCTGTGGAAAGAGAAGATTACAGAGTCGGCGTTCCGACGAGGAAAACGCTGAAGCTTGTTTTGAACAGTGATGAGGAAAAGTACGGAGGAAAAGGGGAAAAACGTCCGCTTACTTACAAACCGGTGAAAAAGGAATGCGACGGTCAGGCGTATTCGATCGCATACCCGCTTCCGGCCTATGGTGTGGCAGTGTTTGAGTATTAAGATGTCAGGCAGCTTCTGACTTGAAACCGGAACCCCATTGGATTTAACCGGTGGGCGGTTCACTATTATATAAAAGGTAAAAAATGCAGAGCAAACTGCCGCAAAGTAGATGGGGGATTTTTTGAAATAGCCTGTCTGTTTTGCGGCGGTTTTGTTTTTACCGGCAAAGTGAGGAGGAACAGCAGATGAAAAATTATTCGGAAGATCCGAACAGACAGTATCATATACAAACTGCAAAAGGGGAAATCGGGAAGTACGTCATTATGCCCGGAGATCCGAAAAGATGTGTGAAGATCGCGCAATATTTAGATAACCCGGTGTTGATTGCAGATAACAGAGAGTATGTGACATATACAGGAACGCTCGATCAAGTGAAGGTAAGCGTTACATCTACGGGAATAGGAGGACCGTCGGCAGCTATTGCAATGGAAGAACTTTGTAGGTGCGGTGCGGATACGTTTATCAGGATCGGAACTTGCGGCGGAATGCAGACAGATGTGAAAAGCGGAGATATCGTTGTGTCAACAGGGGCAATCAGGATGGAAGGAACGAGCAGGGAGTATGCGCCGATCGAATTTCCGGCAGTGCCCGATCTGACAGTGACGAATGCGCTTGTGAAAGCTGTTAAATCAAAAGGATATCCGTTCCATACGGGAGTTGTACAGTGCAAAGATTCGTTTTACGGTCAGCATGAACCGGAGAGAAAGCCGGTAGGCTACGATCTGCTTCATAAGTGGGAGGCGTGGAAACAACTCGGCTGTCTTGCCTCGGAAATGGAATCGGCGGCTCTGTTTGTTGTGGCGAGCAGCCTTGGGGTGCGGGTCGGCTCGTGTTTTCTTGTGATCGCGAATCAGGAACGTGAGAAAGCAGGACTTGAGAACCCGGTAGTGCACGATACGGACATGGCGATCCGGGTGGCAGTGGACGCGATCCGCAGATTGATTTCCGAAGAACGGAAAAAAGAGTAGAATGCATATAAAGAAAATGACAACGAGAAGAAAAGAGCGGGAGAAAAGAAAAACGGAAAAATGAATGGGGGAGATAAGCGGGAAAAATAAATGAAAGAAAATAAACGCGAGAAAAAGAAATGAGGGGAAAAAGCGGGAAAAATAAGTGAAAGAAAATAAATGCGGAAAATAAAGTCTAACTATTAAAAGTCAAGGTTAAAATGAAGATTTTTTGAGTAAATTGCA
>ENA-ORTW01001678-ORTW01001678.1-human-gut-metagenome-genome-assembly--contig:-NODE-1678-length-22515-cov-6.591763_pt1 | contig 22515 bp, 20 predicted proteins | sample MGYA00242072_ERZ509193 | MGnify/ENA primary metagenome ERZ509193 (study PRJEB26280, sample SAMEA2338813) | human gut metagenome | biome: human gut; feature: human-associated habitat; material: faeces... | reverse complement strand
CACCGGACAGGAAGTCCACCAGACGGCGGGACACTTCCTTGTTGGTGGACTCCAGGTTCAGCACGACGGTGCGCTTGTTGTTCAGATGGTCCGCAATGGTGCTGGCATCCTCAAAGCGCTCCGGCTTGACCAGGACCACCTTGAGCTGGGTGGTGGCGTGGATGTTGACCACCTTGTTCTTCTTGGCACCCTCGGCCGGCTCTTCGGTCTCGTCATCTGCGCCCAAGCCGACACCGTTGTTGTTGTTCACCATCTGGGGGCCGTCGTCAATGTACTGATCCTCGTACTCGTCTTCTGAACCAAACAGGCCCTTCTTGAGGCTATCTACCAAAGACATAATGATCTGCTCCTTTCATTCAGGCAGCGCCGGGCTGCCCGGCATACTTTGCAAAAGAATGCAAATAGCTTTTACTATTATCGGATTTTTTGACACGGATGTCAATAACTACAAAAGTTTTCCGTCGTACAAATTTTGTCCGGAAACGATTATTTCGTCATAAAGCCGCACCTGACTCACCGAACCGTCGGTTCCCTTGGGCAAAACGAGGATGTAATCGCCATCGGTCACCAGCGGATGATCGTTGTCCACGGGGTCGATCTTGCAGAAGCGGGCGATGTTGCCGTACTTGACGTACACGCCGGGGATGTAGTTTTCGCCCTGCGTCTCTGCCTCGGTGCCGTCCTCCTTGAGGTAGTGCACCGCCGAAGCCGGGATACGCAGGCCGGTGCTCTCCCCCACCGAGATGCGGGCTGCTGCGTGGTTCAGGCAGAGCACATCGCCGTTGATGACGTTGCAGGTGAGCACAAAGCGAGCCAGGCCCTGTTCTTCGTCAATGGTCACCTCCGAAACGGTGGCCTTGAAGGATCTGTCCGTCTGGCCGGGGAAGCGGATCTGCACACTGGAACTCAGCGGCTTGCCGTTCTGCCCCAGCAGCTTCTGGCCCTGTTCGGCCGAACACACGCCCACATAGCGCCAGGTGAAGCCGGAAACGATCTTGCCGGCACAGCCGTCCAGCGGCAGGGTGGGGTTAGAATCCAGATACGCCTTGAGCTGAGCCGGGTCCTGTGCAAGGATGTCGTCGGCCCCGGCATTGAGCCGCCCGCTGCTGGACGCCCGGACAAAGTAGCCGGTCTGCGGGGCGGTGATCTGGGTGGGGTTGCCCAGCTGGGCCTGCACGCTCTGGGCCTGCTGGGTCAGAGCCGTGACCTGATCGGTAAAGTTGGCGGAATCGCCGGTGGCGATCCAGAGCTTGTTCTGGGCCAGCAGGTAGGCATTGGCACCGCTGCTCACCTCGTCGTATGCTCCGGCATCCAGCTCGTCCATCATGTCATAAAGGGCCGCCGAGCGCTCCCGCAGCAGGGCGTCCAGCTGCAGGGAGGTGGTGTTCTGGGAGCGCTGCAGCAGGTCGATCTGCTCGGTCAGCTGGGTGAGCTGCTGGCGCAGCATCGCCTGGGAAGCATCGCTGTAGATCTCCGCCACAGCCGTCCCGGCCGAGACGCGCTCGCCGTCGGCCGCGAGATATCCCAGCGTGCCGCTGCCGGAAACATATACCTCATCAAACAGCAGCACACCGTCGGCCTCCACGTTGTCCGACACGGTGGCCGGCAGTGCGGTCTCATATACATTCTGCGGGAAGAGGATGTGCAGGGCCTGATATCCCACATAACATGCAGCCAGCAGCAAAAATGCCGCCAACACCCCGGCCAGCACCGCCAGCGGATGCGGCTCCCTGCGGTCCCTTCGGCTTTTTTCTGCCCTATCGGCCATTATCCATCATCCTTTCGACAAAAATTCCTGTACGGTACGGCAGGCACACTGCTGCACCTCCGGTGCCCCGGCATCCAGCCAGACCACGCCGTCCATGTGGCGGAACCAGGTCAGCTGCCGCTTGGCGTAGTTGCGGGAGGCCTGCTTGAGCTTGTCCGCGCAGGCTTCCAGCGAGGCCGTCTGCTCAAAATACGGGAAGAACTCCTTGTAGCCGATGGCCTGTGCTGCCGTGCGGAAGCGGCTGCGGTTGTTCCAGACCAGCTCTGCCTCTGCCAGCAGACCGGCATCCAGCATTTTGTCCACCCGCAGGTCGATGCGGCGGTACAGCGCCGCCCGGTCCGGGAAATCCAGCCCTAAGATCAGGCTGCGGTAGGGGCGTTCCGGCGGCAGGGATGCCGCCTTCTGCTCGCTGAGCTTTTTGCCGGTGGCGCGGTAATGTTCCAGCGCCCGCAGCACCCGCACCTGATTGTTGGGGTGGATGACAGCCGCCGCTTCCGGGTCCACCTGCTGCAGCTCGGCATAGAGAGCGGCACCGCCCTTCTGGGCCAGTTCTTCTGCCAGCTGCTCCCGCAGACCGGCCGGTGCTTTTTCTTCGGTAAAGCGCACACCGTACAGAAAGCTCTGTACATATAAACCGGTGCCGCCCACCAGAATGGGCAGATGCCCCCGGCCCGCGATCTCCTGCTCCAGGCGGCCCGCCATGGCAGTGAAATCTGCCACGCTGAATGGTGCGTCCGGTTCCAGGATGTCCACCCCGTGGTGCGGGATGCCGTGGGTCTCCTCGGGCGTGACCTTGGCGGTGCCCACATCCAGGCCCTTGTAGATCTGCATGGAGTCCGCGCTGATTACTTCGCCCCCGAACTGTTCGGCCAGCGCTACGCCCAAGGCCGTTTTGCCGGTGGCCGTGGGGCCCACCACTGCCACGACCGGGTGTTTATACGATGCGTCCAAACTGCTTTTCCAGCTCCTTTCGGGTCAACTTGAGCACGCAGGGGCGGCCGTGAGGGCAGAAAGGCGGCACTTCGCCGGAAAGGATCTTTTCGGCCAGCGCCAGCAGCTCCTGCGGGGAGGACTTGTCCCCCGCCTTGATGGCCGCACGGCAGGAGATGGAATGCAGCACCCACTCGGTGTGCTCGTTCAGTGCGTCGTGGCCGCCCTTGAGCAGCTTGTTGGCGATCTCAATGAGCAGGCTTTCGGCGTTCTGCGGTTCCACATCGGCCGGGACCGCCCGCAGCACCACCGTGTTGCCGCCAAAGTCCGCGATCTCCAGCCCTGCGTTTTCCAGCAGGGGCACATGATCCAGCAGGGCCTGTTTTTCCTCTGCAGACAGGTCAATGGCCGTCGGCTCCAGCAGCATCTGACTGGGCACATTGCCGTAGTTGGCTGCCAGCTTTTCGTACAGCTGGCGCTCATGGGCAGCGTGCTTGTCGATGAGGCACAGTTCGTCGCCGCGCTCGGCCAGAATATAGGTACGGAACACCTCGCCCACATAGCGCAGCGGCTCCGGGCCGTCGGCGGGGGCAAAGTTCATCTGCTCCGGCTCCACCGGCTCTTCGGCAGCTGCTTCCGGTTCCTCCCGTGCAGGCTGTACCGGCGCTGCGGGCTTTTCCGGCTCTTTCACCGGAACGGCAGGCTGCGGGTCCCAGGCCGCCATGTGGTTTTGGTCTGCCTGCACTTTTGTCTCACCGAAATCCGGTTCCACGTCCAACTGTGTTTCGCTGGCCGCCGCACGGAAGGGTTCAGCAGGCTTTTCCTGCGGGGCGGCCGGGCTGTGCAGGGTAACAAAGGGGTCCAGGATGTCGGCATCCACGCTGCTCTGTTTCCAGCGGGGCTGTGCCACAGCCGTCGGTTTTTCCGGCGCAGCAGGTGCAGATGTCTTCGTTGCGGGCTTTGCGGGAGCCGCCGGGGCCGGAGCGGGCTGCGGCGGGAGGGTGCCCGGGTCCGCCTGCTCCGGAATGATGGCAGAAAGTCCTGTAAAGTTGTTTTTCTTTACAGCATTTTCCGGTGATTCTCCGTCAGATACTTCGGTCTTGGATTTTTCGTTGGTTTTTGTTTCTTCAAAGGTGAAATGCCGCTCGCCGGTGCCGGGCTGGGCCAGCGCCAGCTTGACGGCATGGTAAACCACATCGAAGATGTCGTTTTCCCGGGCAAAGCGCACCTCGATCTTGGCCGGGTGCACATTCACATCTACCAGGTCTGCCGGCATATCCAGCAGCAGGATGCCGCCAGGGAACTTGCCCTGCATCATGGTGCCCTTGAACGCCATCTCCATACCGGCCATGATGGTACGGTTGCGGACATAGCGTCCATTGATGTAAAAATGCTGCATGCTGCGGCTGGCGCGGCAGCTCTTGGGCGGGGTGATGAGACCCCTGATGTGGTAGACACCCTCCTGGTTGTCCACTTCCACAAGGTCCCGGCTGAACTCCCGGCCCAACACAGAGTAGGCCGCGCCCCGCAGCTGACCGTCACCGGGGGTGACGTACTGCAGTTTGCCTTCCCGGATGAATTTGATGCTCACCTCCGGGTGGCTGAGGGCCACATGGGTGACCGTGTCGGCCACGAAGGTGCCCTCGCTGGAGTCCTTTTTGAGGAACTTCATGCGGGCGGGGGTATTGTAGAACAGATCCTGCACCCGGATGGTAGTGCCCACGGCACGGGCACCCGGCTCACGGGAGAGCTCTTCCCCGCCCTCGATGCAGTACACCGTGGCAAATTCGTCCTGCTCGGTGCGGGTGGTCAGCTCCACCCGGGCCACACTGGCAATGGAGGCCAGTGCCTCGCCGCGGAAGCCCAGTGTATGGATGCTGACAAGGTCGTCCGGCGTCTGGATCTTGCTGGTGGCGTGTCGGATGAAAGCAGTGGAAATGTATTCGGCTTCAATGCCGGTGCCGTTGTCGCTGATCTCGATCAGCTTCACGCCGCCGGACTCAATGCTCACGGTGATCTGGCTGGCACCCGCGTCGATGGAGTTTTCCAGCAGCTCCTTGACAACGGACGCCGGACGTTCGACTACCTCACCGGCTGCGATCAGCTCGGCGGTGTGCTTGTCCAGAACATGGATCACGGCCATGGTCGTTCCCTCCCTTGTGCGTTTTATGGAGAACGGGTCAGCCGTTCAGGCTGCCCTTCAGGGTCTTTTTAAGTTCGTAGAGGAAGTTCAGTGCCTCAATGGGGGTCAGGGTCTCCACGTCCACGGCTTCCAGCTTTTCCATCATCTCGCTGGGCACCGCCGGAGAGTTGTACTCCTGCAGGGCATCAAAGTCCATCTGTTCCACCTTGTTTTTCGGGGCCGTGGCTTCCAGTGCCCGCAGCACCTCGTGGGCGCGGCGGGTCACGCTGCCGGGCAGACCGGCCAGCTTTGCCACCTCGATACCGTAGCTGTCGTCTGCAGGGCCGCGCACGATGCGCCGCAGGAAGGTGATGTCCTCGCCGCGCTTTTTGACCGCGATGTTGTAGTTTTTCACACCTTCCACGGTGCCTTCCAGTTCGGTCAGTTCGTGGTAGTGGGTGGCGAACAGGGTCTTGCAGCCCAGCCCCTTGGCAGGGTCTGCGATATGCTCCACTACGGCGCGGGCAATGCTCATGCCGTCAAAGGTGGAGGTGCCGCGGCCGATCTCGTCCAGCACCACAAGGCTCTTAGCGGTGGCGTTTTTCAGAATTTCGGCCACCTCGGTCATCTCCACCATAAAGGTAGACTGGCCTGCGGCAAGGTCGTCCGATGCACCGATACGGGTGAAAATGGCATCTACCACGCCCACATGACAGCTGGCAGCCGGCACAAAGGAGCCGATCTGTGCCATCAGCGCAATGAGGGCATTCTGACGCATATAGGTAGATTTGCCCGCCATGTTGGGGCCGGTGATGATGAGACAGCGGTCGGTGGTGCAGTTGAGGGTGGTATCGTTGGGCACGAACATACTGCCCTTGAGCACCTGCTCCACCACCGGGTGACGTCCCTCGGTGATGGTCAGCACATCACTGTCGTCCACCACGGGGCGGCAGTAGTTATTTTCCGCAGCGACCTGTGCCAGCGCCGCCAGCACATCCAGCTGGGCAATGGCGTTGGCGGTGCGTTGGATACGGTCCAGCTGGGCACCGATGCTCTCCAGCAGTTCGTCAAACAGGCGGCGCTCCAGCGAGATAAGACGCTCGTGTGCGCCAAGGATCTTGCTTTCCAGCTCCTTCAGTTCCTGCGTGATGTAGCGCTCGCCGGAGGTGAGGGTCTGCTTGCGGATATAGGTCTCCGGCACAAGGTTTTTGTAGGAGTTGCTTACCTCAATAAAGTAGCCGAACACATGGTTATAGCCGATCTTCAGCTTGGGGATGCCTGTCTCCTGCCGCAGGCGGGCTTCCAGCTGCGCCAGCACCCCCTTGGTGTTGTCGCGGATGGAGCGCAGCTCGTCCACCTCGGCATGGTAACCCTTGGCAATGACGCCGCCATCCTTGAGGGTGGAGGGTGCGTCCGGGTCTACTGCGGCATAAATGCGCGCCTTGATATCCTCCAGCGGGTCGATGCCGGCGGCAAGCTCGGAAAGCTCCGGGCAGCTGCAGCCCTCCGCCTGCTTGCGTAGGCCGGGCAGACGGTCGCAGGTCTGGGCAAGGGTGTAGATCTCCTTGGGGGTGGCAGAGCCGTACACCGTGCGGGTCATCAGGCGCTCCATGTCCGCGATATAGTGCAGTTCCTCGGTCAAATCGCCGCGCACCATGGTCTGGCGCACCAGTGCCTCCACGGCGTTCAGGCGGTGGTTGATGAGCGGGCTGGAAATAAGCGGCTGCTCGATCCAGCTGCGCAGCATCCGCTTGCCCATGGCAGTGCTGGTCTTATCCAGCACCCACAGCAGGGTGCCGCGCTTTTCGCGTCCGCGCAGGGTCTCGGTCAGCTCAAGGTTTGCCCGGGTGACCGGTGAAAGCCGCATGAACTGGGCTTCGTTGTAAGTAATGACGGTCTTTAGCCGCTCCACGCCCTTGATCTGGGTATCGTGCAGATATTCCAGCAGCGCGGCCATGGCAAAGCGCACCAGACCCTCGGCAGCTATGCCGGTGGTCTGCGGCCAGTCGCGGCCAAACTGCTCTTCCAGCGCAGACGCCACCAGCCCCGGCGCATAGCGCTCGTCCTCGACCAGCTCCACCGAGCAGTTCATATTCTTCTTGATGTAAGCGGTCACCTCGCGGCAGTCCAGCAGACCGGGGTTCAGCAGTACCTCGCTGGGATGGTAGCGGCACAGCTCGGTAATGACCGCCGGGGCGATCTTATCCGCCGTCAGTTCGGTGATATGCGCCGTACCGGTGGAAACATCCGCAAAGCACAGACCGGCCTTTTTGCCCTTGAGGTACAGGCTGGCAATGTAGTTGTTGCGGTCGTCCTGCAGCATACTGCTTTCAATGACCGTACCGGGGGTGACCACCCGGATGATGTCCCGCTTGACAAGCCCCTTGGCTTTAGCGGGGTCCTCTACCTGCTCGCAGATGGCCACCTTATAGCCCTTGGCGATCAGGCGCGCCACATAGCCCTCGTAGCTGTGGAAGGGCACGCCGCACATGGGGGCGCGCTCCGCAAGGCCGCACTGCTTGCCGGTAAGGGTAAGATCCAGCTCCCGGGACGCCGTGACGGCATCATCGAAGAACATCTCGTAAAAATCGCCGATGCGGTAAAAAAGAATTTCGTCCTTGTGTTGATTTTTGATCTCAAGATACTGCTGCATCATGGGCGAAAGCTCTGCCATGGTTTTTCCTCTTTCCCTTGTATGGTTCCGTCAGCCGGTTTGCGGGCTGTAACCGCCGGTGCAAACAAAACGCGGTCTGTGTTGCACAGCCGCGTTCCGATGAAAACTCTGCTTAGTGGCAGCCGCCGCAGGTGGAGCAGCTGCCGGTGCAGGAGGCAGAAGGCTCCTGCACGGTCATGGGGTCGCCGCCGTTCATGGCGGTGTTGATGATGGCGTCGATATAGTTGACCAGATTCTCGCACTCGCGCTTGGCCTCGTTATATGCCACCATACCCTCGTTGCCCATGATCTGACCGTAAAGGCTGTTCACCTTCTCGTTCAGCTCAGCGATGCGGGCATCGTCGCGCTCGTTCTTGCCGATCTCGTTGTTCAGATCCATGCGGGCCAGATTGAACTCGCCGATCAGGTTCTGCAGCTCCTCATCCTTATCGTTTGCCTTGCGGGCCTGATCCAGAATAACGTAGCGGGGGTCGGTCTGCAGTGCCATAGCGGCACGCTTGAAAAGATCAATGCAATCCATGATTGGGTTCTCCTTGTTGTTTTTATTCTTTCTGGGGCAGTTTGCCCCGGAATCACGTTTTTATGCTTCCACTTCGCCCAGCAGCACAGTGGCGCGGGCACCGGTAAGATGTACGGTCGCGTAGCTGCCCAGCAGTGCCGGGTCGGCGGCAAACTCCACGGTCAGGTTGTTGTCCAGCCGACCGGAAAGGGTGCCCTCGTTGCGGCCGTAACCTTCCACCAGCACCCGGACAGTCTGCCCTACCTGCGCCTTGACCAGCGCCATGGCGATCTCGTCCTGCGTAGCCAGCAGGCGGGTCATGCGGTCGGTCTTTTCCTTGCGGGGGGTGGGGTCCGGCATTTCGGCAGCCTTGGTGCCGGTACGCTTGGAGTAGATAAAGGTGAACAGCTGCATATAACCCACCTTGCGCACCAGTTCCAGCGTTTTTACAAAGTCCTCCTCGGTCTCGCCGGGGAAGCCCACGATGATATCGCTGGAAAAAGTGATGCCGGGCACGGTCTTGCGGGCGTATTCGATGAGCTCCAGATACTGCTCCACCGTATAGTGGCGGTTCATCTGCTGCAAAAGCCGGTCGGAACCGCACTGCACCGGCAGATGCAGGTGCTTGCACAGCTTCGGCTGGGCGGCGATGGTATCAATGAGCTTATGGCTGGCGTCCTTGGGGTGGCTGGTCATAAAGCGGATATGATAATCGCCGGGCACGGTGCACAGCAGGTTGAGCAGGTCGGAGAAATCGATCTGTTCTTCCAGACCCTTGCCATAGCTGTTCACGTTCTGACCCAGCAGGGTGATCTCCTTATAGCCCGCTTCCACAAGGCTGCGGAACTCCGCAAGGATATCGCCAGGCTTGCGGCTCTTTTCGCGGCCGCGGACGTAGGGCACGATGCAGTAGGTGCAGAAGTTGTCGCAGCCGTACATGATGGGCAGCCAAGCGCGGAACTCGCTCTCGCGCCGGATGGGGATATTCTCCACGATGACCGGACGCTGGGCGGGGTCCAGCAGCACCCGCTTATGCTTTTGCAATTTCTGGGCAACCAGCTGCGGCAGGGTATCGATGCCGTCCACGCCAAACACCAGATCCACATAGGGGTAGCTCTTGCGCAGCTTTTCCACAACGTGCTTCTGGTTAGCCATGCAGCCGCACAGGCCGATGATGAGACCGGGCTTTTTTTCCTTGAGCCCCTTCAGCGCGCCCACGTTGCCGAACACCCGCTGCTCGGCGTGCTCGCGCACGGCGCAGGTGTTGAACAGGATCAGGTCGGCGTCCTCGGGCTTATCGCACAGGCCGTAGCCGATATCCACCAGCACGCCTTTGATGCGCTCGCCGTCGTTGACGTTCTGCTGACAGCCGTAGCTGTGCACAAAGGCCAGCGGCGGGGTGTCGTAGGTCTGCCGCACCAGCTCGGCGGCAACGGTATTATGTTCAAAGTTAATGTATTCCAAAAAAACCATCCTTCTCCGCCGGGCAGGGCAGTCCCATGCGGCGAAACTCTATTTTCTGCTATTCTATAAAAGACACTCTTTAGTATACCCTGTTTGGCCGCTGCGGGCAAGAGGAAACACGCAAATTTTATGCCTGTTTGGCCGCTGCAACCTCTGCATCCTGTCTGCGGCAGCACTCTTCGCACACGCCCAGCAGCACCACGGCGCAATCCTGCACCCTGCCCTTCTGGTTTTTGACCAGCTCCATCACCTGTTTTCCGTCCACATCTGCATCGGTCACACCGCCGCAGACGGTGCAGTACAAATGGCTGTGCCACGGCAGGGTGTGGTCAAAACGGTCGGCCTTGCCGGGAATGGACACCCGGCGCACCCGCCCGGCCTCCACCAGACTGTTCAGGTTGCGGTACACGGTGCCAAGGCTCAGGTTTGGGCACTCCTGTGCGGCTTTATCGTAGATCTCTTCCGCAGTCGGGTGGTCGCACAGCCGCTCCACCGTCTGCATGACAAGCTCCCGCTGTTTTGAGTAGCGCATATCCATCCTCCTTTTTTACACGGTTCAGACGTTTTCTTCCCCTTTGATCTTTGCCCAGTACGCCCGGGCTGCCTGCTCGGTCTTGTTGTCGCCAAAGGTGTAGTACTTGGTATCCTTCAGCACATCCGGCAGGTACTGCTGCTGTACCCAGTGGTTTGCGTAGCTGTGGGCATATTTGTAGTTCTGCCCCTTCACCAGCGCATCCTCGCCATCAAAGTGCTTGTTTTGCAGCTGGCGTGGGATGGGGCCGGTGCGCCCGGCCTGCACATCCGCAATGGCTGCGTTGATGGCGTCGTGGGCGCTGTTGGATTTTGGGCTGGTAGCTACCAGAATGACCGCGTCCGCAAGCGGCAGACGCGCCTCCGGCAGACCCACCATGTTGGCGGCATCCACCGCCGCCTTGACGATGGGGATGATCTGCGGGTAGGCAAGCCCCACATCCTCGCAGGCGCACACCATCAGGCGGCGGCAGGCAGAGGGCAGATCTCCCGCTTCCAACAGGCGTGCCAGATAATGCAGTGCCGCGTCCGGGTCGGAGCCGCGCATGGACTTTTGGTAGGCAGAAACGATGTCGTAGTGGTCGTCGCCCTCCCGGTCGTAGCGCATGGCGGTGCGGCGGGTGACCTGCCGGATCATATCCAGAGTAATGCGCTTTTCTCCGTTTTCCACCGGTGCCGCCGTGACTGCAAAGTCCAGACAGCCCAGCGCCTTGCGCAGATCGCCCCCGGCGCTTTCGGCCAGATAGGCACAGGCGTCCTCGTCCATGCATACCGGCACCTGTTCCCCTTCGGAAAGGCGCTGCACGGCGTTGCGCACCCCGCGCTCCACATCCGCTGCGGCAAGGGGCTTGAACTCAAACACAGTGCAGCGGGAAAGCAGGGCATTATAGATGTAAAAATAGGGGTTCTCGGTGGTGGAAGCAATCAGGGTGACGCTGCCGTCCTCGATGCATTCCAAAAGGCTCTGCTGCTGCTTTTTGTTCAGGTACTGGATCTCGTCCAGATACAGCAGAATGCCGCCCGCCGCTGCCAGCGTGCCGATATCCTTGAGCACCGCCTTGATATCCCCTGTGCCGCAGGAGGTGCCGTTGAGCTTGTGCAGGGTCATGCCGCTGTTCTCGGCAATGATACGTGCCACCGTGGTCTTTCCGGTACCGGAGGGGCCGTAAAAGATCATGTTGGGAATGCGTCCGCTCTCGATGGTGCGGCGGAACACCCGCCCCGGGGCCAGCAGATGCTGCTGCCCGCACACATCCGCCAGCGTTTTGGGACGCAGGCGCTGCGCAAGAGGTTCGTTCATGGTGGTTTCTCCTTCCCTGCCCGCAAGGCACTTTTTATATAGTATAACGCATTTAGAAAAGGAGGACAAGGGCTTTTCTGAAAATCATTCTCAGATAATATCCCGTAAACATTTACAAATCCTGTCAAACATGGTATGATTCAAGTATTCCCTTTCAAAGGAGGTTTGTCCCATGCCGGTACGAAAAAAGGCCCCGGAGGACCTTACCGCAAAAAAAGCGCTGGCGCTGGAAGTCATCCGGCGTCTCAAGGCTGAATACCCAGATGCAGGGTGCACGCTGGACTACGACCACGCATGGCAGCTGCTGGTCAGCGTGCGGCTGGCCGCCCAGTGCACGGATGCCCGGGTGAACATTGTGGTGGAAGAGCTGTTTGCAAAATACCCCAGTGTGGCGGCGCTGGCTGCCGCCGAACCGGAGGACATTGAAGCCATCGTCAAGCCCTGCGGGCTGGGACACTCCAAGGCGCGGGACATCTCGGCTTGTATGCGGATGCTGCGGGACAAGTACGACTGCCGGGTGCCTGACACCTTTGACGAATTGCTTGCCCTGCCCGGCGTGGGGCGCAAGAGCGCAAACCTGATCATGGGCGATGTGTTCGGCAAGCCCGCCATCGTTACCGACACCCACTGCATCCGGTTGTGCAATAAAATCGGCCTTGTGGACGGCATCAAGGAGCCGCAGAAGGTGGAGATGGCCCTGTGGAAGATCATCCCGCCGGAGGAAGGCAGCGACCTTTGCCACCGCTTTGTGATGCACGGCCGTGCGGTGTGCAATGCCCGCAAGCCGGAATGCGAAAAATGCTGTTTGAAAGACATCTGCCGCACCGCCCGCGAAGCCGCCGGGCAGCAGGCAGAGCCGTGATTTTCAAGGAGGTATAATCTATGATCACCTTAACCATTTTACTTATCGTTGCCCTGCTGTGTGTACTGGTGGGCTGTCTGACCGGTCTGCTGTCGCTGGTAGGCGTGCTGGCTTCCCTTTTTGTGGGCGTACTGGTGGGTGCACTGGCCGGATATCTGGCCGGGCGTTTTATGGGCACGGAAACTTCCCTTGGCCGCAACATCCTGATGGGTGTGCTGGGCAGCTTTGTGGGCGAGTTTTTGTTCGGCCTGCTGGGCATCCACGCTTCCGGCAGCTTTTCTTCCTTTGCCATCTCGGTGATCGGTGCCTGCATCTGCATCTGGATCGGCCAGAAGATCTCCAAGTAAGTTTTTTGTAACAGTACGCCGCCGCATTCTGCTGCCGGAGTTTCCGGGCAGGGTGCGGCGGCTTTTAGCTTTATATCCGAGCAAAAACGTCTTGCGCAGAAATATCTTCCGTTTGATTAAACCACGATGCACACGCACCGTGGTTTTTGTTTGCCCATTTTTAGCACGATACAGAAATGCACCGTGCTATTTTTGCATCACCTTGCGCCACTGATTAAAACCTATATCCATTCCCCTTTCTTATACCCCGCTATTCCCGCGAGAACTGACGCTCATTGGCGGTGTTGCACTATAAAAAGCTTTGCCGTTTACGGTGCCCTGCGTCATGCCAATTAAATCGATCAGCTGATCCTCAGAATATGCAACCGGACAGTTTTTCAGTTTCTTGGTGCTACACGAATAGGCTCCATCTGTTAAGGTGACTACACCCATCCGTTCCAGACTTGCCAGCATCTTTCCAAGTTCTTTTCGGTCACATTTTATTCCTTTTTCCGAAATAGCTGTTGCAATCTGGGATGCCGACAATGTTTTTTCAGTTAGCAACATGGCCAATGCAAACTTTGCTCCTTTTAAGTAGTAGGGGATGATTTTATTGCGTATCCAAATTCCCTTTTTCATGTTGCAGTTCTCCTCTCAGAATCTGTCCATCCTCGATCCGAATGACCTGCTGCGCCTTCTGCGCAATTTCCGGGTTATGCGTGACAACGATAAGCGTTTGCCCGAACTCCGCAGCACATTCCATCAGCAGCCGCATCGTATCCTCACCCGTCCGTGTATCCAGATTTCCGGTTGGTTCATCGGCAAAAACGATACGCGGTTTTGCGATGAGCGCACGAGCGATTGCCACACGCTGCTGCTGTCCACCGGAAAGCTGTGCGGGGCGGGAATGCAGCTTGCCCGCAATGCCCAAGATCTCAGTCAGCTTGTGGAGCATCTGTTCATCCGGTGCTCTATGATCCAGATAGAACGGAATCAGAATATTATCCTGCACCGTGTACTCCGGGAACAGGCGGAAGTCCTGAAAAATAAAACCGATCTTTTGCCGCCGCACCTGCGCCAGCTGCTCCGCATTCATTGCATAAATGTCCTGACCATCCAGCAGAACCTTACCGGTGGTGGGCGGCAAAAGTCCTCCCAGAATTTTCAGGAGCGTGGATTTTCCGCTGCCGCTGGAACCGATGATGGACGCAAATGTACCGTTTTCAAGGGTCAGGTCGCTATTTCTGAGGGCGTGAACAGCGCTTTCTCCTTCCCCGTAGGTTTTGGAGATCTGCACTGCTTCCAGAATTTTATCTTTCATAAGATATCCCCCTTGGATGCTTTTTTACGAATAAAGGAGAAGATCGGCAGCAACGCTGCGGACAGCCAGAACACCATCAGCAGAATGCTGACCATGATCTGACTTCCCACAGGTTTATGGAACGCATACACCCGCCCGTTTGTATGGATACGGATCAGGTCGAGAATGCTCTGGATCGGGACGATACACGAAACTGCCGCATAGACAACGATGTTCACAAGCAGCGTTGTCCCAACGATGACCGGGAGCAGCAGCTTTGCATAGGACAGCACCAGTTTTTTCGGGGAAACGCCCAGCGTCAGGAGAAGCGACAGACGCTGCTGCTGGACTTCATAAGCTGAAAGATTCAAAACCACCAGCAGCGCACACCCCAGAAGGACCCCGAATACCGCAAGGATGCCGACAAGGAAAGCGCTCTGTGTGCCCTCGGTGTAGCTCTGGCTGATCAGGTCGTAGTTATCTGCACGCAGGATACCATTCCTGCGCGTTGCAATGGAGGAAATAGACCGACGCAAAGAGAAATTGCTGCCAGCGGACAGCTTCACGTTCAGGCTGCTGTATCCTTCCTTTTCCATAAAGTAGCTTCCTGCGCTCTCAAACATTTTATGGTAAAGAGCCGTACTGACAAAAATCGTGCCGCTGGAAATGAGCCGGTCTGTTGTCAACAGCGTGTAGTTGTTCGCAGACTTTACGACACCGACAATGGGCAGCTGGGCTGTATACGTCCGGTAGACCTCATTCCCGGCTTCATCCTGCCCGGTATAGCGCCGGTATTGGATGCTCAACTTGTCCCCGGCTGCGAAAACCGGTTCAACAGGAATACTGCCCTCCGTTTGGGTGTTCTGATAATACTCATCCGCAGCGGGGTCATAATAGCAATCTCCCCACAGGGTCAAAACAGAATCCCCGGACAGCAGCGTCTCTATTTCCTCGTCCGAAACGCCGGCATCTGCGGCAATGCGGCGCAGTTCGTCCTCCGGCAAGGCGCAGACAGTCGTGTTCAGCGTTCCCTTTTCTGCATTTCGCAGCAAGCTCGGAATGTCCGTAAAGAAACCGTTATCCTTGACCCAGATATCGGCAAGCATATGGCTGGACTGGATCTTGTCTGATGTCACTGTATAGGTATCGGTCAGATCAATTGCAGCGGAAACCTCTTCCACACCGGGCAATGCAGCAAGATCCTCTTTCAGAGAAAACGGCATCCCGGAGGTTCCGTTCATCTTGATGGACAGACAGGCATACGGTGCATCCAGATCATATGGCAGCATGACACGCCAGCCGACATACAAACAACTGACGGCGATCAGCAATACCGCGCAGCCGACACCGATCTGCGGTGCAAGCGGCAGCTGTGCCAAGCGGAATTTTTTTGCAGGCTTCTCTTTGGGTTTTGTGATCTGCGGGCGAACCAGCACCGCAGGCAAAAGTGCGCCCAGCAGTACGGAGAGCAGAAACAGCACCGCCAGCGGCGCAAGAGATGCAGCGGGGACCACTAAGAACGAAAGGTGCTTCTGCAACCCCAGACCGACTGCCGCAGCACCGCAGCCCAGTGCAAACCCAGCAGCAACTGCTGCAAGCCCGGCAAAAAGCGCCTCCCACAGGCACATGAGACGGAGATCCCGATTCTTAGCCCCCAGCGTCAGGAAGGTATTGATGGTATGTACACGCTTGTGCAGAACGATCAGGAAATACTGCGCCACTGCAAAAAAGCTGACCAGAATCGCTGCGACCAGTAAAAAGCGCAAAGAAGATGAAACGGTATCCTCCTGTGGGTAGGCATACTCGTTTGCCACTAAAGCAGGGTCGGTCGAAGCGGTCACGGGTGCGGCTGCATTCAAATAATAAAATGTCTGGAACTTTTGCCCGTCCAAGGCAAGCGGCTCTGTCACAATGCTGCTGACGGTCAGATTGCCGTTCAGATTCCAATACACATCATAGGCAGGCAAAACACCGCACAGGGTATAGGCCTTTTCCATCACTGCGCCGGAGCCTGCCAGCGGGTCGTAATCATTGGCAGCGACCTTCAGCGTGACCGTCTGCCCTACGTCATAGGAGCAGCCCAGCGCATCCAGCAGCGTCGTCGTCATGGCGATCTCATCGAGTTGCGTGGGAAAATCACCGCTGATCGGCACGATACGCCCCAACTGCGCAAAGGTATCGTCTACCGTTCCGATCCCGCCCGCCACGCCATCGTCTGCGCCGAGAACGATTCCGTTTTGGATCACTGTGCTGACCTGTGCGGATGCGGACAAGGTGTTTTGTGCCTGTGCAGCGTCCGCAGCAGTATCCGACAAACGCAGGTACTGCCACGCGCCGTATAGTTCGCAGCGGGTGTCCTGCAATACCTGTGCAGAACTGACCGAGTAGATCACCGCCGCTGTCAGGAACGAGAAAACCAGTGTCAGCAAAAGCAGCAATAGGCTGGTCTGCTTCTTGCGGCCAAGCATCCCATGAAACGCCAGAATGATAGATGGACTTTCTTTGATTTTCATAAGGCACCCTCGCTGTATAAGCGAAAACACTTTGTCTCCAAAATTGTAATGCCACTCCATGTTTGGAGTTTTCCAACTTCAATATACCATGGATTTTTTTGAAATCAAGACCTTTGGCAAAAGTGGTATGTCACACCGCTTGATGCGTCGCTTTTTACTGACCGCCTGTTTCAAAAAAGAAGTTGTCCTCACGATGGTGCTATCTTTATATTACGCTTTTGATCGTGGAGCAATGTATATGAACAACCGAGAAAACAGATTTTCCCGTTTCTGTCTGCCTAGATAGGTCAATGATCCTACAAACACTTGACAGCAGGACAGGAAACGAGGTAAACTATTGCAAGTATAGGCTTATTCTGTCTTTCAGAATGAGATGATTCAATAGGGCACAAATGATTGCACTGGGATCCATTGAAACCCAGAGCTTTTGCTTATATTGCGGGACAGGGCGAAATTGGTGCTGTAACAGATCACTATTTTTCAGCAAATAAAACCCTTATTGCAAAAATATATTGTAGATCAAAAGCACTCCTCTTTCCCAGAATGACTTCACCAAAATCACAACGAAAGGTTAAAGGAAAAATGAACTATCCTGCCAAGTATTTTGTACTGGAACAGGGCGAGCTGCCGGAGGTATCCGGCGGCGGCTTGCTGGATGTTTTTGACCGCGTGACCGCTTATACGTTTCAGAATCAGTTTCTGGGCAGTATGCGCACTGCCGTGTGGAACTGCCTGCTGCAAAAAAGCCTGCAGCCGACGGTAGACTGGGCAAAAGACTTCTGGCAGATGTCCCTCCTGCGAAAAGCGACCTTTCTGTACGGCGGTGTCCGGTTAGGGCAGACCGTGGCCAACTACTGGAAGATGTAAGACGGCAGGGTGATATATGGAGAACATCAAGCTGTTGGTGGCGATGCACAAAGCGTACTGTCTGCCGGAAGATGCAGTTTATGCGCCCATTCAGGTGGGCGGTGTACATATTCCGGGCATGGAAAACGCGCTGAGAGACGACACCGGAGAGAATATCTCAAACAAAAACAGATCCTATTGTGAGCTGACTGCTCTTTACTGGGGCTGGAAAAACCTGCAGGCAGATTATCTGGGGTTGGTGCATTACCGGCGTTATTTTGCCCGCAGAATGCCCGGCGGCAGAAAGTTTGACCGCATCGCATCAGGAACCGAGATCCATGCTGCACTGGAAAAAGCCCCTGTGATCCTGCCGAAAAAGCGCAATTATTGGATCGAAACGACCTATACCCAGTACATTCACGCCCATCATAAGGAAGATCTGGATGCTGTACAGAGTATCCTTGCAGAAAGATACGCAGCCTACCTGCCGGCCTACGCAGCTGTCATGGGGCGCACCAGCGGGCATCGGTTCAATATGTTCGTCATGCGCAGGGACATTCTGGATGCATACTGCACATGGTTGTTCGATGTGCTGGCAGAAGCCGAAAAGCGTATCGATGCAGACCGTTATGATGCGTACAATGGTCGTGTTTACGGTTTTCTGGCCGAGCGGCTGCTGGACGTCTGGATGGAAACGAACCATATTGCGTATACGGAACTGCCCGTGGTGTTTTTGGAAAATCAGCACTGGCTCAAAAAGGGCACTGCATTTCTCAGCCGTAAAATTCGATATAGGAGACCGTAAAGAATGCTGGTTTATATTGCGGCCACGCTGATCTCCTGCCTGTTGGCAGTCTGGTGCGAAAAACGGAACACCGATGCTCTGAACGCTATTGACAGCAAACAGCGCTGGGGAGCACTTGTGCTCTGTTCCCTGCCGCTTATATTAGTAAGTGCGGCGCGGTGGGGTGTGGGCACAGATTTTCTTTATACCTATCTGCCGGAATTCCGGGCTCTGCAGTGGCTGCGGGCAGACGGTGGCGATGCGCTGTGTCAGGAGCTGTTTGCGCCGATGCGCGAAGATCTTACCCGGTGGGGGCTGTATGAGAGTCCAGAGTCTGCTTTGCAGTTCTTTTTGGGTGTGCTGGACAATTGCGAGCCAGGGTATCGGGTCTTGATGGAAGCTGCTGTGGCATTGGGCGGAAACTTTCGTCTTGTAATCGCGGCAACATCTGTTATAATAGGTTTGTGCGTTTATTATGCCATATTCACCCAGTGTTCTGCTCCGGTTCTGGCTATCTACCTCTATGTAGCCAGCAGCAATTATTTCCTCAGCATGAACATCATCCGGCAGTACATTGCCATTGGCATCGGGCTGGTGGCCGTACAGTTCATCCGGGAGAAGCGGCTCTTCCCTTTTCTGGCCTGCGTGGCGGTGGCAATGCTGTTCCACACTACAGCGGTGGTACTGCTGCCATGTTATTTTTTGTGCCGGGTCGAGCTGAACCCCCGCTATGCTCTGTTGCTGACAGCAGGCGTGCTGGCCTGTTCTGGTGTTTTGGGTACGGCTGCTGCCTGGCTGATGCCGCGGATCGGGCTGGGATATTATGCCCGTTATCTGGGTTCTGCATGGAGTGAAGACGGCTTTGAGACGATGTTCTTTGTCATAAACCTGTGCGTTCTGCTGTTCTGCGGGCATTACTGGAATGCAGCAAAGCAGCGCTGTCCCTATTACGTTATTTGGTACAACATGACCTTGTTAGGGACTTTTGCACTGGCACTGTCCGGGGTGCTGCCGTTGATGAAACGGTTGAATTACTACTATGCAGCCCCGCAGTTCCTGCTGCTTCCGGAAGCGCTGCAGACAGAAACAGACCCGCACCGCCGCCGCATCCTGACCGGGTTGGCGGCAGCTGCCTTTGCGGCAGAAACTCTGGTAGCTGTAGTGCTGCTGAACAAAAACGAAGTGTTGCCATATCGACTGTGGTGATCACTGCATAAAGGAGAGAAAGTCGTGATCAAATGCACGGAGAGGTCAGGTGTCTATCAGGCAGTCAAACGCCTTTTTGATATTCTGGCAAGTCTTGCGGCTCTGGCGGTGTTGTCCCCGCTCTTTCTGGTGATCGCCATTTTGATTTTATCAGAAGACGGCAGACCGGTTTTTTACAAACACACCCGGGTGGGCAAGGACGGAAAAACATTTCAGATGTACAAATTCCGCACAATGTATCAGGACCGGAGGATCGTTCTGACCCCGGAGCAGCAGGTGGAGCTGCAGCAGGAGTTCAAACTGGAAAATGATCCCCGTGTGACCCGGATCGGCAGCAAGCTGCGGATGTCCAGTCTGGATGAGCTGCCGCAGCTGCTGAATATCCTGAAAGGCGATATGAGCTTTGTGGGGCCGCGGCCCATTATGGAGCGGGAATTTGAATTTTATACTCCGGCGGAAACCGCAGCATTTCAGAGCGTCAAGCCCGGTCTGACCGGGTACTGGCAGGCATATGCCCGCAACGATGCAACCTATCAGAGCGGGGAACGTCAGGCCATGGAGATGTACTACGTAAAGAATGTCTCCCCCTGGCTGGATATCCGTATCCTGTTCAAAACCGTAGGCGCAGTGCTGCGGAAGTCCGGTGTAAAGTAAGGCAGTAAGGCAACTTGTAAAAAGGAAGCCGCGTTTATGAAGAAAGCACTGAAAAAAACGTTGTGTGGGATCGGATCGTGTGCGGTAGTGGCAGGTGGTCTGCTGTATTTTAGAGCTCATACAGAGCCATCGCCTTTGCCCGTCAGTGAACCTCTGGCTGCACAGAGTGCGGTCTCTGAGCCGGAAAGCAATTCGTCGACAGATACAGCAAAAGAAGACGTGGAGACCCTGATCCAAGACGGCGAGAACATGAGCAGCTCGGAAGTGGAAGAACTGCTTGAAAAGATCGCCGCACAGGAAGAAAACGCTGCCGGAAGCGAAGCATCTGCTGCAGCCAGCTCATCCCGTCCGGAGGGGGCTTCCAGTGCAGATACCAGCACGGCTGCGGTCTCCAGTTCTGTTGTATCGCAAAGCCAGAGCATATCCGCTGCTGCTTCTCAGCCACAGCAGGACAAATGCGACGCGCAGATCGAAGCGCTGGTAGCGCAGCTGTACCAGCAGCAGGAGCGCTATGAACGGGAGCTGCTGGAGATCATCCGGCAGGCACATCAGGAGTATGTTGCTTACCCAGAAGATCAGCGCAGCCTGATTTTGAAAGTACAGGTCGTTCTTGGAAAAACAAATGTTCTGACGGCGATGGAAAAGGACTGCGATGCCGAAGTGAATAATATATGCAGCCAGATGACGGCTATTCTCAAGGCAAATGGTCGGGATACTGCCATCGTGCGGGAAGTAAAAAAGACATACACCGATAAAAAAGCAGAACTCAAGCAGGAACTTATCCGTCAGACTTACAGCGGCGGCGATGGCAGCGGTTCGGCCGGGCATTGGCTGTATGATCGGCTGGAATGAAAATTTGTATCTACAGCAGTTTGCTTTTTAGTGCCTAAGCAGCACCCGCAAACTGCATATCGCAAGCATGATGTTTTATAGGCACTTTTTTTGAAAATCGCGATAACAAACAACGATCACGAGGTGGAATTATGAAATACCCCTGCAATTACGATCTTCTCCGCGAAGAAGAAATGGTCTATATCGCTGGTGGTTCAGCGCTGGATGCATTCAACTACCTGTTTGGTGACTGGTTCCGCGATATGCTGCTTTCCGATATCCGCAATGCAACATGGGGCAGTATGCAGCAACTGAATGTACAGCCTGTGGTGGACACCGGCAAAAAGATCGCCAGTTGGGCTTGGCCGGCACAGCTGGCCTATGGGTACGGTTTCTACCGTCTGGCGCTGACCGTAAAGAGCTTTCTGACCCAGTAAAATGAAAAAACGAAGCCGTCAGAGTATCATGTGATATCTATCACACGGTACTCTGGCGGCTTCTTATTTTATAGCAATTCAACTTTTTAATGCAACAGCAGCAGCGTTGCATTGCATATCGCAGATATGCTGTTTGAATGTTGCACTAATTTCTTGACTTGCGATAACGATCATTCTGCTATCACTTCGGTTCCAGTCACTTCACGCCTGCCTTTTTCGCGGTAAAACGCTGATACGCAGGCAGCGGCAGCAGCACACGGCCTGCCAGCGGCTGCACCTGTACCGACACCTGCTTGCAGGGAGCGCACTCGCCGTCCACGGTGGCAATGATCGGCCCGCGGCCATCTGCTGCCCGCAGGCTGACCGATTTTGCGCGGCGATAGATAAAGTAAGGCTTTGCGGCCTCGGTGAGCTGGCCGTTTTGAAAATGCTGGCCGTTTTTGTACAGCATCAGCAGCTTTGCAATGACCCGGCGGCTGACCTTGCGCACGATGAACACATCCAGCCAGCCGTCATCCGGCTGTGCCTCCGGCCCCGCCATAAAGCCGCCGCCGTAGGCGCGGCCGTTGCACACCGCGCACATCAGGCAGTCCACGGTCAGCACCTCGCCGTCAATGACGTACTCCACCCTGCGGCCGATATGCCCGCACAACTGTTGTACGATGGACAGTGCATAAGCTGCTTCGCCGCCGCACAGCGGGATGCGCCGAAACTTGGGGATGCCGTAGGCCACCTGTGCGTCCAGACCGGCGGCGCAGATGGTGGCAGAAAGCCCCAGACTGGTGCGCATCAGGTCGATGGGCATTGCCCCGCCTGCCAGCTGGGCGTCCAGATCCAGAAACTCATCCTTTGTACCGTAGGTGCGCAGAAAGTCGTTGCCGCTGCCATAGGGCAGGCAGCCCACGGCGGTCTTATCAAAGCCGTGGGCACCGGTGAGCGCCTCGTTGAAGGTGCCGTCACCGCCGGCGGTAAAAATGCGCAGCTCCACCCCGGCCTTCTGGGCGGCAGCGGCGGCAGCGCGGGACAACTCCCGGGCGTGGCCTGCGTGGGTGGTAACACGAATGGTGTAGTCCTCCGGGGCAAGCCCGGCACCGGCAGCAGCCGCCGCGATCTGCTGCGGCAGGGTGCGGGTACAATCGGCCTTTCCGGCTGTGGGGTTCAGAAGAAACAGCGTGTGCATCGGGGATCCTCCCTGTTGTAACTCTATTTCCTCTATAATAGTCGAAAACCGCGCCGGTTGCAAGCAAAAAACGCTATTTTCTTATAGGGTTACGGTCTCATCCTCCCGCAAAACGATACTGCCATCGGCGGCACAGTCTGCCGTCCAGTGCTGTCCCACACAGGCAGTCCCAGCAGCAATGCGGTTTGCCAGTGCCTGCTCCACTGCCCTGTCCACCTGACGGCGCAGCTCCCGCGCGCCGTAGGCCGATTGAGCCCGGGCAGCCAGTGCCGCTCCTACCTGCGGGGT
>ENA-ORTW01001663-ORTW01001663.1-human-gut-metagenome-genome-assembly--contig:-NODE-1663-length-22680-cov-3.012773_pt1 | contig 22680 bp, 13 predicted proteins | sample MGYA00242072_ERZ509193 | MGnify/ENA primary metagenome ERZ509193 (study PRJEB26280, sample SAMEA2338813) | human gut metagenome | biome: human gut; feature: human-associated habitat; material: faeces... | reverse complement strand
ATTAGATTTAAGGTTAACAAAGGTTGGAGCAAGGCGTTGCTCCTTTTTTTATGCCTGTACGTTTCGTACGTACAAAAAACAAGAGGTACACCCCACGAAATGAAATATACCTCTATGCTTACTATCAATAAAAGAATTACATCAGTCTATCTTTCAAAACCTGCGGAAGTTCGGGCATCGCACCTCTCTGTGTGCAGACATAAGCAGAAACCTCAACAGCCAGTTTATGCGCTTCGGGCACCGGTTTTCCATTGAGAATGGAGGCACAGAAAGCAGCTGTAAAAGAATCGCCTGCGCCCACTGTGTCGGCAACCGGTACTTTGGGCGTCTCCTGGAAAGAGACAACGCCCGGTGTGAACACATAGCTGCCATTGATGCCGCAAGTGAGAATCAACATCTTCAGGTTGTATTTTGCCAACAGAATCCAGCATTTATCCTGCAAATCAATGCCGGGATAACCAAACATACGGCTGATAGTCACCAGCTCTTCGTCGTTTATCTTCAGGACGTTGCAACGGTGGAACGATTCGCGCAGTACCTCTTTAGAGTAGAAATCCTGGCGGAGATTGATATCAAATATCTTGAGCTGTCCGTCTATATCGGGCATCGTATCCAGAAAGCGATTGATAGTGGCACGGCTCACTTCATTACGTTGAGCCAGCGAACCGAAGCAAACAGCACGTGTGCTCAAGGCCAGACGTTTCAGCTCATCCGTAAAGGGAATGTTGTCCCACGCCACGCCCTCTTTGATTTCGTAACAAGGCACGCCCTCGTCATCGAGCGTCACCTGCACCGTACCGGTAGGATAATCAACCTGTTCAATCTGCATCTTCAACTTCTTCTCGTTGAATACTTTCATAATTTCTTCTCCCAGTTCATCCCTGCCTACGGCACTCACTACACGACTGTCAAAACCAAACTGTGATACATGATAGGCAAAGTTTGCCGGAGCACCACCGATTTTCTTTCCTTCGGGCAACACATCCCAAAGTGCTTCGCCCATTCCTACAATTATATTATTCATGATATACGGGTTTTATTGTTTCCAAAGTTATAAAATTATTTTCTGATACGGAACGTATAATACAAGAGATAAAGCACGCCCACCGTCATTACGGCAATAGCACCATTCTGTCCCATGGAAGTATCCGAAGCTACTCCCATTGCCAACGGAAACACCGTCCCGCCGAAAAGTCCCATAATCATCAAGCCGGAAACTTCGTTTTTCTTACCCGGCAAATAAAGCAATGCCTGCGAGAAGATAACGGAAAACACATTGGAGTTACCGAAACCAATTAAGGCGATGCAGGCATAGATAATTGCCTTTTCATGGAAGATAAACAAACCGATCATGGCAATCAACATCAGCACCACACTAATGCCGAAGAAAGATTTCGGAGACATCTTACGCAAGATGAAAGAACCCAGAAAACAGCCCGCCGTACGGAAAATAAAATAAAGACTGGTTGCAAAAGCAGCATCATCCAATCCCATACCGATGCGCTCCATCAGAATCTTCGGGGCGGTAGTGTTCGTACCTACGTCGATGCCGACATGGCACATGATACCAATGAAACAAAGCAGAATAAACGGTTTGCCAAGCAGGGCGATGCATTGTCCGAAAGTAGACGGTTTGTCATCTTCTTTCTCCTCTTCAATCTGTGTGACATTGAGCAGAAGAATAGCGATGACGGCCACAATCATATAGATAGGGAACAGGATGCGCCAGCCTAAATCGAAAGTCGGAATGGTCTGTGTCGCTCCCCACATGGCGATATAAGGTGCCAGGAAAGAAGCAATGGCTTTCACAAACTGGCCGAAAGTCAGGCTACTTGCCAGGCGGTCGCCACGCACGATATTGGAAAGTAACGGATTCAGAGAAGTCTGCATCAACGCATTTCCGATGCCCAGGAGGGAGAAGGAAATCAGCATCAGCATATAGCTGTCGCCAAAAACGGGTAGTAACAAAGAAGCGAAAGTCACAATCAAACTAAGCAATACGGTTTTCTTCTGACCAATGCGGCTCATCAGCATGCCGGTGGGTACGGAGAAAATCAGGAACCAGAAGAATACCAGTGACGGAAAGATATTCGCCTGTGAGTCTGACAGACCAAGGTCTGCCTTTACGTAATTGGAGGCAATGCCTACCAGGTCAACGAATCCCATGGCGAAGAAGCAAAGCATCACCGGGATTAGTTTGGAGAGGGAAGAGTTTTTACTGTTTTCCATTATTTTATCTTTTATATGATGAATTCTGTTTCCATAGGGCGGAGCACATAACCCTACGGCAATGTATGCATCAGTCCTTTATATAGTTGGTGTATCTCCCGTTCCTTGTTACTTTAAAGCTACGGTCTTGTTGGGTTACCACGGCCGTGGTAGCTTCTTCCCACGGCTGTGAAGAGTTCTCACCACGGCCATGGGAGGATCTCGTCACGGCCGTGACGAACTAACAGAACCGTAGCTTTGAGGAAAGTATCTCCGTACTTTAGTAGAACTCTTCCACTAGGACAGACGTACTCTTCCATAAGGAAAGACGTATTAGTCTATAGGGAAAGAAGTTTTTACTCTAAAGAAACAGGGAAAGAGCGCATGGAGTTAGGAGAATGAGCTTATTTCTTCAACTTGTAGATCACAAACGAATCTACTTTATACGCTCCTCCTTTACTGTAAAAGTCGATATGATTGTAAGGTTCCGAAGGGAATACCTGATTGGTCATCGCAAAGCGTCCACCGTCTCCAAAAGCCTCAATGCTGGATTTATCAACAAACAGACGGAGTTTTAATACATCTTTTCCGGCTTCAATAGCTGTCCAGGTCAACACCGGGAAGTTCTCATTGAAGCTGACCTCTCCGCTCTTGCGGCGATCCATCGAGAATTTATTTTCTTTCATGTCATACTGCATATCCACTTCTTCGCCTTTGTCATTGTAGAGACGGAAGCCGATTACGTCTGCACGTTGATTTTCGATTGTCAATTCTATTTCGTATGCACCGTCATTGCCGGGAATCATTTCTTTAATTGTGCGTGTTCCGTTTACTTTGAACGAGCGTTTCTTGGAAGCATCACGCAAAGCCAGCAGTTCGGGAGAAGGAGCTGATTGGAGGTAAGTCTCACCATCTACGGTAAACAGGCTCAAGTCGCGGGGAACGGAGTTCGGACTACGGTATTGGGAGGTAGGAACATCGTTTGCATATTGCCAGTTGCTCATCCAAGCGATAGCGATATGGCGATTGTCGGGAGCGTCACTCCAAGTCACGGTGGCATAATGGTCTTTTCCCCAGTCCATCCATTTGGTTTTGGAGGGTGATTCGTTTACAAACTCTTTTCCGTTGAAGGAGCCTACAAAATATTGAGTAGCCGAGTCACCAAAAGGACCGTCGCCGAGGCTGCAAAGCAGTACCCATTTCTTTTCATTTGTTCCTTCTACCGGGAGTTCGAATAAGTCGGGACATTCCCAAACGTTTCCGTGTGCGCCGTGTCCTTTGCCGAAGCTGCTTTCAAATGTCCAGTCTTTCAAGTTGGGGGAAGAGAAGAATTGCATTTCCTGCCCTACTGCCAATACCATGATCCAGCGTTTGGTGCCTTCGTACCAGAATACTTTCGGGTCGCGGAAGTCACGTGCTTCAGATACTAATACAGGATTGTTTTCGTATTTGGTAAAGGTACGTCCGTTGTCGGTGCTGTAAGCAATGCTTTGCACCTGACGGTCGCTGTTTTGTGTATAGATGGCGACGATGGCGCCTGCACCGAAGCCGGCGGTATTATGATGATCTATCACGGCGGAGCCACTGAAGATAGTACCGAATGCATCCGGGGCGATTGCTACGGGGCGATGTTCCCAGTTTACGAGATCTTTGCTGATGGCATGTCCCCAGTTCATATTTCCCCATTTGGAACCGTAAGGGTTGTATTGGTAGAAAAGGTGGTATTCGCCGTCTTTGTATACCATTCCGTTCGGGTCGTTCATCCATCCGTAAAGGGGAGAGAAATGATAAGTGGGACGGAACTTTTCACGGTTGCTTGTATCGAACGTATCGGACAATTTCATTTCCTTGCAGCAAGCAGTGTTGTCCGGCGAAAGGTTGACACGCACCGGGTCGTTGGAGTTCATTTTAAATTTGAAAGAGATTAGTTTGCCGGAATAGTCGGAAAGGTCTACCGGAACAAAGTAATCGACTTTATGGATGGCCAGACGGACATCGAAGTTCTTTACCTCTTTATTATTAACAATCATGCTGATACGCACATCGGGCGATGCATCTTCTACGGGCAATAACAGATACTTCTGGTTAGTGTTGACGCGTACAAGGCAATGTCCTTCTCCTAAATCTTTAATTAATAGAGGAGAGTTGTCCGCACGGGCGGATAGAGAGATATTCATCACAATCATACAAAATAAAACCGCGAAGGTTTGAATTTGTTTGGAAGAGAGTCTTAAATTCATGCTTTATGGTATTAAGGTTGTTACAGTGCAAAGATAGGCGCTCCGGGATGAAACGCCTATCACTTTTGTTTCAAACACTGTAAAAGATGTTACTTTTCTATTAATATGTGCTCACTTGAATATCTGATACAGTGATTTCACCTTTATAACAGCAGAGTGACCACGGATTCTTCTGCATTTGATAGATGCGGTTCGTGAAAGATAACTGGTCGTTGATGTAGGTCACACAAACCGACTGGTCACTGTAAATCGTCACCCGGTATTCATTATCGGACGGGATATTGAATTTGTTATCAAACAAGTATTTGGCATTGTCACCGTCTTTCTCGAAGTTGGCTTTACCCTCGTCAGCGTTGACGTGGATGCTATACCATGATTTGGAGTCCGTTCCACGGACGAAAGAGATTCCAAAACGATCTGTATTCGAGGATGCTTTTACGGTAAAGGAAATCTTGTTGTGCACTTTCAACCGGTTGAAGATGACGGAAGCTCCTTCGGCCAACATATAGGTTTTACCGCTTTCTGTTACGTTTCCGTCTTTAGCCATCACTTTTACTTCTTGTGCAGAAGTGTATTTACGGTCGATTGCATCGGGAACTCCAAGGGTCAATGTACCGTCTTCGTGCTGAATGAGGCGTTGTGCCACCAAGTTGCCAGCCCATTCGGGTTCTACATCCCCTACGTTTCCATTATCATTGCCGGCACGGGTAGGACACCAGCCCCAGATGTAACGGTTGGTTCCATCGGAAGCAGTCTTGCCTGCATAGAATGCACGGCTGTCCAGCATACCTTCCCGATTGTCCGGCCATATTCCGGCATCATTGGCGGTGGTTGCTTTCAGTTCTTCAAGTGTTTTACCTTTGAAATATTGTACCTTGCGCATGAAGGAAGCTTGTTCCGAATAGACCAGATACCACCAGTCTCCCATCTTGAATACGTCCGGACATTCATAGAAACGGTCCCACATCATGGTCATAAATGTGCCGGCAGACGCCCACTCTTTCAGGTCAGTAGAGGTGAATTCGGCAATGTGTCCTTTTCCGTTTTTACGGGTGGCAATCAGCATGTGATAAACGCCGTCTTCGGTCTGGAACAGGAACGGATCGCGGAAGTCATTCTTGTCATAGCCGTACGTATCTCCTTTCAGATAGAAAGTGCGGTTCTTGGTCCATGTTTTAAAGTCGGGAGAGGTAGCTACCATGACTACCTGTGCATTCTGGTCGGAAGAAGGTTTGAATTTATTGCCGGTGTAGAAGGTGTAGTAGAGTTTATCAACCGGATTATAGATGGTACCTCCTGTACCGATGGCAGCATCCTGTTCGTCACGACCTCCACACGGAATCAGTTCGCCGAGAGATTCATAAGTAGCACCGTCTTTGGTGGCCACCCCGAAAATGGGGTGGTAAGTAGCTTCGGGGTTCGGACGGTAGTCTTGCAGGTACATCACTTTAAAGTCTTTGGCAACCGGATCATAGAATGGCATCGGGTCACCAACAAAGCCTACCTGCGGTTTATAGTACATCGAGAAGCCATGCTCGTCGGTCGATTGGAAGTAAGTGGCTGTACCATCCCAGTCTCTTTGAGTCAATACGGGATCTATCTCATCACTGCAAGCGCTCATTGAGGCCAACAGCGTGGTGATTGCTATATGTAAGATCATATTTTTCATAATTATTGCTTATTCTTTTATTTACATAAGTAGTTGATTGCATTCAGAGTCATTTGCTCTACGTTGTAGTGGTAGTAGTCGGCAGAAGCGTCTACTCCTTTACCGTACCAGTCGTAACAACCGGAGCCGATACAGATCGTGCGTCCGCTATTGGCGCGCGGCTCGAATTCGGCTATGATTACTGCACCGTCGTCTCCGCATGCCACATCGATTCCTCCTGTCAAGCTACGCCATGCGTTCAGATCCTCATAACCTCCCCAGTCTGTTCCGATATGCCATTGTGCCGTACTATTGGTAGTCGCGTAACCAGCATCAAAGGTATAGACTCTTGTTTTGTCACCATCTTTCCATCTTAAATCCTGAAATAACGGATGCGACTCGTTGCCGACAATTGGAAAGCTCCATGCCCCATCAACGACTTCGGGTGAGTCTTCACTTCTTCCCCAACTGTTGTTGGGTACACGCTCATCTTTTGCAATGCTAAGGTCCTTAATATAGAAAGTTGCGTAGCGGGTCAGCAACAGGTTACCACCGTTTTGATAGTAGACTTTAAATTTCTCTACAGCAGCTTTCGCATCATCCGGCAAAGGAGGATTATCGCCATTGTCTGCATGGAAATGCCACCAGATTGCAGTATATTTACCTAAATCTACTTTTCCGTCTACTACATCTTTGAATGAGATGTATTCGGACATGGATATATTATCCATCATCCACTGGGCAGCGGCTTTTTCTTCAGGACTTGTCAGTTGGCTCACAGAAGAAGCTGTGCCAATAAAGGCAGTCGGAATTACATTTCCTTGAGTAACTGTTACTACATAAGGAGTCACTGCCGAACGGTAAGTTGCTGTATAAGTGACAGGGTTGGTAAAGTCCTGAATGCTGCCGGATGCCGGAGTCACAGTGACTCCATCCGATCCGGTGAATGTACCTTTCAACTGGGTAATATCCACTGTCAGCGGAACAACTACAGAGATTGTTTTTGATAGCTGGTCTACTTTTCCTACATAAGTATCATTCAACTTAAAGGCCAGTATCTTTGCTTCGTCTCTCTTCACGGTAATCGTATAGCTCATCTGTACGTCGCCATTCTTCACGGTCAAAGATACGGGAAGAGAAAAGTCGATTGTTTCACCAATAGCGATGCTCGCCGTAGCACCTTCGGAAAGATTGATTTCACTGACGGCCATCCGGGTAACGTCATAATCGTAAGGAACTCCCACTACGATTGTCTTATTCTGATAATCGATCGTCCCTGCGTATTCATCCAGTTTAATAGAGTTCACCCATACATCTCCGTCCAGACGAAGATTGGATTTGAAGTCATCGTTACATCCCGCAACTGTCAAGCATGCTACAGTCACCAACAGGATGGTATAGAGTTGTTTTATGATTGATTTCATTTTATTCTTTGTTTTAAGATTGATGATTACCAACCGAAATTCTGTGTATAATTTCCGTTACTGGCACTGATCTGTTCGAATGGAATTGGAAGGTATTCGTTCTTATTTTCCGTAAAACCTGCATTCTTGTAAATAGAACAACGGGCTGCTTCGGTCACATAATAAGCATTGATAACGTCTTTGGCTTCTCCCCATCTTACGAGGTCAAAGAAACGTGAGCTTTCCATACCGAACTCTATACGGCGTTCCCATTTCAGCATTTTCATGGCTTCGTCCTGTGTATATGCTTTCAGTTCATAAGGAGTTACTTTGAAGTTTACTCCGTACTCTTCTTTGTAATTGAAGATCAGCATTGTACTTCCGGCTGCACGGCTGCGTACATCATTGATGAGTGAAATGGCGTCGGCAATACGTCCGTCGTTCAACTGTATCAGGGCCTCGGCACGCATCAGCAATACATCTGCATAACGGATGACGATATGATTCAGGGAACTTGCCCAATAAGAACCTTTCTTCAGGCAGTCACAGTCCGGGTCTACATTCTCTTTGAGCGAAACATAATATCCGTAAAGTCCCTTGCTACGGCTCCAGTCATCATTCTTTTGAATCAGGTAGCCTTCGTTGTATTTATAAGGGAAGCCCGGCATACCTACCGTGTGGAATAAACGGGGGTCTACATTGTCCGTCGTAACCTCATAGTTCTCATTATCGTAGGTATTGAACAACGGTTTTCCCTGCGAGTCGGTTTTGAAAGCATTCACCAGATTCTGGCTCGGTTTGTGGAAATCACAGCAGCCTAGTATCTGCGGAGTTGTCAGTCCCATTCCCCAGTTCAGGTTACCGTTGTATGTTCCGTCGTTGATAGAATATTGAATCGCCCATACAGACTCCGCGCCATTTTCGTATTGAGGCAGGAAGTTCATGCTATAATCATTTTCCAATCCGTAACCAGCTTCAGCCATGATGAGAGGATCGGTATATTTCACTACCTGCTTCAGGTCTTCTTCGTCGATACCGGTAAGGTTGTTGTTCACTCCATCCTGACGGTAGGCTTTAAACAGGTAAGTCTTTGCCAGGTAAGCGGCAGCGGCAGCTTGTGTGGGACGTCCTTTTTCTATCTGCACTTCCGGCAGATTGTCGTAGGCAAACTGGAAGTCGTCTGCTATCTTTTGCCATTGTTCGTTATTGGTATAGGTAGTATTCGAAAGCTCGTTGTAAGCATCCGGGTCCATGTTTTCATCGTTCACTATGACGATCTTCTTAAACAGTTCCTTCAGCATGAAGTGGGCGTGTCCGCGCAGGAATCTCATTTCAGCAATGCGCTGGTCCTTCAGCGGATAAGTCTTTTCATCCATCAGGTCGAGTGACTGCAAGGCTGTGTTGGCACGGGTGATGCATTGATACAGTCTTTTCCATATATCGTTGATGTTCCAGTCGGTAGTGTTGATACCTTTAGAAATCTCCAGTGCGTTGAACACACCACCGTCTTCCGTACCGGAACCGCCCTTATAACAATCGTCGGAACGTACGTCATAATTCCAAAGCGAGAAGGAAGAGTTGATGTCGTCACCTGTTGCCCAAATGGCGTAGGCTGAAATTACGAGGTTGTCCACGTATTCGGGAGAAGCGATCTGATCGCCGGTCACAATACCCTGCGGAACCTGACGATCCAAAAAATCGTTGCAACTGCTTGTCAGCAAGGTTAATCCGATGGTTGCTATGTATAGTATCTTTTTCATGATAGTTCGTTTTATAAATGAAGTGAATTAAAATCCGATGTTAAGTCCGAAGGTGATATTTACAGGGATCGGATAAGAGAAGTTCGGGTTTTCGGGGTCTTCTCCCGTAAAGTCTTTACTCTTGATCGTCAGCAGATTTTGTGCGCTGCAATAGAAACGTAAACGTTCCATTCTCAACTTCTTGGAGATTACTGCCGGAACTGTATAGCCTAATTGGATATTACGCAGTTTCAGGAAGGAACCGTTTTCAACAAAGTAAGTGGAAACACGCTGTTCATTGTTTGTATCGCTGCGGGTCAATGCCGGAATCGTAGAGTTCGGATTAGTAGGCGACCAGGCATTGAGCAGGCGGGTTCCCTTGTTCAGGAAGCCGACGTTGGATGCACTCCAGAAGTCACTCTTCTTCTTCACGTCACTGATGATATCTACTCCTTGAACACCTTGCCAGAACATAGTCAGGTCGAAGTTCTTATATTCCAGGTAGATATTCAATCCGTAGCTGAAAGCAGGAGTCGGATCGTAAATCCATTCCTGGTCTTTTTCATCAATCACACCGTTATGGTCGATGTCGCGGTAGCGGATACGGCCAACGGCTGCACCTTCCTGGGTAGCGTGATTATCAACTTCCTCTTGTGATTTGAAGATACCGTCGGCAATGTAGCCCACTTGTGAGTTGTATGTATGACCGACTACACTCTTTACTCCATTACCACCAAACTTTCCATTGGCAGCCACTGTCTCCGGCAGTTCAAGAATTTCATTCCGGTAAGTGGAGATGTTTCCGTTCAAGTCGTAAGTCAGTCCGAAGGCAGTCTTGTTGCGGTAGCCCAAGTTGAATTCAAAACCCTGGTTTTTCATTGCGCCCGAATTAATCCAACGGTTGCCACCTTCTCCCAATACTCCCACTCCTGCCATTTCAGTCAGGATATCGGTTGTTTTCTTGTAATAGTATTCCAATGAACCGTACAAGGATTGCTTGAACAGACTGAAGTCGATGCCGACGTTCGTCTGTGTGGTTGTCTCCCACTTGATATTGTCATTACCAATCTGGTTACGTTTGAATCCGGAAGGCAGAGTACCACCTCCGTTAGAACCTGTAATATCGTATGCCGTACCGTAGCTTTGACCGCCAAATGAATCTGTTGTTCCATAATTAGGAGCGTAGATAGTGTAACGGGCAAGGTTGGAGATTTCCTGATTACCGGTCTGTCCCCATGAAGCACGCAGTTTCAGATCGTCCAACCAAATCAGTTCCTTCATAAAGTTCTCCTGTGTGATGCGCCATCCCAAAGAAACGGAAGGGAAAGTGGCATAACGATGGTTTTTACCGAAGCGGGAAGAACCGTCACGACGGAGCGTCAATGAAAGCAGATATTTGTCAGCGTAAGAATAGTTCATTTTACCGAAGAAAGAGACAAGCGAGTAACCCTCACCGGCACCGTAAGCCTGTGCTGTGCCGCTACCTGCATCGGGCCACATATAGTCGGGAGTAAGGATAGAGAAATCTTCTTTATAGCCGGAGAAATGACTGTCGTCTTCCCGGTTCAGCTCCATACCTGCCATAACGTCTCCACGATGTTTGCCTATTTCCAACTGGTAAGTGGCAATGGCATTCCACATCCATTTGGTCCAGTGTTCCTGTTTGGCTTCCACTGCACTCTTGCCGTTGTTGGTCTGTGTTCCTTCCTGATAAGGATAGGTGAAGTAACGGGCTTGCTTATTTGCGTAGTCCAGACCAAAAGTAGAACGAACATTGAATCCTTTGAAGAGGCTTAGATTCACATAAGCATCACCGAACATACGCCAGTAAGTGTATCGGTTGTCTTTGTTGTATTCGAGTACGGCGCGAGGATTACGACGGTCCGGCCATCCGCCTACCGGTCCTCCCCATGAACCATCCGAAGCATAAACGGGGATAGCGGAAGGAATGTCCAAAGCATTTTTGGAAGCTTAATTTCATTTCTAGCAAACCATTCCATAACTGAATATATGAATAAGAGAGTCCCTTCATCATAATAAACCTTTTTTAAGCAAAAAGTATTTTTAGGATTATTAATATCATCAATTAATTTATAATCGCTGTTCATACGGGCGGAGAAACGGTCGAAGTCTGTATCTTTGATTACACCCAGGTTTTTGTAATATCCCAGAGAGAAGAAGGAAGAACCTTTCTCCGAACCGTTGCTGACAGAAAGATTGTATTGCTGGATGACACCTGTACGGGTAATTTCATCAAACCAGTCGGTATCTGCCACAGGCATTGTATTCTTCGAATCCAGGTATTTGGAAAGACTCATACCATATAGTACCGGATTTCCGTTGGCATCGTAACCCCAATTGTAGTTATATCCCAAGGCATTGCCGTTCGGGTTCTCACCATCGTTTACATAGGCTTGCCACATGGCACGTCCGTACTGTTCCGTATTCAACACGTCCATCTTACTTTGATACATGGAAGCTGAAACCGAAGCATCAAAATTGATTTTAATCTGGCCTTTCTTTCCTTGTTTGGTAGTAATGACGATAACTCCATTTGCAGCACGCGAACCGTAGATGGATGCTGAAGCAGCATCTTTCAGTACTTGAATGGATTCAATGTCGTTTCCGTTCAATTCGTGCATACCGGCTTTGGTAGGAACTCCATCAATAATATAAAGAGGATCGTTGTTGTTCAACGTACCGATACCGCGAATACGTACGGTAGCCGATCCGCTCGGATTTCCATCCGCTGTAATATTCATACCGGGCACGCGGCCTTGAAGTGCTTTCACCGGGTTGTTCTCCCCTTGCTTCTGGATTTCGTCTACTTTCACTACGGAAACAGCACCGGTCAGGTCGGCTTTACGTTGAGTGGTATAACCTGTTACAACCACTTCATCTACCATTTGAGTGTCTTCTTCCAATAATACATTAATGATAGCAGCCGATTTTACGGTCACCGGTTTATAACCAATATACGTAATCTTTAAAGTAGAGTTAACCGGAACCGAAAGGGTGAAATTACCATCTAAATCAGTAATTGTTCCATTAGCAGTAGCTGTAGCTTCAACAACAGAGGCGCCGATGACCGGCTGTCCGTCCGTTTTAGAAGTAACGTTTCCTTTCACCGTAATGCTTTGCCCCCAAAGGACTGACATGAAAGTAAACAGGAAACAAACGCTGCAAAGAAGTTTTTTGTTCTTCATAATACGATGCATTAGTTTGATGTTATTAAATTAAAAGTACGAATTTTATCTATATCGATAATGCAAATTACGGTTGATTTATATCAAACGACTGAAAAAAATGTTTCAAAGGCTATAACATTTGTTGCATAGAACGCTATTTTATAGGGTTTTATACATGTTTTCTTTCATTACGGGAATTCTTGGATTCATATTCTTTTATAATCGCAGAAAACGCTACCTTTGTATAGTGATATGAGCCCAAAGAAAGAACGACTCTTCATTAAATGATAAACTCTAAAAATAAGATTCATGACTAAGCAACAAGCTTTAAAACTCTTTGAAGAAAGAAGAGTACGTACGGTATGGGATGATGAACAAGAGAAGTGGTATTTTTCAATAGTAGATGTGGTGGCTGTCTTGACAGACAGCAGTAACCCTCAAACTTATTGGCGTGTGTTAAAAAAGAGACTACTATCGGAAGGAAACGAAACCGTTACAAATTGTAACGGTTTGAAAATGCAGGCAGCGGATGGTAAAATGCGCCTTACCGATGTTGCCGATACCGAACAGCTTCTCCGCCTTATCCAATCTATTCCTTCCCCTAAGGCGGAGCCTTTCAAACTATGGATGGCTAAGGTAGCCAGCGAACGGCTCAACCAAATACAAGACCCCGAATTATCAATTGACCAAGCTTTAATGGATTATAAACGTATGGGATACTCTGATAGTTGGATTAATCAACGTCTGAAATCAATAGAAATCCGTAAAGACTTGACTGACGAGTGGAAGAAACATGGATTGCAGGAAGGCGTTCAATTCGCTACACTCACAGATATTATTTATCAGACATGGTCAGATATGACATCTAAAGAGTACAAACAATTTAAAGGATTGAAAAAAGAAAACCTACGGGATAACATGACCAATAAAGAATTGGTATTAAATATGCTTGCCGAACTTTCTACTAAAGAAATATCTGAAACCAGCGATCCGGAAACATTCAGTGACCACATAGATATTGCTCAACAAGGAGGAGAAGTAGCCCGTAATGCCCGACTGGAACTAGAAGCTAAAACGGGAAAGAGAGTAATCTCTCCTCTTAATGCCCAAAGTGGTATCCTACTGAAAGGTAAATCTGAAGACAAATCGAAAGAAGGATCGGAAAATGAACTTAAAGATTGACTCTAAAATAATCCAATAAATCAACGATATGAAAACAATCTCCAACAAACAACTTACGATTCAAGTATCTCCTCACGGAGCTGAACTCTGCAGTATCGTCGCCAATGGAAAAGAATATCTGTGGCAAGCCGATCCTGCTTTTTGGAGACGTCACTCTCCTGTCCTATTCCCAATTGTCGGGAGCGTATGGGAAAATGAGTATCGAAATGAAGGGGTTCCTTACACGCTTACTCAACATGGTTTTGCCCGTGACATGGAATTTACGCTTGTTGCTGAAAAAGAGGATGAAGTGCGCTACCGCCTTGTCAGTAATGAAGAGACTTTGCAGAAATATCCGTTTCCATTCTGTCTGGAAATAGGTTATCGTATTCAGGGAAAACAAATTGAGGTTATGTGGGAAGTGACAAATACCGGTGATAAAGAAATGTATTTTCAAATTGGAGCACATCCCGCTTTCTACTGGCCGGAGTTTGATGCAAACTGTTTGGAAAGAGGATTCTTCGGATTTGACCCAAAAGACGGTTTGAAATATATTCTCATTTCAGAAAAAGGATGTGCTGATCCTTCTACAGAATACTCCTTAGAGCTGACAGATGGATTGTTACCACTGGACATACATACTTTTGATAAAGATGCTTTGATACTGGAAAATGAACAGGTTCGTAAAGTTACCTTATATAATAAAGAGAAGCAGGCTTATCTAAGTTTACATTTTAATGCTCCGGTAGTTGGTCTTTGGTCTCCACCTGCAAAAAATGCTCCTTTTGTCTGCATCGAACCCTGGTACGGACGTTGCGACCGCGCACATTATACAGGTGAATATAAAGATAAAGACTGGATGCAACAGCTGCAACCGGGAGAGATCTTCCAAGGGGGATATATAATCGAAATTGATGAATAATTGATGAATGAAAGTAGCTGCCGGATCTCACATCTGACAGCTACCAATACCTAATTCTAATCTACAAAACCTAACTTATAAACCTAATCGATATACATTAAATGAATCGACATTAAATGTACCTCCTTTACTATAAAAGCACATACGGTTGTATGGTTCCGATGGGAATATGAGATTGGTCATTGCTATCTTTCCCCCATTCAGGAATATTTCTACAGAACATTTGTCGACAAAAATATCCAAAGCATATTTCTTTTCTTTTCTTATTGGCGCCCAGGTAGCTAATGCAAAATCATCCATATAATTGATGGAAGTCGTCTTTCTACGGTCGTGAGCCTCAATCTCATGAGGCACACTATTCTTTCCGAAATCTACAATACCACTTTTCGTCCGATCCATTACCAGTCTCTTTTCCGGAAGATTGAAATAAATATCCACCTTTTCACCTTTATCATTAAAGAGACTGAATCCCATTATTTCCGCCCCTCCAGCAGTAATATCCAATGCCAGTTCATAAGCACCTCCATTATCTGCCAATAAAGAATTGATATGATAATCATTAGCAACTGTAAATGTAGGAATCTCTTTACTTTCTTTTCGCAAAGCTTTTATCTCCGCCACCGGAGCTGCCGAAAGATAGACTTCGCTATTTTGTGTGTAAAGGCTTAACTCACGTGGTAAAGCATTGGCACTGCGGAATTGCTTCGTCGGGACAATATTACAATATTGCCAGTTACTCATCCAAGGCACAGCAATCACACGATCACCAGTATTCGAGAAACAAACGGTGGCATAGTGATCTTTGCCCCAATCCAACCATTTCGTGACATTTGGCTGATTGTCACAAATAAACTTCTTACCGTCGAAACTGCCGACAAAATATTGAGTTGCGGAATCTCCGAAAGGCCCGTCACCAAGACTGCAGAGCAGTACCCATTTCTTTTCACCGGTTCCTTCTACCGGAAGTTCAAACAGGTCAGGACATTCCCACACATTGCCATGAGCGCCGTATCCTTCGCCGAAGCTGCTTTCAAAGGTCCAGTCTTTCAAATCAGGTGAAGAGAAGATTTGCATCTCCTGTCCTACTGCCAGCACCATGATCCAGCGCTGTGTTCCTTCGTACCAGAAGACTTTCGGGTCACGGAAATCACGTGCTTCGGACACCAATACAGGATTGTTTTCATATTTGGTAAAAGTACGTCCGTTATCGGTGCTATAAGCGATGCTTTGTACTTGGCGGTCACTGTTTTGAGTATAGATAGCGACGATGGCGCCTGCACCGAAGCCGGCAGTATTATGATGGTCTACTACAGCCGAACCGCTGAAAATAGTGCCGAGTGCATCGGGAGTTATGGCGACGGGGCGGTGTTCCCAGTTAATCAGGTCTTTGCTGATCGCATGTCCCCAGTTCATGTTTCCCCATTTGGAGCCGTAAGGATTATACTGATAGAAGAGGTGGTATTCGCCATCTTTATATACCATTCCGTTCGGGTCGTTCATCCATCCGTAAAGCGGAGAGAAATGGTAGGTGGGACGGAACTTCTCCCGGTTGCCGGTATCGAAAGTATCGGACAATCTCATTTCTTTGCAGCAAGCAGTATTGTCCGGTGAAAGGTTGACACGAACAGGGTCGTTTGAGTTCATTTTAAATTTAAAAGAGATTGTCTTGCCGGAATAATCGGAAAGGTCTACCGGAACAAAATAATCTACCTTATTGACAGCGAGGCGCACATCGAAGTTCTTTACCTCTTTATTATTAACGATCATACTGATACGTACATCGGGGGAAGCATCTTCTACGGGCAGAAGCAGATACTTCTGGGAAGCATTGACGCGTACAAGGCAATGACCTTCTCCCAGATTTCTAATCTGCAAAGGAGAACCTGCCGCTCGGGTTGAAACAGAAATAGTCATGAGAATAAAACAAATCAGAGCAGTCTGAAGTCGTTTGACAGAAAAAAATAAATTCATGTTCTATGGTATTAAGGTTGTTATACTTTTGATAGTTGTTACAGTGCAAAGATAGGCGCTCCGGAAGGAAGCGCCTATCACTTTTGTTGCAAACGCTGTAAAAGATGTTACCTCTCAGTATACTTTTTATTAATAAGTGCTTTACTTAACGTCTGATACAGTCATCCTATGAATCAATAATTCTTATTTTGAGTATATAATCCGGGAATATAATACAGCTGATTATAAGGTATCGGGAAAAACTCATTCTTATTCGGCTCATAATGGGCGTCTTTATAATATTGAGCATAAGTTTGTCCGTCATATACATTATTCTGTTCACTTGCAAAGTAAGCATTCAACGTTTCGGAAGCAATTCCCCAACGACGTAAGTCAAAATAACGTCCATTTTCCATAGCCATTTCCAAACGACGTTCCCAACGCAGACATTTACGTGCTGTTTCTTTATCCTGAAAATAAGACTCGGGATAAAGAGCGATCTCGCATTGGTCTTTGGCATAAGCAATATGTTTGTTTACTGAATTGGCAGCTCTCTCGCGAATATCATTAATAATAATACGTGCTTCACCCAGTTCACCCAGTTCTACCAATGCTTCAGCACGCATGAGCATCACATCCGTATAACGGAATACATAGTCATTCATAGCAAAAGCTTGCCAAGACCCATTGTATGTTTCTCCTTTAGAACGCTGTGGAACTTCTTTCAAAGAAGTATAATATCCATACGTATTCGGTGTACGGGAATTATTCTTGGTCATCGTATATTCAGCTTCATATTTATACGGATATGTCGGCATACCTACCGTATGGAATAAACGTGGGTCCCACTTCTGTTCATCCACCTCACCATTGACCGGATAATCTATTTCCTCATTATAATCATCAAACATGGGTAAACCATCTTTAGTTTTGAATGCATTAACCAGGTTTTGTGATGGCTTATGAAAGTCCCATCCACAAGACCACATTCCCCAGCATCCATTCAAAGTGTTCGACCAGTTAGCCCGTCCATAACTTGTATTATCATCCTGATAGTCGGAACATTGTACTGCAAAGATGGATTCTTTACTGTTCTTGTAATCCGGCAAAAAGATATCTCCATAATCTTCCAGATAATCATAACCTGAAGCTGTCACCTCATTCGTATAAGTTACCACCTTCTGCATATAGTCTTCGTTTATGTGACTCTCACCTGTCGTAGCCTCATAACCGTCTCCCCATGCCAAGTTCAAATAACATTTGGCCAGATAAGAGGCGGCGGCAATCTTATTAACCCGTCCTCCGTCAGTCTGTTCAGCAGGCAATACATTATAAGCAGTCTCAAAATCCGCAATCACCTTACCAAACAGTTCTTCATAAGAAAACTCATCATTACGGATTTGCTCTATACTATTATTGGTATACGCTATTTCATCAATCCAAGGAACCTGACGGAATAATACCAATAGCTTATAATAGAAATGTGCACGAAGGAATTTCACCTCAGCAACACGTTGTTCTTTTACATTTTCTCCCAAGACCCTGTCTCCGTTTCTGTCTAAAGCAACCAATGCCCGATTGCAACGGGAGACAGCACAATATAAACGATACCAAAGTTCATCCATTTCATTTGGAGTAGTAGCTGTCAGCGTCGACCAAATTTCCAGAGGGTGATATCCTGTATCCGTCGTTCCCGATCCTCCTTTCAGACAATCATCAGAAGTAATGTCACCGTAAGGAAATAAGTTGAACGGATATGAATACCAACAGTCTCCCAACATGGCATAAGCAGCGTTTACCATCTTTTCAGGATCTGAAAAAGCTTTATCCTCATCAATAACCGCTGTTGGACTATAGTCTAGAAAATCATCACAGTTTGTCAAGGTCAAGCTCATCAGGCAAGCTGTCACTAACATATATATCTTCTTCATAATTCTTCCTTTTTAAATATTAAAAACCAAGTTGTAAACCAAATGAAATAGAAGTAGCCAACGGATAATTCCAATCAGGATTCTCCGGATCAGAGCAAGTCAGACTTTTACTCTTGACAGTCAGCAAGTTTTGTCCTGACAAATAAACACGTGCACTGCTCATTTTGAATTTAGACAAGAACGATGCAGGCAAATTATATCCTAATTGCAGATTACGAAGTTTCAAATAAGAACCATTTTCTACGAAATAGGTTGAGGAACGTCCTTCATCAGCTGTATTGTTAGTAGTCAATGCAGGGATAGTGGAACCTGTATTGTTTGTATTCCATGCACCCAACAAACGATTTCCCTTGTTTGAGCCAGCATCCGTTATACTCCAGAAGTCTGTCTGGAATTTCTGGTTATTGTACACATCTTTATCATATACACCTTGCCAGAACATGCTTAAATCAAATCCTTTATAATTCAGTGCAATATTCAAACCGTAAGAAAAAGCCGGAACAGGATTGTAAATCCAAGTCTGGTCATCAGCTGTTATGCCATTTTTACCATCGAGGTCAGCATACTTCAGACCACCGACACGCGCATTTGGCTGACCGGAAGCATCGACTTCTGCCTGATTCTGGAAAATTCCTTCTACTACATACCCTACGATGGAACCATAAGGCCGACCGGATTCAACCAGATTTTCAGTTGTCGTATGAGCATAAGACCCTGTTGACGTTTCCGGAAGGTAAGTGACCTTATTACGGAAGAAGTCCAGATTAGCAGTGACATCAAGACCAAGTCCACAAGCTAAGTTTTTACGATATCCCAGTGCAAATTCCATACCCCAGTTGCGCAAGGAAGGACCATTAGCCCATGAAGCGCCACCTTCGCCCAAAGCCCCCAGATAAGCAGGATTAATCAACATATCGTCTACATCCTTGACGAAACCATCGACAGATCCATACAAACTACCCTTAAAAAGGGTGAAGTCCGTACCTATATTAAATTGTTCTGCAGATTCCCATTTCAGATTAGGATTGGCAAGTTGGGTAGCACGATAGCCTGACGGGAAAGTTCCTGAATATTGCAAAAACAAGTCATAAGCCGTAGAAGTTACCCGGTCCAGTCCATAATCGGCTACATACAAACCAAACTGCGCATTGTTATCAATAGCCTGATTTCCGGTCTGTCCCCATGAGAAACGCAGTTTCCAGTCATCCATCCAATCCTTCCGGAGCAGTTTCGACAAACGTAGTCCCAGCGTGGCGGCAGGAAAAGTTCCCCAACGATTGTCCTTGCCAAAACGTGAAGAGCCGTCACGGCGAATAGTAAACGATGCCAGAATAAAATCATCATAGTTATAATCCACCTTTCCAAAGAAAGAAACCAGTCTATATCCTACTTTGGCACCGGAATTTCTCGTTGTTCCTGTTGCTGCATTCGGCCACATATAGTCTTTATCTTCCAATGCATACTCTTCCGAATAAGCAGAGAAATCAATCACTGACTGCTTGGACATTTCAGTACCCAGTAATACAGTAAAATCATGTTTATCTGCAAGCAGGAAATTGTAGTTGGCCGTGTTGGACCATGTCCAGTTTGTTTCATTATTATGAGACAATGTTGTCTTTGCAATATCATTATTGACAATATCCGAATGATACGTATTCGTCATTGAATTAATGAAAGAAGAATAATGGTCGATACCAAAGTTAGATCGAAGTGACAGTCCTTTAATCGGTTTCAGTTCTACATATCCATTACCAAACAAACGCCAATAATCCAAATGATTATCACGGTTATCGTACGATTCGCGCAATGGATTCTGACGGTCGCTCATACCACCGACAGGACCTGCAAATGTTGTCCCGTCTTCCTCATATACAGGAACAGTAGGTGCCATTTTCAGAGCATTCTCCATAGGAGCACAGTCCACCTGACTCGTATAAGTCACAGTGAAATTCTCACCAACAGTCAGATACTTATTTACATTGTATGAAGAGTTCATGCGGGCTGATATATTCTCAAAATCCGTATATTTCAAAATACCATTATTCTTTTTATATCCAAGAGAAAACATGGTAGAATGCTTTTCATTGGCATGTGAGAGAGACAAGTCATAATTCTGAGAGAATCCTGTACGGGAAATTTCATCCAGCCAGTCGGTATCGGAATATTTCATTGTCTTTTTCTGGTTGATATAGCCGTCATACAAGCCATTGACCGTATAATCCACATAACTCCCGGTTGCAGGATTCCACACAGAGATCGGAGTACCCGTTGCAGCATTCAGATTCAACCCATAGTTACTGGCATAAGCAACCGGATCTAAGCCATCATTCAAAGCAGCCTGCGCCATAGCAGTTGCATATTCCGATGTATTGGAAAGTTTCATTAAAGATTGAGGAGTATAAAACTGTGCAGTCAGATTGGCAGAGAAATCTACTTTCACCTTCTCGGCTTTCTTGCCTTTCTTTGTCGTAATGATAATTACACCATTTGATGCGCGCGAACCGTAGATAGAAGCAGAAGCGGCATCTTTCAATACTTGCATGCTCTCAATATCATTTGTATTCAAAGAATTTAAAGCACGGGTAGTAGGTACTCCATCGACTACATACAACGGGTCTTGCGAAGAGTTGAAAGAACCGATACCACGTATACGAACCGTACCGGTACCACTAGGTGAACCATTGGAAGTAATCGTCATGCCCGGTACCTTACCTTGCAAAGCTCGCATCGGATCGGCATCCGAAGTTGTCTTCAAGGTTTTGGTGGAAACGACTGCCACCGAACCTGTCAAGTCAGCTTTCTTTTGAGTAGAATAACCAGTCACAACGACCTCATCCAACATTTCAGAGTCTTCCTCCAAAATTATATTTAACAAAGCTTTCGCTCCTACTCTGGCAGATTTAAAACCAACGTACGAAATCATTAGTTCGGAACCCTGTTTCACTGTCAGTGTAAAATTACCATCCAGATCAGTAATGGTTCCATTAGTTGTAGAAGTTGTTTCAACAACAGACGCACCGATAATCGGTTGCCCGTCCGTTTTGGAAGTGACATTTCCCTTCACTGTTATGTTTTGCCCCCAGAGGGCTGACATGAAAGCAAACAGGAAACAAACGCTGCAAAGAAGTTTTTTGTTCTTCATGACACTAGGCATTAGTTTAATGTTATTAATTTAAAAGTACGAATTATCTCTTTTCGATGATGCAAATTACGGTTGATTTAAATCAACTGGCTGAAAAATATGTTTCAAATCCTGTAATATATGTTGCATTAAACACCATTTCACAGGGTTTTATACATTCCTCTTTTTAGCATACAAATAAAATTGAATTATATTCCTGCACGAGTAGAGAAAACATTATCTTTGCACAAATCGTGACGACCTGTTACGGTTTGTGAATGCAAATAATGAATGGAAGAATCAACAAATACTCCCTTAAAATAAGTAATGATATGAAAACAATCTCCAATGAACAACTTACGATTCAGGTCTCTCCGCACGGAGCCGAACTTTGCAGCATTTTTGCTAATGGCAAAGAATATCTGTGGCAAGCCGATCCAGCATTCTGGAAGCGGCATTCACCCGTACTTTTCCCGATTGTAGGAAGCGTATGGGAGAATGAATATCGGAATGAAGGCATCACTTATACACTGAGACAGCATGGCTTTGCTCGTGATATGGAATTCACTCTTGTTTCAGAGAAAGAAGATGAAGTACGTTACCAGCTGATGAGCAATGAAGGGACATTGAAAAAGTATCCATTCCCCTTCTGCCTGGAAATAGGCTACCGTATACAGGGAAAACAGATCGAGGTAATCTGGGAAGTGAAGAATACCGGCGATAAAGAAATGCATTTCCAAATCGGTGCACACCCCGCTTTCTATTGGCCCGACTTTGATGCTTCCACGCAAGAACGTGGCTTCTTCGGATTCGATAAGAAAGAAGATGTGAAGTATATCCTTATTTCGGAAAAAGGTTGTGCAGACCCTTCTGCCGAGTATTCTTTAGAATTGGCTGACGGGCTCCTGCCTCTGGATATACATACTTTTGATAAGGATGCTTTCATACTGGAGAACGAACAAGTTCATAAAGTGACTTTATACACCAAAGAAAAAAAGGCTTGTCTAAGTCTGCACTTTCATACTCCGGTAGTCGGCCTTTGGTCTCCTCCCGCCAAGAATGCACCTTTTGTCTGCATCGAGCCCTGGTATGGACGATGTGACCGGGCGCATTATACAGGCGAATATAAAGACAAAGACTGGATGCAACATCTACACCCGGATAAGACA
>ENA-ORTW01001641-ORTW01001641.1-human-gut-metagenome-genome-assembly--contig:-NODE-1641-length-22912-cov-8.185589_pt1 | contig 22912 bp, 18 predicted proteins | sample MGYA00242072_ERZ509193 | MGnify/ENA primary metagenome ERZ509193 (study PRJEB26280, sample SAMEA2338813) | human gut metagenome | biome: human gut; feature: human-associated habitat; material: faeces... | reverse complement strand
CTGAAATAGCAGGTATTTTTCCCTTTTCCTTCTTTTTTCAGTTCTCCGGCTGCAATCAGCTTCCGTAAAGCACCCTCAATGGAGCTGTCACTGAGCGACGGGCAAAGTTCGCGGATGTCCTGCTTATTGAATCGCCCGATTCTATTCTTGCTTGCTCTGCGCACCATTTCCAGTGCAGGCAGTTTGGTTTCCACAAGCACCACGCGATCCTCAAAGTCCTTATAGGCCGCAAGAATCGTTCCGAGCAGGTACTTGATGAAGGGAACTACATCCTCGATTCCTTCGTGCCAGCCGGTTTGCGCCTGTGCAAGTGCGTCGTAGTACAGGTCCTTGTTTTTGGCGATTTTGGCTTCCAAGGAGATATACTTTCCAACATAAAAACCGTTTCGGTACAGAAGCAGCGTCGTGAGTAGCCGACTCATTCTTCCGTTTCCGTCATTAAATGGGTGGATGCACAGAAAATCATGGATGAAAACCGGAATTGCAATCAACGGCTCCAGTTCCATGTTTCCAATCACACGGTTGTATTCCTCGCAGATTCTGTCCAGCGCTTCCGGCGTTTCATAAGGGGCAAGCGGCGTGAACAGCGTTTCCACATGACCGTCCGGATAGGTGGCAGTGATATAGTTCTGCACGCTTTTTGTGCGGCCCGCAAGCGGATTATTCATATGGCTGTACAGGATTTTGTGAAGCTGCAGGATATAGTTCTGCGTAATTGGTATCGCATCAAAGCTCTCGTGAATGATGCTCAGCACATCACGGTAACCTGCAATTTCCTGCTCGTCACGGTTTCTCGGCGTGGTTTTCTCCTCGACAAGCTGCCGGATTCGGGTACTCGTTGTGACGATGCCCTCGATGGCATTCGAGGCCTCTGTGCTCTGTATCTTGGCAATTTCCACGAGCTTTTCGAGCTCCTCCGGGCGCTGCTTCAAATACAGTTCCTGCTTTCCGGCTTCCTTGTATATGGCTGCAATCAGGCCAAGAACATCCGAGTCCCACTTTTGCTCCTTGATTGCGGAGTAATTGAAGGTTCTCATTCCCTTACCCCCTTTCGCTTTCCCTTAAATAATAATATAAAACAAGGGAATAGTCAATGGGCTGTGCCTTAAATCCCTTACTATTATGCCTGTATTAAGGGATTTATACTCAGGGAACAAGAAAAGTACCTCTGCCTATCTTCCCGCCTATTCTTTGTCTCTGCCAGCGCAACTGAGCGCACCCGAGATCTCTGTGGATCATTCCCCCGGCATATTGCCAAATATGCCGTAAACAGGTGTATTTACAGCACAAATCTAAGCATTCCTTTTTGCGCCGCACCCCTTTGACCACATGTTTGCCCACAGACAGCGAAAAGCCGCCCCGCCGGGGATTTCCCTCAGGCGGGGTGGACTGCTTCCTGTTATGCCGTCCGTCTGCTCCATCGCTTTCTTGCCTGGAAGTCGGTCATCGTGCGCTCTTGTGGTGCGTTTTCTTCTGCCGGCAGCGGCTGCGCTTTGGCGATGCCCGCGTCGATCCTCGCCGCCGCCTGCCGCCGCATCTCCTCCGTGATATGGGAGTAGGTGTTCAGCGTGGTGGCCGCGGAGACATGGCCCAGGATGGTGGATAGCGTCTTAATGTCCATCCCGTGGGCGAGGGCATTGGTGGCGAAGGTGTGGCGGAGATCATGGAAGCGTACCCGTTCACAGCCCGCGTGGTCCAACAGCCTGTGCAGCCGCTGGCGCACCACCGAGGGCAGCAGAGGCGAATCCTCCTTCTTTGGTGACGGAAACAGCCATCTGGAAACATTCCTTTTCCGGTACTCTCTGAACACCTCCAACACTTTGGGCGGCAGGAGCAGAGTGCGTACCGCCGCCTTTGTTTTCGGCTCAGTGACCACCACCTCCGAGCCTATGACCACCGCCTGCTTGCTGATTCGCAGTTCGCCCGTGGTCAAATTCAGGTCCTCCCATTGCAGGGCCGTCAGCTCTCCCAACCGCAGTCCTGTGGCAAATTCCAGCAGGAACAACTCGTAGTACTTTTCCTCCTTCGCCTGGATCAGCAGCTTCTGCATGGACTCCCGCGAGAGGATATTCATTTCCCCTTTTCGGGCGGGCGGTAGCTTGCAGCCGGACGCCGGGTTCTGTGGAATCAGGTTTTCCGATACTGCCTTTTCCAGTGCCCGCCGGCACAGGCTGTGGATGTTGCGGAGCTGGGAGTCCGCCAGTCCCGTTTCACCGTCCGACTGGTCCGCACGCCCCTCCGTTTTCAGCCAGGCGAAGAACTGCTGCATATCCTTCGCGGTCAGCCTGTTCAGCGGGATATGACCCAGTCCCGGGCTGATGTACAGCCGGAGATAGCCTTCGTAGATCCGCCGTGTGCCGGGACGGGCGGCGGGTCTGCTGTGCGTCTCATACCAGTGCTCCATCCAGTCCCCGAAGGGCATATCTGCCTTGATCCTCGGCGGCGCAGGCGGCGCAAGGGCATCCTTCAGCGTTTTCAGCTTCTCCACACACTCAGATTTTGTTTTAGCCAGCACATTTTTCGTTTTCGGCAGACCCTTGTCATCGTAGCCGATGACCACACGGCCCTCCCATCGGCCGTCCTTTCTCAGGCGGACAGTTCCTTCTCCATTTTTCCGTTTTCTTCCCACGGTCTCAGCTCCTCTCCGAAAATGTCTGTGAGGAATTCCCCCACGATCTCCGCCGCCCGTCTCTGCATATCGCCGGTGGTGTGGGTGTAGGTATCCAGCGTGAATGCCGCTCTTGTATGGCCGAGGATCCCAGAGAGCGTTTTCACATCTACGCCGGAGGTCAGCGCATGGGTGGCGAAGGTATGGCGCAGATCATGAAAGCGGATGTCAGGCAGTCCCGCCTGCTCCAGCAGCAGCTTCATGCGCCGGTAGGCGGCGTCCGGTGCGGTCGGCCGCTCCGGGCGGAGCAGATCCGGGAATATCCAAGCTGTCTTCGCCGCCCGCTTTCTTTCCTTCAGCAGCACCGCAAGGCTGGGCGGCAGGGTGATCGTCCGTGTCCCCGCGTAGGTCTTGGTATCGCCTGTGGTAAGGCCCTTGCCCTTCTCCCGGCGCACCGTGCGGCAGATTTTCAAGGTTCCATTCGCTGCATCAAAGTCCTCCCACCGCAGGCCGCACAACTCGCCCCGGCGCAGGCCGGTGGTAAGCTCTGTGTAGAAGAGGTCATGCCATAAGGCGTCCTTCTGAATGGCCTCCAAGAGGCGGTCGACCTGCTCCGCCGTCAGCACCTTCTTTTCTTGATAACTGAACTTTGGCGGCGTCACCTCCTCCACAAGATTCCTCGGGATGAGCCGCGCCTGTGCCGCAGCTTTCAGGATCCCATGGAGCGTGGTATGGATGCGGCGGACCGTGCCGCTGGCCAGCTTCCGGGACAGCATATCATAAAACCGCTGGATGTCTACTGCTTTGATCTGACTGATCCGTTTCTCTCCAAGGCAGGGACGGACATGGTTCTCGATGTAGCCGCGGTAACCGTTCAGGGTGCCGGGCCGCACCATCCCCTCCTTGCTCGCCAGCCATTGGTCCAGCCACTCGGACAGGGTGAGCCTGCTCTGCTCCGTCAGGTCGACGCCCTGATAGGCGGTGATGCACTTCCGCAGCCTTGCGGTCAGCTCCTTTTGGGTGTCGGCGTAGACATAGTGGAAGATGGAGTCGCCGTTGTCCTTGTGCCCCACTACGATGCGGCCCTCCCAGCGGCCATCCTCCCGCTTGCGTACCATGCCGTCGCCGGACGGTCTTCGTTTTGCCATGTGGTTTCACCTCCGAGGTTTTTTCTTTGATTAGGCGCAGCAGCTCCTGCGTGGCCTGAGGGTTATTTTGCCATGGGATATTTGTGCGGCTCTGCCACGCACTGATACAGCACCGCGCCACAGCGACGACAAAGCAGGTACTGCAGGCGGTTGCCCAACAGTCCATGTTTTCGGAAGGTCATCAGCGCCTCGCCGTGCTGCCAGCCCCTTCCGATGTCCTCGCTGCCGCAGTGGGGGCAACGCGTCACCGGGAATTGATGAGTCATGACCGATCCTCCTTTTTCTGATTGGTAAACACACAATACCGAAGACGCGGAGAGAAAGCGAGCGGAATCCCCGGCACCGGCGCAAGTTCTACGAAAGCAACAATCCGACCGCAGCAAGCCTCTATCGGAATTTATCTTGCTCCCGTGGTAGATATGTGTTAAAATGCTTATACTGAAACAACAGCAGTTCGGGAGGTGGAGCAATGAGTCATTATGAGTTTTCACTGCGTCAGGAAGTTCTGTTGGAGAAGGGCGCTGGCATTCTTGGAGATATTTTTCACTATGAGCAGCAGAATCAAATTCAAGACGAGATGCATCCGATCTCTGTGATGTACTCCCTTGTTTGGAACGCGAAGCAGGACATCCTGCTTGCAAGGAGCGAAGCTGACCTTGAGCGGATTCGCGGGCAGTTTGACATGGCAACGCATTTTCTGGACGGGATCGGAGCGAATACAAATGGTTGATGTGCGCGATCCGCTGGAACTCTTTTCAGAAAGCGATATCGCAAATCTGCTTGCGAAGGAGCTTCGCCAGAATCTGCGCCGCTATCGGCAGAACCCACATCCTCGCGGCATTCTCCTTGCCGGACAACCCGGTGCGGGGAAGACTGGTTTATCTGACCTGATGATCTCCCTCCTGGACGGAAACGCCGTATTCATCAATGCTGACGAGTATCGCCGATACCATCCCAACTATCGTGCCCTTTTTCAAAAGTACGGCGTGGATGCCGTAGAGAAGACAGCTGCGTTTTCTGCCACAGTTACCGAGAAATTGATTGCAGAAATGTCGGATCGGCATATCAATCTCATCATTGAGGGAACCGGGCGGACAGTAGAAGTCCCAAGAGCAACGGCAAGGCTTCTGGCCTCCAAGGGCTATGATGTGGAGTTGGCGGTGCTGGCGGTTCGCCCCGAGATATCTCTGACCAGTACGCTGCTGCGCTTTTATCAGATGAATGAGGGTGGAACGATCCCAAGAGCCACCGCCATCGGAGCACATGACGCCGTGGTGCGAGTATTACCAGAGAACCTTGACGTGCTTTGTGAGGAGCCCTCCATCTCCCGTCTTACGATTTGGGACAGAGAACTTCGCTGCCTGTTTGACAGCGTTGAGGATCGTCGCGAGCCATCTGCCGTCCTGGTACGATTTTGGAACCGCCCGTGGACGGAGGAGGAATTGCGGGCGGCCAAGCGGAACATCACTCTATTACGTCAGCAGGAGACCGCCAGTCAATTGGGACAGGGCGATGCAATCGATGAGCTGGAGCATCGGATCAGATCGGTGCAGTCAGAGAATTATCGTCGCGAAGCATTTGATCCTGAAATGACTTTTTGATCTCTATGTTAATTTTCCCAGCAGACCGTCCCCGTTGACGGTCTGCTTTTTATGCCCTCATTCCTCCACCGGCAGCATCCGTTGGATGTCCTGGGCATCCTCAAACCTGATCTGCCCGTTGGTGCGCTTGACCTCGTCCGTCACATAGCCGCGCAGGGCGCGGCGGTCCTCCATAGCGTCGCCGAAGTGTGCGGCGATGGTGTGGGCCATGATGCCCTGCTCCACCGCGCACTTGAACAGGAGGCAGTTGGTGCGATTGGCGCTGTCTGCCACGATCCCGCGCAGCGTCGCTGTCAGAGCGTTGGGGAGGTACTCGCTTGCATCCTCCGCGCCGAGATAGCCCATGTAGAAGTGCAGCGACTTCTCAATGAACTCGCTGCGGCTTTTGCAGTTGGCAGTTTCCAGCCAGCCGTCCATGCGGCGGATCGTCGAGGGTCTGAGCCAAGCGGGGATCCGCGTCTTATTCTCGTGTTCCATATTGATTTCTCCTTTTTCTCTGGTGTGACACCGCGCAAACCCGCACGGTGTCTGGATTTTTCGTCTTTTCGACCACCTGAGACCCGCAAGAAGTCCCAAACCGACCTCGGAGCGGCATCCTCGGAAAGCCCCGCACTGCGGGGCTTTGTGGGCGAGAGGGGTCGCTTTGCGACCACCTCTCTTTATCTTGTTATATTTTCGAACGGGGATATCTCCCCACAAAACACCTTCAAAACCGGTATCAACGCCCCTTGAGGGAGCGATGATATAATATCCTCATGCGGACAGAGAATTTCCTGCTTCTATCTTTGTAGCCAAGTCTACTGCGCACAGACTGGAACCTCTGCCCTGTGGGATGTCACTTATGAGCCGGATGTCGAAGCGATGGATCGCTTTCTTCTAATCTCGCAACAGGTTGTGACCTTCAGCAGCACGAGGAATGTCCGTAATTTGAACATGAGAGGAGCCTGCACTATGTACATCGTTGGGATCGACATCGCCAAGAGGAAGCACGAGGCAGCGGTGATCGACGGCGAGGGCGCCGTCATCATCAAGCCGTTTTCCTTCACCAACAACTGCTCCGGGTACAATCGGCTGCTGGCCATGCTCGCCAAGGCCAAGCTGCCACTTGACGAGGTTTCCTTTGCAATGGAGGCCACCGGACACTACTGGCTCGCTCTTTTTACCAGACTTCAGAAGGAGGGCTTCCGTGTTCAGGTCATCAACCCAGTGCAGACCAACTCCATCCGCAGTTTCTATATCCGTCAGGCCAAAACAGATCCGAGGGATGCCCTGCTCATCGCAGAGGTGATCCGTTTCGGACACTTCTCCGAGTCTACCCTGCACCCGGAAAACATTTATGAACTGAGAGAGCTGTGCCGTGGACGGCACGCCATCGTTTCCATGCAGGCAGATGTTAAGCGAAAGGTCGTTGCCCTGCTGGATCAGGTCTTTCCTGAATACGAAACAGCTTTTACCAATATGTTTAGCGACACCTCCATGGCGATTTTGCAAACCTGTCCTACACCAAAGGAATTATCCGAGATGCCTCTTGAGGAGTTCTGTCATCTCATCGAAGTCCCCAGCCGCAAGCGTTTCCGCACGGAGAAGGCACAGGAACTTCAGGCGCTCGCGCGCAATTCCTTCGGCTTCGCCATGGCCGGCGGTGTTTTCAGCACGATGATCCGGCTCTACGCAAAGCACCTTGATTTCTTGAAACAGCAGGTACGAGAAATGGACCGCAAGATCGCGGAGATCATGGACACCCTGGATACGCCAATCACCACCATCACCGGCATCGGCCCGACCCTTGGCGCGTACATCCTCAGCGAGATCGGAGACATCAGCCGTTTTTCCTCCGCGGCAAAGCTTGCCGCCTACGCGGGAATCGATCCAACCATGCGGCAGTCTGGCGAATACAACGGCGTCAGAAACCGTATGTCCAAACGAGGCTCGCCTTATTTGCGGCACGCCATTTGGCTGGCAGCTTCATCGGCGGTGCTTCACGATCCGGCGCTGAAGCTTTATTTCCAGAAAAAACGGGATGAAGGGAAGCCCTACATGGCGTCCGTGGGCCATGCCTGCAGGAAGATGGTCTCCATCATTTACGCCGTTATGAGAGACAACAAGGCCTATACGCCCTGTATCCCAAATGAGATTTCAGCTTGACAAATTATAGCCGGTCTGTGCTTTTATCGAACAGGTGGGTTTCAGCGAAACTCGCCATAGCAGGGGGGGAAAGCGGTGAACCCATGCGCTCTGTTCTCCCTTTGCGCTTGTGTCAAAAAAGCACCAAATTCCGCATCAGCGAGACGGGGTGGTATCACTACCCTCGGCGTGGGCCGCGTGCTCCCAAAACCCTGCGCGGCCACGGGTCAGGAGGGCGTATTTTGCCGTTTTACGCGCTCTGCTCTCCCTCTGCCGGAGTGAACGTAGCGCCCAGCTTTTGGGCTTTTGTTTTCGCCTTCTGCCGCGCCGTAGCGAATTCTAATTCCGATAGCTGCCGTTCATGGAACAGGTCAATGGCATATCGGATTGGCAGGATGGTGTACTTGAGACAGCCGTTGCGCTTGAGGCCCTCCCTGGTGATGATCTCCGTGCGCTCTGTTCGGATGAGCCCATGCTCTTCCAGTGCGGCAACATACTTTGCCACGGTGTTGACCGAGACGCTGAGTTTCTTTGCGATGGTGGGGTAGCTGACGATGCACTGGTAGGTGCGGCGGTCTTCGATGCGGAGCAGATAGGCGTAGATGTTGATCTCCATGTGGTGCAGTCCCAGATCAAAGACTGCGTTGGGAACGGGAAAGAAATTCTTGATGGTGTCCTTCTTCACATAGGGCGTGTTCAGCATTCCCACGCTCCCTTCGTATGCGCGGTGATCCATTTCCGCAGCTCCTCCTTTGGAACGACGATGCGCTTGCCGATCCGCAGAGAGGGAAAGTCTGCCTCCTGAATGAGTTCGTAAATGCTGGAGTCCGAGACTCCCATGAGATCCACCAGCTGCTTCACATTCAGCAGCAGGGGCAGTTCATCATAGCTGGTATAAATGCTTTTCTTCAAATCGTGTCCTCCTTACAGCTTTGTTGGTAGAGCGTATTCAGTTTTTGACGGTTATGTGTATTTCGATCTCACCCCCTATGTTTTTTCTCTGCTGTACGCCGTGCCCTCGCTCCGTTGGTGCGCTCCCCCTTCGCGGGATCGTGGCGGCACTTCGCCCGGAGCATCCGGGCTGCGGCGGCAGGTATTCACTTTTCAAGGTTCCGAAAATAACGGTTGACATATCTGTCCCAATGGATTAGACTTATTTCATAAACTATGTTTCCTGCGTCTACTTCTGGGCATACTATAACATGTCAATACCCCGTTGTCAAGTCTTATTAAACGCTATGTATTTCATCAGTCTAATCTCGTTTTAAGGAGCGTCCATTATGCATAACTACATTTTCAGAACCTACATCGACGGTGGCAGGGAGTACTACGAGTACACCGATGCAGCGGACAGAGAGCAGACCATAAAAAAAGACTTTCCGTTTCCGGAAAGCCTGATGAGTCTGCTGTATATGGATATCTGGGAGCTGGAGTCCATCACCAAAAGGATGGACAAGGCGCTGATGTCTTTCTATCAGTCCAGGGACTACAACGAACTGCAGATCGTAGCGGCCGGCTTGAATGAACTGGCGCCCCGGCATATCTGCTTTGAGCTGCTGCGGCTGGACTGGCTGGAGCGTCTGAAAATGGTGGACAGCACCGCACCCGGTGATTTTCAGGACTTGCTGCCCCACAAGAAGATTTCCCATCTTTGCAGCAGCATCGACACCATGCAGAAGCAGATCAAGGGGCTGATCGCGCAGGTGCTGGACATGGACGGGGAGAAGAGATCCGTATCCGAGAAGATGGTGGCCTACTACAACGCCGAGGGAGGTGACACGCTGAACACCTTCCAGTTCCAACCCCAGACCATGAACTTTGAGGTCATCGACCGTAAGATCTTTGCCGAGGTGCTCTATCCCAGGGACATCTACGACCTCATTGACTTCCATGTGCGGGAGTGTGTGAAGCGTGAGGTGAAAATGCGGGTGTGCAAGAACTGCCTGCGCTACTTCGCCGTGACGGGCAAGGCCAGCACGGAGTACTGCGGCCGGGTCTGCGACAGCAAGGGCCGCACCTGCCGGGAGATGGGGGCCATCAACACATGGACGCAGCGCAAGCAGGGCGACGAGGTGTTCAAGGAATACCGCAGGGAGTACAAAAAGCGTTTCGCCCGCATCAACGCAGGCAAGCTGACCAAGAGTGCGTTCTACGCCTGGAGCGAGGAAGCCAGAAGGAAGAAAGAGGATTGCGACAACGGCACGATCACACCGGAGGATTTCTCCCGCTGGCTGAAGGAGTCGTGAGAAGAATATCATCTTTTTCAAAGGGGTATCGTATTCCGTTTTGGTCTTTTTAAGGCATCTCCGGTTCTGGAGCAAGGCGCACGGTGAAGTCCTGCGCTATAGCACCCTCCGGCAGCAGCTTCGCCATGAGGACGAGCCGCTGGTTGCCGGTATTGTACTCATCGTACTTCCGGCAGCAGGTGGAAAGGGTCAGCACGGTGTCCTCCTCGCCGAAGGTTACACCGTCAAATTCCAGCCAGTTCTTCTTTGCCACCTGCTCAAAGAAGTTTGTCAGCTCCTCGCCTGTGGGATTGGGAGCGATGTAATCAAAGTCAATATCCGTGATGAAGCAGGCTGTGATCTGGAAGACCATGTCCTCGCCTTTCACCGAGAGGTAGACATACGGGTTCTCCTTCACATAGTCCGCATCCATATACCGATGGAGCTTTGTGAGCTTTGGCCCGTCCGGGTCGCAGTTGCTGGCAGAGTGACCGAAGATGACGGTATTCCTGTCCAGCTTGCTCCGGCTGCTCAAACGGTTGTCACAGTGGGCGTAGTAGCAGCCCCATTCGCTGTAGTTCTCGTTCTCGTCCTTTTGCAGGTAGTAAGCGTTGTCCTTCGCCTGCACCACGGGGTCGTCCACCTCGGCACCGGGCATATATAGCCACGCCACGGCGTCGGCGTATTTCTTTCTTGCGTCCTTCAGCTCCTTTTGCCGGTCCACGGTGGGGATGATCTCGCCGGTGGGCTGTGGCTCGGTCACTTCGGGTACGCTGAGATATTCCTCTTTCTGATGGCAAGCGGTGGCACTGATTGCCGTCCCCATCAGCATAATGGCGACGAAGGTGCAAAACAGAAATCGAGTGATCTTTTTCATAGTGTTTTCTCCTGCCGCGTGGGAAGGCGGCATGGCTCATGGGTTGTGAATGGCGTACAGAGTTTCCTGTGGCGAAAAGGAAACAGCGCGGAGGCCGGTGCTATTGACCGTCCGCCGCGCTGTCCTTTGCTTTTTGGGGGAGCAGATGACAGTGTAGGAGTATATCCGGCATCTGCTCGTTGCGGGTAAAGAGATATCTGCTGCCAATAGAATCATTCGTGAGAATACAGAAGGGAGAGAACGCTTTCTGCTTTCGAGCATGATCGAAAGCACAGCGCCGCAGAACTTCTGTCATCTTCCCAAGCCGTGCGCAGCGCAAAGGGCTTCGTGATAAACTGAATGTCTGGCAGCATTAGAAAGGTTACGGGGCAAGTCACCGTTAGGTCTGCTGTCAATTGGATCGTTCTGATAAGCAGGACCCGATCTCCTTTCTTAGCCCGCTCTGAAGGTTTTCCATGAAATAGCTTATGCAGATCCATCTCGCTTGCCGCGAGGTGATAGCATTTCAGCGGGTGCATACGTCATCCCTAATTACTTGCTGTGAGCACGGTACAGAAAAGTCACGATTTGTGCGCGGGTGCAACCCTCATCAGGGCTGAAGGTAGATAGCGTTGTCCCGACCGTGATCTTATGCTTGACCGCCCACAGCACAGCGTCGATATAGTAGGCGTCCGCGGCTACATCGGTAAAGGGATTGGCCGTTTTTGCAGAGGGAGAATTGGCTGCTCTCCACAAGAAGGTCACAATATGTGCGCGGGAGCAGGTAAGCTCGGGGCTGAAGGTCGTTGCGCTCGTGCCAACGGTAATACCGTTCTCCACCGCCCACAGGACGGCCTCATAATAGTAGCTGCCATCCAGCACATCCTCAAAGACCATTGCTTCTGTTTTGGGTGTGGGGCTTCCGGCAACTCTCCACAGGAAGGTCACAGCCTGTGCACGGGTACAAATGCCATCCGGCGTGAAGTAATTATTGCCCGTGCCGGTGGTGATGCCCTTCTCCACTGCCCAGTCGACCGCTTCCTCATAGTAGCTGCCCTCCGGCACATCCACGAACACGCCGGTCTGGGGGTTACCATTTGCCTTCATAAAGACTACCTCGATGGTGTGATCCGTCGTGACATTCTTGAAGGTGTAGGACTTCACAGAACCCACGCTCTTACCATCCACCAGCACCTTGGCTACGGCGTAGCCCTTGTCCGGGGTGATGGTGAAGGTCTGATCCCATCCGTGACGGACGGAGGTCCAGCCGGAGGGAGAGATAGAGCCGTTCAAACCGGAGATCGCCCTGATGGTGTGATAGGTGTAGCCGCCACCGCCGCCACTGCTACCACCGCCGCCGATGTAGGTCCAGTGGGCGTACACAGTGGTGTTTTCATAGAATACAGTAGCGGTCGTGATCTTTGTGCCGCCGCTTGCCGCGGTGTACCAGCCGTCAAAGCTATATCTGCCGCTATGTGTGGCGGTAGGCAGCTCGGGGAGCTTTTGGTCAATGGTAGTCATACTGGTAGCGGAGGGGGTGCCGCCATTGCCATTGAAGGTGATGGTGTACCGCTGCCCCTGGTGGTTATTGCACTGCACGAGAACCTCCAGAGGGGTAAGCTCCCCTGCGGGCATCCACTTCCCCACGGCAGAGTTATAGCGCATCTGAATTTTCAGATTGTCCGTGTTTTGGTTGGGTGCCACGCTGTGGGTGATGCCGATGTCAATGGTGTACTGCTTGCTGTACACCGAGGGGATAAGGGTAAGGGTCGCCTGACTGGGGTTGTTGGCATCCGGCATAATGGAGACACTGCCGGGGAGGATGCCGTAGTTCTTGAACTGGGCGGTATCCGTGCTGCACTGCACCCGGACCTGCACCTGCTCCAAGCCGCTGACATTCTCCTCCGTGGGATACGGCGGAGTCTGCGGATGCTGGCCGTCACATTTCACCAAAATGATAACATTCGGAAAAGTGCCATCCAGCTCCCACTTGTCGTTGACATACTTCAGGGTGAAGGTCGTTACGAGGTTCCCCCCAAAATTTGCAATTTCGTGCGTTTTTTTGGTGTCCGCATCGTACTTGGCCTTGTAAGCGGGCAAATTGAGCTGGACGATGGCCTTCCAAACACCATTTTCCATGTAGGGCTTCTTGCTCAGGTCGAAGCCACCGGGAATCCTCCCGTATTCCTTGCTGCTGTTGGTTGTAGTACACTTGACGGTGACAAGGGTGGGAATTTCGAGATCCTTAAGATCATCCTCCGTAATCTCTGTAATTTCATTGACGATGTTGAAGGACTTGGAGGCCATGCCCTTGTAGTTGCCCTTGCCGGTGATGGTCACCTTGCCGCCCTGCTTCGGCGAAGTGTTGGTATCGTAGCTGTAGGTGAAGTCCGTGCCCTCCATCAGAACCATGTCGCCGTGCTTAATCTCAGGCTTGGGAAGGATGGGCTGTCCTGTATAAAGCTGATTAGGGATGTCGGCAATCATGCCGGCGGTCAGGGGCTTGGGCGTGATCTCGGCAGTGTAGTAGTGGGTGATGTTCATCAAATAGTCCGGGTGGACAAACTTGACGCCTACCCTCAGAGTGCCCGCATCCTTGATCTTTGATATGCTGTTGCCGAAGCTGTTTCCCTCATCTGTGGTGTAGCCCGCGATGCGCCAGCCCTTGGGCATCTTAGTGTCATCCACGATGACCGCCCCATGCTCCATGCCGTCATATTCCCCTTCGTAGGCACTTGCAACAGCACGAAGCTTGTCCTTCAACTCATCCGAGATGCCAGTATGCATCGTGGTAACGAGGAGGGGTGCGCTGACCGCACTGGGCTTGTGGGTGGCTGTTTTCTTCACACGGGCGATGATGCTGTATTCCGTGCCGGGACTCAGGTCTTTGAAAAGGCAGTTTCTCTGCCAGTTTGCCCCATTGTCTATGGAATACTCCCAGGCACTGTTTTCTGTTACTAAAATCTCCGTATCCGTCCTGGTACGCAGGCTGATGACAGGCGCGGCGGGGCCGTCCGCCTTCTCGACGGGTCCCACGGTTGTCTCAATCGTGCCGGTCTCCGTGCTGCTGCTCACCCTGCAGGTGATTTCCTTGCCGATGTCCTCCTGCACCAGTTTATAGGTCTCGCCCGTGCCGATGGGGTCTGTCTTGCCTGCGCGGTACCACTGGTAGGTCAGGGTGCCAGTGTTGTTGGTGTCGGTCACATTGGCGGTGAGGGTCTCATCGAACTTCGGTGCACCGATGATGTTCACCGTGCCGGTAAGCGCGTCGGGTGCGTTCTGCCAGTTGATTTTGAGGGTGCATGGCATCATCAATTTTCCCGTCACTTCTGGAGTACCATACTTCGCCTCTCTTTCACCGCAGTCGTAGGTATAGGTCACATTCTCTGCGCCCTCATTGACTGCCAGAGTAGTCCCGGATACCGTTCCGCCCTGCCAGTTGCTGGCTTTGCTTACATCAAAGCCCGGCAGCGTGTTCAGGTCAAAGGTTTTTTCTGCGGCGGAAACTTCGATGGGATAAGGGAGGTTATCAAATTTTACTTCCCTGATGGAGCCGCTATCCCCTAAGTACATGGAGGTGAGAGGGTTAGTATATACCCACAACCGCTGTAGATTACTATTCTTGCTGGTATCCAAAGTGATCAGTTGATTACCAAAGAGATGAAGATACTTCAGTTTTGTATTTTGGCTGACATCTATGGTGGAAAAGTTGTTTCCGCAGAAATAGAGCTCTTCCAAATTCGTATTATGGGTAAGATCCAAAGAACTCAACTTACCGTTAAAGAAGCCGAAGGATTTTAGGTTTGTGTTCTGGCTGAGATCTAAGGTTGTAAATTCATTTCCTCCACATTCGAGGGATTCCAGCGCAGTGTTATTGGTAAGATCCAAATCAGCCAAAGCGTTATCGTTACAGCGGAGAACTTTCAGTTCTGTGTTTTGGCTGACATTCAGACTGGTTAAGGTTGGGGTATCATTACATTCGAGGGATACCAGCTTCGTGTTATGAGAGGTATCCAAGGTGGTCAATTTAGTGTTACTGCACATGAGATCTGTCAATGCAGTAAAATACGCAATGCCTTCAATAGATGTTATGGGTTTCCCTGTCACGAAGATTGTGTCCGCCGCGGCAATCTCCGCCGCAGAAAGGATGTCATCACTGTCTTTATCAAATTCAACCTTGACATACTGCCGGAAGGTAGCATCCGGGAAGTTCGTTTCGTTAATATCCACACCGCCGGCGGCAAAGGCGGCGGTGGGCAGCAGCGTCAGCACCATGCAGCAGAGCAGCAGGATGCTGAGAAGTCTTTTTCTCATGGTCTTGTTCCTCCGTTTTCTTTCTAATCGGTTAATATGGTCGCTGCAATTCTTCTGTTCCTTAACTCGTCTCCTACGCCCACCCCCTTTTTCCTGCGGTACACTTCCGCGGCAACAGAATGGTGATTCTGTTGCATCGCAGTGTCTGCCGCCAACAGCGTAGACCCTAAACGGCGGAACAGAGGGTAAAAATGGCGCATAAAATCAGGCCGGGAGAGAAGATTTTTTCATCCGGCCTTGTTGCCGTTATCGTTTTTTGACTTTTTTCGCTGGGTTTTTCAAATTTTTCTTGCTAATGATACTGGGTCTCTGTTATGATGTAGATGTAATATGGGGTTGTTGCAACTATTCCGCAACAGAATCACCATTATGTGAGCAGTGTTCGGCTGACGCGCTCCAGCAGCTTCATGTGCTGCCGTCCGGTTTCCATGGTGTAGATGCGGGTGGTGTTCACGCTGGCGTGGCCGAGGATGTCCGCAAGACGCAGCAGGTCCTTTTCCACGCTGTAAAAAACGCGGGCGAACAGATGCCGCAGAGAATGGGGAAAGACCTTGCGCGGGTCCACCCCCGCCCGCTCACACAGGGCTTTCATGCGCCGCCAGACCGTGCTGCGGTCCAGCGGCGTTTTGCTTTTCGAGAGGAACACGCTGCCGGTGGTGATGCCGGCCTTTTTCATATAGCCCAGCAGGAGCCTTCGCAGCGCGGCGGGAATGAGGATCACGCGGGTTTTCCCCTTGTTGCGGACTGTGGCGCGACCCTCCCGCACCGCCTCGGCGGTGATGTGCCGCAGCTCGGAGACTCGGATGCCCGTGCCGCAGATGGTCTGCATGACAACGCCGATCTGCGCCCCGCCCGCGGCGCGGACAAGGCGGGCGTATTCCTCGCGGGAGAGCTCCCGTTCCTCGCTCCCGAACAGCGTCCGCTGGACGCGCAGGGGCTTCACCCGGCAGTCGGCGCGACCGGAAAAGGACAGGTAGCTGTTGATCCCCGCCAGCATGGAGTTGACGCTGGCGGCCTCGTATCGCTCGGTCAGACCCGCCTTGTAGCAGACGGTCAGCTCCTTAGTGGGCTCACGCCCGTCCAGCCAGCACAGGAAGGCGCGGGCGTCGCGCAGGTATTTTTCTATCGTGGCGGGACTTTTCTCGTTTTCGCGCAGGTGCTTTTCAAAGGCTTGCAGCTCGTTCATGGTGTCGTCCTCCGTATCATAGCTTTAGGGTTATTGTATGATATGGAGGCGTTCTTTACACGCCACACCCATCTTTTCTCCAGCTTCGCTCTTCCCGGAAGATCTCACGCCGTGCTGGCCGTTTTCTTTGATTATGGCATCCCACCTCATGGGGTGGCCTCGGGGCGGTTTTCATGTTGTTCATCAAGTGGAAAAGCAGGATTCCGAGAATACGGCAAAGCCCCGCCGGGATTGCTCCGGCGAGGCTTTGCTTTTGACCACATAAAATGCCACAGACAGGTGTGGAACACATGGGGAATGCGGGCCACAAGATGTTAGGAAAGGAATTAAAATCGAGAGAAAACCACTAAAAACGGCTGAAAAGTGTAGGAAAAATAATGCGGTAGCTCTTTGACTATAGCGGCTCAACCTTTGAGCTGCATGCCTTTTAGAAATCTCTTGCATAACTCTCTCCTCAGAGTTACAATGCAGACGGTCTGAAACGCGAAACGCTTCCCGTCCGGCACCGGTGAATCTTCACCGGAAACTGGGCGGGAAGCGTTTTTGACCACATAGATTACCACATACGGCTCCGGAACACCCGGAAACAACGGAGATAAGAGCGTCAAAGAGTAAGTAAAACAAATAGGAAACGGCTGAAAACCGCTGTAAACGAGCAGAAAAAGTGTTCAGCATCCCTTTGGAAGTGCCGTGGCGGTATCCGGAACAGGGCAAGGCGAAACGCCGCAAAGCCTTGTAACACCTGCGTTTGCGGGACTCTCCCCGGTTGCTGAAAGCGGTATAAAATCGGCTTTGACCACATAAATGACCACAGACAGAAAAATCTTTGATTTTCCCTCTCGCCGTGATATCATGGCAGAAAAATGAATATCCGGGTGTAGTTCAGCTGATAGAACGCGTGGTTTGGGACCACGAGGCCGCGAGTTTGAGCCTCGCCACTCGGACCAAAATCCCTCTGAAATCGTTGATTTCAGAGGGGTTTTTCTTATTCTTTGTCTATTGCGGCGCAAACATTGAACTTGTTATTCTTAACATATAATTTCGACAAGTGTAGACTTAATATTGTATTTTTTGCCGAAGTACAGTATAATTAATTAACGGTAGGTCTCTGCGCCGCCAAGGCAGCCGTACAGTCTTCACTGTATGTCTGTTTCACTTTAACATATGGGGTGAAAAAGCATGTCTGTATTTGACGATTTTGATTTGATATTAGATTATGCGCATATGTGGAACTGGGTGCCAGATTGGTATTTGGCCCAAAGCATCTATAAGAAGTTCCCTGAATCGTACTCCATTCTCACCCCATTTGCTTATTCCTATTTGGAAGAAATGATCCGTACAACAACATCGGATTACGAATTACCTCTGTTTGATCGTGACAAACAACCTGTGAAGGTTAGCGTTGGTATGGCTCTAATTGCATTGGCGATTAAAGAAAACCAAAACAACCCTGACTATGTTGCCTTATTAGAACAAGCCAAACGGCACTTTAAGTATACACAAATATCTATTGATGAAAATGGACGAAACAGCGTTATGCACGGAAGGATTCATCCTCGGTTTTGGACCAAAGAGTCATTTGAACAACTCATCCATGATATCGCAGTACTCTCAAAATATTCACGATTCTGACTCGGTTCGATAGTGCCACCTAAATCACTGTCAAGAATAATTTCCCGTGTGTTACGCCTATTCTGGCAAGGAGGACACATTTATGTTTAATACAGAGAATTTACTTCGAAACGAAGTATTTCCTGCTGAATTACCACCTTGTTTCAGCACTGATGATTTAGCAGCAAATGCAACGCTTGCCATTGCGACATCAAATTCATTTGGCCAGGGCTATTCAATCCCACTTACATATAGTGGCTACAAGTCAGAATCTTCACGTAGAAAATTCGCCTTACCAAATCCATATCATTATTGTAAGGCCGTTGATTTTATTGTAAAAAACGAGTCTCAAATAAAAGCGATACTTGAGAAAAGCAAGTATTCGCTGACCGCTCCAATTGAGCGTCAGCCCAGACAGAAGCAGCCATATGCTAAACGTTCAAATACCGTTTTAGATACTAAACGTGAAATCGAGTGCTTATTCCAAGAAAATCGATATGAAATACGTTTAGATATTAATGCTTTCTTTGATAACATATATACACACTGTATCCCTTGGGTTGTGCATGGTATTGCAGTTGCAAAAAAGCACCGCAACAACATGACATTACTCGGCAATCAGCTGGATAAATTAATGCGAGCATTAAACTACGACCAAACGAATGGAATTCTTGTAGGCAATGCTGTTTCTCGCATTATCTCCGAAATCATCTTATGCTCCGTAGATGAACAAATAAGCAAGAAATTTCCTGAAATTTCTTGCTGCCGCTTTGTTGACGATTACTACATTTATGTATCGAAAAGTTCTCAGATTCAAGAAATCATCTCATACATTAGGACTTGTCTTGCGCAATATGAACTGAGCTTCAACGAAAACAAAATTAGAATTACCGAAGGTCCCTTTTTGTATGGCAATCCATGGGTTGAAGAGATTAAGCAGTATATACATCTCCAGCCTGATATGTTTCTTACAAAATTGATTATTGAATATAATAAATGCAAGGATATAGCAATTCTAAAGTACGGTCTTAAAGTGATTTCTTACCATCATTACACAAAAAACAGTTGGCCTGCAATACAATCCAGATTGATAAATTTATGGACTCGTTTTCCATCTCTGTCTGACCGAATTGTAGATGTTTTTTGGAACAACAAGGATTTAATAAAGATTAATGCATTAAAGCGCGCAATCTATAGTGTCATCGACGAAAGCATACTTTTGAATAGAGAGCAAGAGCTAATTTGGGCTGTTTGGTTTGTTAAGGTATTTGATATTTCTATCTCCCAAGCCTATATTACTAAAGTCCTAAAGACCACGAATGAACTTGCGATTATCATAATGTTAGATATTGTCCATTCCTCAGGTCAGGAGAATGTTGCTGCTATTCTCCAGCAACGGAAAAACCTTCACAATTATCTTAAAAGCGAGGATACAAACGAAAAGGGCACTCCAAACTCACTGATGTGGACATCTCATTGGTTGCTTGCATACGAATCAACTAAAAATCAGTGGCTTAAGCTGCCTGGAATACCTTTTGAATACGCCAAGAAAAATAGGTTTTTTAATGAACTTTTGAATCGAAATGTGAAGTTTTATAACCCTGGTTTTTCGTATTCCAACCCTCCTAATAAATTTCATAACCCTGAATTTGCTACACGTTCCGAGTTATACAATGCTTTGCGTAAAATGAAAAAATCAATTCTCGAACAGTTGGAAGGCGCTGGCTTGGAAACCCCATCTTCTCTCACACCAGAAGAGGAAGACCTTTTCAGCAAGTTTATTGAAGCACTGCAGGCAGACGAAACGATTTATTAACTTTCCTTCTTAATAAAGGAGCATCCTCAATTGTAAGCTATAACAATGAAAAACACCGCCCCGGGTATCGATTATTCGGCACCCAGGGCGGCGCATATTTTACTTCCACTTCTTTGTGCTCTTGCTTTTCTTTTCCGTTTTCTTTGCCTTTTTCAATTTCTTCGGTGGATTCAGCGGGCTTCCATCGCCCTCGCCCAAATTCTTTAGCCGCTGCGTCTCCTCAATCTCTGCCTTCATCTCTACGATTAACACCTTCAGTTTCTCCTCGCACTCCTCGCGGGTGTGGGCGTAGACATTGCGGGCGTGCTTTTTGCCGTCGGGCCATTTGGGAGAATAGCGTCCTTCAAAGAGGTGGTCGTTGATCTCACTGACGCAGCCGGTGCCGGATCTGCGCTTGCGGCCCACATAGGGCTTGAAGTCGGTCATTCTCGGCTTTTCCGCCTGGGCCGGGGCAGTTTCCCACCCCGGCTCTGAAGCATCCTCCTGTGGTGCTACTTTGCCAATGCCACGGTCGATGTTGGCGGCGGCCGTGAGCCGCATGTCATCGGTAATGTGGGTATAGATGTCCAGCGTGGTGGCCGCCGACACATGGCCCAGCATAGCGGAGAGCGTTTTCACATCCATGCCGTTCTCCAACGCCAGCGTGGCGAAGGTGTGGCGCAGGTCATGGAATCTCACATGCTTGCATCCTGCGTGCTCCAGAATGAGCTGCAATCTGCGCCGCACCACGCCGGGCGTAATGGGGCAGTCCTCCTTCACCGGGGACGGGAACATCCAGCGAGAGTCTACCGTCTTTTTATACTCCCGCAGCACCTCCACCACAGCAGGCGGCAGGACGATCTTGCGGACAGAGTTCTTTGTTTTTGGCGTGCTGATTTGAAGCTGGCCGCGCACATCGTAGACCTGCTTGTTCACGTTTAGTACGCCGGTTTTGAAGTTCAGGTCATCCCACTGCAGCGCCATGAGCTCGCCACGGCGCAGGCCGGTGGCTAAGTCCAGAAGGAACACTTCGTAGTAGCCCTCAAACTTCGCTTGAATGAGGAATCGCTGCAACTCTTCTCGTGTCAGCACCTGCATCTCCCGCGCCTTCTTCGGCGGCAGCTTGCAGCCGAGGGCCGGGTTCACACGGATCAGCCCATCCTGCACCGCTTTCTCCAGCGCCGAGCGGCAGGTGGCGTGGCACATACGCACCATTCGGTCGGACAGCCCTTCGCCGTACTTGTCGGTGAAGCGCTTCCGGCCACTTTTCTTGAGCCGACCGTAGAACTGTTGTAGGTCATTCTGCGTCAGCTTGTTCAGCGGGAGATGTCTCCAATTTCCGGGATGATGTGCAGTCGGATGCGGCTTTCGTAAGTCTCCTGCGTGGTGGGACGGATCTTGGGCTTGGAGTGATTCTCGTACCAGTATGTCAGCCAGTCCCCGAAGACCATCTCGGACCGAACTTTTTCGGGCTTCAGCCCGCCGCATTCCTCCTTGAGCTTCTGGAGCTTCTCGACGCACTCCTTCTTGGTTTTGGCGAGGACATTTTTCGTCTTTGGATAGCCGTTATCATCGTAGCCGATGACGATGCGGCCTTCCCACCGTCCGTCCTTGCGCTGCCTTACGGTTCCGTCTCCGGCTTTTCGCTTTCTTGCCACGGTTTCAACTCCTTTCCGAAGATGTCTTCCATGAAGCCGCCCACGATGCCAGAGGCTGTCTTCTGCATATCGGTTGTGACATGGGTGTAGGTGTCCAGCGTGAAGGAAGCGTTGGTATGGCCCAGGATACCGGACAGCGTTTTGGCGTCCACGCCGCTGGTAAGGGCATGTGTGGCAAAGGTATGACGCAGATCATGGAAGCGAATGCTTGGCAGCCCTGCGTGGTGGAGTAAGGTTTTCATGTGGGTGTAAGCACTGCTGGGGTTGACGGGATCCTCCGGCCTCACCGGATTAGGGAATATCCACGGACCGATGGCATCCATCTTGCGTTGCTGCAGGATGGATGCCACGCTTTTCGGCAGGATGATGGTGCGCATGCCATGATTTGTCTTCGTCTCACCGACGGTATACTCACCCTTCCTCTGACTGTGGAGGGTGCGGCATACCTTCAGCGTACCAGTGTCCTCGTCGAAGTCGTTCCATTGTAGACCGCAAATCTCACCGCGGCGCAGGCCGGTCATCAGCTCCGTCTGGAAGAAGTCCCTCCACACCTCATCCTGCTCCACCACTTCAAGGAAAGCATCCAGCTCCGCACGGGTGAGGATGCGCTTGGGCCTGTAGTTTGGCTTGGGTGCGGTCGCCCCCTCGGTCGGATTTCTGGGAATGACATGCGCCTGCACCGCGTCTTTCAGTGCGGCGTGAAGCGCGGAGTGGATGTGGCGGACCATGGAGTCAGAGAGTTGATGATTCATTTCGGGATGCTCATGAATGCGTCCCTCTGTTTTCAGGCGGCGGTACATCCGCTGGATGTCCTGCTGAGAGATGAGGGAGATTTGCTTGTCGCCCAACTGTGGTTTGATGTAGTATTCGATATAGCAGCGATAGCTTTTGAGCGTACCGGGCCGCACCGTGCCCGCCTTGTACTCTGCGAGCCAGCGGTTCAGCCACTCGCTCAGCGTCATGCGGCTGTCCTCGGTCAACTCCACATCCTGATAGCGTTCGATATTTTGATGGAGCTTTTCCGTCAGTTCTTTTTGTGTATGAGCATAGGCGTGCTGAAAGATGGGCGTACCGTTTTTCTTGTGGCCCACCACGATGCGGCCTTCCCAGCGCCCATCCTCCCGCTTACGCACCATGCCGTCACCGGCAGGTCTTCGTTTTGCCATTTAGTCCTCCTGTTCCGCCGGATGGCAGATGTGTTCTTCTTCCTCCCGCTCGAAGGAATAGAGCCCGTCTGCCTCCAGCTCTTTCGCCATGCCCCACGCCAGCTTGAAGCCCACCGTGAAGCTCATCAGCTTGGATTCAACCAGCAATGTGTTTTGTGCGTCCAGCAGCCGCAGCAGCTTCTTCCTCCCTGCGGCGTCCATGTCCCGCCGCAGTTCTTCCTGGGCACGTTCGATCTGGGTGTCCAATTCTGGATGAGACTGCCGGTCGAAACGCTTTTGCAGGGCTTTCATGTAGTCATACATTGCGGTACCTCCTTTTGGCAACCACAACACATACCACAACTCCGCTCACAAAGCTACTGTTTTCCGAAATGTTTCTTTGACTATTGCGGCGCAAAAAATACGTTTCCAAACCTTTTTACATATGCATCTGCATCGAGTAGCCCTTTTTGTGGCGTGGAGTGTACTGCTCTCATCCGCCAGCAGCTCCACGCCGGGACGGGTGGCGACGTAGCGGGTGCGATGCGCGAGCTTTGCCGCGTTCTGCCCGCCCTTGAGGTAGGGGGAGATCAGTACGATCCGGGCCATGTGTCATCCGGCTCTATGCGCCGCTGGCTCCG
>ENA-ORTW01001635-ORTW01001635.1-human-gut-metagenome-genome-assembly--contig:-NODE-1635-length-23013-cov-2.842539_pt1 | contig 23013 bp, 19 predicted proteins | sample MGYA00242072_ERZ509193 | MGnify/ENA primary metagenome ERZ509193 (study PRJEB26280, sample SAMEA2338813) | human gut metagenome | biome: human gut; feature: human-associated habitat; material: faeces... | reverse complement strand
CCAGCTCCCCTTTCAGGGGAGCCTTCCTTGTCAAGCCTCATAATTTTGCGCAATTTTAATCAGCCTATTTTCGAAAATTAATTTCCGTGGGGCGCATCTCACGGCACACCATACGCATCCCACCCGGAAAAAATCGCTTTTTGCCGCAAAAAGCTTGCACTTTTTGCCGTTCTATGGTATACTATTGAATGAATATGCAGTCTTGTCAGGAGGTAACGGATATGGACGAGAAAAAAATCGCACGCATCAACGCATTGGCAAAGAAGGCACGCACGCCGGAGGGTCTGACCCCGGCGGAAAAGGAAGAACAAAACGCTCTGCGCACAGAATACCGGCAGTCGGTGGTCGGCAACCTCAAAGGGCAGCTGAACAACACCGTTGTCATTCGCCCGGACGGTTCTTCCTATCGCCCGGCAGACAAAAAGAAGTCCAAGTAAGGACTGCCTGTGTGCGGTATTGCCCAGGCTCTTACAGCCGGAACTGACGGGGCAGAAAGTCACTGAGCCGATGGACGCCGTCTGCCAGGATCACCGGGAAATCCGGCGGGCAGAACTCCGCCAGCACTTGTAAGCAGGCGCCGCAGGGCGGACAGGGCGTGTTTTCGGCAGTCTCCGCATCAGTGCCGCCTACAATGGCGATGCTGCGGAACTGTCTCACGCCGGCGGAAACTGCTGCGCAAACGGAGCTGCGCTCGGCGCAGATGGTCATGGAATAGGACGCATTTTCGATGTTGCAGCCGCAGAATGTGCTGCCGTCGGCGACAGTCAGCACTGCCCCGACCTGGAAGCGGGAATAGGGCGCATAGGCATTTTCCCGGGCAGCCAGCGCCTGGCGCAGCAGGGATTTTTCCTGTGTGGAAAGTGTGGACATGATTTTCTCCTTTCGGGTACAACAAAAGCGAAGTCCGAGTGCAGACTTCGCTTTGCGGTATTTTCTATGATGCTGTTCTTCGCTTACTTCTGGATCATTGCCAGGGTGTCACGAGCGATCAGCAGTTCTTCGTTTGTCGGGATGACCCAGACCTCTACCTTGGAATCCGGTGTGGAGATTTTCTTCAGCTCGCCCTTGAAATCGTTGGCAGCCTTGTCGATCTTGATGCCCAGATATTCCATGTTCTCGCAGACTTCCTCACGGCAGTTCGGTGCATTTTCGCCGATGCCGCCGGTGAAGATCACAGCGTCCAGACCGTTCATGGCTGCGGCATAGGCACCGATATCCTTCTTGATATCGTATACCAGCATATCCTTTGCCAGGGTAGCACGCTTGTCACCAGCCTCAGCTGCTGCGGTAATGTCACGGAAGTCAGAGGACTCGCCGGAAATACCCAGCATACCGGACTTCTTGTTCATGTAGGTGTCCATCTCGGAAACGCCGAAACCGTGCTTGCCGGCTACATAAGTAACGGCGGACGGGTCAACGGCGCCGCAGCGTGTTCCCATCAGAACGCCGTCCAGCGGTGTAAAGCCCATGGTGGTATCTACCGACTTGCCGTCCTGTACGGCAGTGATGGAAGAACCGTTGCCCAGGTGGCAGGAAACGACCTTCAGATCCTTCAGATCTCTGCCCATGACCTCAGCCAGCTTTGCAGTAACAAAACGGTGGGATGTGCCGTGGAAGCCGTACTTGCGGACATGGAACTGCTCATAGTCCTCATACGGGAAACCGTACATGAATGCCTTCTGCGGAATGGTCTGGTGGAATGCGGTGTCGAATACAACGACCTGCGGCACGTTCGGCAGGATCTTGCGGCAAGCCCACAGTGCCAGTGCGTGACCGTGGTTATGTACCGGAGCCAGCTCACGGAGTTCGTCGATCTTTTCGATGATCTCATCGGTGACCAGTGTGGTCTTGGTGAATACTTCTGCACCCTGTACCACACGGTGGCCAACCGCAGAGATCTCATCCATGCTGGAAATTACAGCGCCTTCGCCGGTGGTCAGTGCCTCAACCAGGCAGGAAAATGCCTCGGCATGGGTCGGGAAGTCGCAGTCCTTTTCCACCTTGACACCAGAAGCGGTCTTGTGGCTCAGATGGCCGTCGATACCGATACGGTCGCAGTTGCCCTTTGCGATCACAGACTCATCTTCCATATTGATGAGCTGATACTTCAGAGAAGAGCTTCCTGCATTGACAACAAGAATAATCATGGGAAATTTCTCCTTTTTCGTTTCTGCGGCGTCTGCCGGAACACATCTGAAAAACCATCCCCTCGGGAATGTGCTTTTCCGATATGTCCCCGGAGCAGAAAGCTGCCGCTGACATCGTTTTTTCGGACACCGGCGGTGTCCCCATATATTATTATAAGCTTTTTTGGAAAAATTGCAAGAGGTTTCGGAAAATTCCCCGGTTTGTGGGGCAGTTTATTGAAATTCTACAGCTTTTTTGGAGGATCATACATGAAAATCAGTGGTATTATCTGCGAATACAATCCCCTGCACAATGGTCACCTGTATCATCTGGAACAGGTGCGCCGGGCTGGCGCAGAGGGAATCGTTGCCGTGATGAGCGGCAATTTCGTCCAGCGTGGAGACGCAGCCCTGCTGGACAAGTTCACCCGTGCCAGACTCGCCATCGAAGGCGGTGTAGATCTGGTGCTGGAACTGCCCGTGCCGTATGCCCTGGCGCCGGCGGAGAATTTCGCCATGGGCGGTGTGGCGCTGCTGACGGCGCTGGGCAATGTGCAGGAGATCTCGTTCGGCAGCGAATGCGGCGATATCCGGCTGCTCTCCCAGGCGGCAGAGGCGTGCCGGGTCTGCAAAACGGACTATGCTGACGTGATGGACGATTTTCTCCGGTCGGGCTATTCTTATCCGGAGGTGCTTTCCCAGATGGTGGGACAGCTCTACGGCGCAGAAACCGCCGCCGTGCTGCGGCATCCCAACAACACCCTCGCCATTGCCTATCTCAACGCCATCCATGAGATGGACAGCCCCCTGCGTCCCATGACCATCCAGCGCCGGGGCGCAGGTCACAACAGCAGCCAGCCCGGACCGGACGGCACAGCAAGCGCCACCTATATCCGGCAGTTTTTTGCGGACGGCGGCGACTGCCGGCGCATGATGCCGTCTTACGCCTGGCACGCACTCCGGGAGGCACAGCAGGCAGGACACGTTGCCTCCATGTCGTATCTGGAACGGCTCATTCTGTACAAGCTGCGCACCACTGACCCGGATGAACTCCACGATATCGCCGAGATCGGGCAGGGTCTGGAACACCGGCTGTACAAGGCAAAACGCTCTGCATCCCTGGAAGAACTGCTCCAGACCATCCGCACCAAGCGCTATCCTATGGCACGGCTGCGGCGCATCCTGCTGCACATCCTGCTGGATATCCGCACGGCTGACATCCAGAACTATCCGGCATACGGCAGGATTCTGGCATTCAACGACACGGGACGGGAGATTCTGAAAGATTCCAAGGAAAAGCGGCTGCTGCCGTTTTCCCATTCGCTGGCAGAACTGGCACACACCAGCCCCACGGCAGGACGCTGTGCGGCCCTGGAATCCCAGGCAACCGACATCTACCAGCTGGCACGACCGGTGATCGGACAGGGAGAATCCGATTTCCGGCGAAAGATCACCATTTCCGGCGGCACACACCACGCCGCACCGGAATCACAATCATAACAGCGGCGCACCTGTTTCGAAATCGGCGTCCGCTTTGGGAAGAAGTATTTTAGATGGAGAAAGTATCAAAAAAACGGCTGGGACGGCGGCGGCGCATGGCGCTGCTGCTGATCCTGGCACTGGCGGCGGCAGCGGTTTATCTGATTTTTTTCCGTTCCGACAGCAGCCAGACCAAACGCATTACGCAAAAGACCAGCATTACGCTGGAGACCACAACGCCGGGCGAGACCACAGCACCGCCCAGCGTCCTGTATCAGGGGACAATCCCCATGAAAACAGAACTGACACTGCCCACCGAACCAGCATCTCTGCCTGCTGACCAGGTTCAGCTGGATGCCCAGCCGGTGCTGCAAAATCCGGAACTGCCCACAGGCTGTGAAGTCACGACGCTAACAGCGGCACTGAACTACGCCGGCTATCCGGTGGACAAGGTGACTATGGCGGACAAGTATCTGATCCAGTCCGACCCGTATCTCACCACATTCGGCGAGGCGTTTGTTGGTTCACCGCACAACAGCAACGCCTGGGGATGCTATGCCCCGGTCATCGTGGAGACGGCGCAGAACTACATCGCCGCCCAGGGCGGAAACGAGGTGGTGCAGAATCTCACCGGATGTTCCCTCAAGACGCTGCTCTGGGAGGTGGCAAACGGCACGCCGGTCATCACCTGGGTGACCATCAACCTCACCAGCCATGTGGAAGAGCGCTATTACTGGACCACGCCCAACGGCGAGGATGCCGTTTTTCTCATCAATGAACACTGCGTGCTGCTGTGCGGCTATGATCTGAACGCCAACACCGTCACGGTCTGCGATCCGCTGGAGGGAAAAGTGGACTACGACCTGGACAAATTCGAAGACCGGTACAGCCTGGTGTACCAGCAGGCGGTAGTCATCCGTGACCCGGATAAGATGCAGTCCGGGGAGACGGAGACAGAGACGGTAACGATAATGCCGGAGATTGATGCGCAATAATATATGCCCACATCGACCCGCAGTCACACTATCCCGGAATCACACGCAACGACATCACTCGAACAGGAGGTATTCCCATGCCGCATATGCCCGTCCTCTCTTATGAAACCATTGCAGACGACCTGATCGTCTGCACCAGCCAGCTCCACCGGTTCGGCACGGATGCAGTGCTGCTGACTGAATTTTCCGAATACCGGCAGAAGGACCGTGTCTGCGACCTGGGGACAGGCTGCGGCATTATCCCAATTCTGATGCAGCGCACCGCACCGCCCCGGGAGATCTACGCCGTAGACATTCAGCCGGAGGCGATCGCACAGATGTGCCAGGGCATCGCCGAAAGCATGGGCATCGGTTCAGTCCTGCACCCGGTCTGCACCGATCTGAAAGAACTCTGGGACGGCGCACCCCTGGGACAGCTGGATCTGGTCACCTGCAATCCGCCTTACAAGGCATACCAGGCAGGCATCGAAAGCCAGCTGACGGCACAAAAAATTGCACGGCACGAGGTGCTGTGCAACATCTACGATATCTGCCGCTCGGCAAAACGGCTGCTGCGGTTCGGCGGCAGACTCTGCATCTGCAACCGCCCGGAACGGCTGGCAGACTGCATGGATGCCATGCGGCAAAACGGCATCGAACCAAAGCGGCTGCAGTTTGTGGCGAAAGCGCCGGACGCACAGCCGTGGCTGTTCCTGCTGGAGGGCAGAAGCGGCGGCAATCCTTTTCTGAATGTGCTGCCTCAGCGCATTGTGGGAGACGGCAGCGGTGTGACAACACGGATATGACCGCAAAATAGAAATTGTATCAGAACAAACAGAAATTGTATTAGAAGTACACGATCGCTTTTGCTATAATGGTAGCAAATCTTCCCTGAAACGCTCTATCATCTGCATGACTATCTTTTTGACATCACAGGAGGAACAACCCACATGAGAAAAAACAATCCGATCTACAAACGGGCGCTGATGCTGGCTGTCCCCATGATGATCCAGAACGGCATCACCAATATGGTAAGCCTGGTGGACAACATTATGATGGGCAGCCAGGGAACCGAGGCAATGACCGCCGTTTCCATTGCCGGACAGCTGATCTTCGTGTTCAACCTCGCCATTTTCGGCGCACTCGCCGGACCGGGCATCTACGGCGCACAATATTACGGACAGCGCAATCTGTACGGCTTTCAAAGTACATTCCGCATCAAGCTGTGGCTCAGCGCCGCCTGTCTCATCGGCGGACTGCTGGTATTCCTGCTGGGAGACGAGACGCTGATCGGGCTGTATCTCCACGGAGAAAGCGCCACGGTCGATGCAGCGCTCACCATGACCTATGCCAAGCAGTATCTGCACATTATGCTGATCGGGCTGCCGTTCTTTGTGGTGACCCAGGTCTATGCCACCAGTCTCCGGGAGACCGGCAGCAGCGTCAAGCCTATGGTAGGCGGCGTGGCATCTGTTGTGGTAGACGTTGTCCTCAACTATCTGCTGATCTATGGCAACTGCGGAATGCCGAAACTGGGCGTCCGTGGCGCAGCCATTGCCACTGTGCTGGCACGTGTGGCAGAAATGAGCATTGTAGTGATCTGGGCGCATCTGTGCCGGAACAAACACACTTTCCTAAAGGGCATTTACCGCACGCTGCTTGTCCCCGGTACTCTGGCGAAAAAGGTCATCCGGAAGGGTATGCCCATTTTCTGCAACGAACTGCTCTGGTCTGCCGGGTTGGCGGCGCTGACGCAGTGCTATTCCACCCGTGGGCTGGAAGTGGTGGCAGGACTGAACATTTCCAACGCCATCTGCAATCTGCTCAATGTGGTATTTGTGGCGCTGGGTTCTGCGGTGGGCATTCTCATCGGGCAGACGCTGGGCGCATCGGAATACGAGCGTGCCAAAAAGGATTCGTTCAGTCTGATGTGGTTCACCGGCGGCGTCTGTCTGCTGCTGGCGGCGATCCTGATCTCCGTTTCCGGCGTGTTCCCCAAAGCCTATGACACCACCCAGGAAGTCCGGAACTACGGCAGATGGTTCATTACCATTACCGCAGCTTTCTTCCCTGTTCAGGGATTTTTGAACGCCCTGTACTTCACCCTGCGCTCCGGCGGAAAGACCATGATTACCTTTTTATTTGACAGCGTCTTTACCTGGTGCGTGCCGCTGCCCACGGCGCTGATCCTGTGCCACTTTACCAGCCTGCCGATCCTGGGCATCTATGCCATTGTCCAGGCGGCGGATATTCTAAAAGTGGTCATCGGCTATATCCTCATTCAAAAAGGCGTCTGGATCAGCAATCTGGTAGAGGAGACAAAGTAGGACAGCTGCGGTTGTTTTGGAAAAAAGCACTTGACAAACCGGAAAAAATCGCATATAATAAAAGTGAAGAGAGCATACCAGCAGACGGTCTGCTCCCACAATGTGGTTAAAATAACCGCCCGTAGTTGCAAGCAGGGGCGGTTATTTCTTTTATCCCAATTCTGTTCTGTATTGCTTCTCTAAAATAAAAATTAAAATTCCCCAATATATTCATGTATTTTTAGTACAATACATCTCAACAATGCGAAAAAGAATTGGGACTATTTTTTTCAGGAGAAACTAAAATAAAATTATGAAGATCACAAAATTCTTATCAAAAACTATTGCAACTGTTACAATAAGAATAACCTGTTCTATTGCTTTATTTTGTATAATCGCTTTTCTCGTCTTTTGTATTTTATTTTTTAAAGGATTAATACCGATATATCCCATAATAGATAAGAATAGTGTGGATGAATTCTGTGGAGGCGATTTATGGAGTGATGTTATCAACGAATTTGATAACGTAAAGATAGATAGCATTTCACCGTTGCACAGTCCGTCTCAGTATGGTGAAAAAGAAAAGTATTCTGTCAGGTTAAAAATTCAGGAAAAAGATAAAGATCAATGGATTGAAGATTCAATTGCTGTTTCTTCATATGTTTCACGATACATATCTGATAATTCTCAATGTGAAATCAATGATTTTAATGAAATTACCGTAGAAATAGTATATGATATGGACACAAATTATGTATCGTTCAGCAACATATATGATATGGGTAAAAACAAAGAAAAACTCGATGATTTTAGTTGCATACGGATATTTTCATTGAATGAAAATTTCTTATCCTTCTCAGATGTAGCATATTTTAATGATGCAAAGTACCTTATAGTGAATGTCCCAATTGACAGCAATACGGATTTTTCAATTCTTGACGAATTGGATTCGGTAAAAGAAATGTATTTATTTGTCGGTAATGATGATATGATGGCTGTAAAACAGCAAGTGGAGGCTATGCAGCTGCCTTATACAGTTAATATTACATGAGGACATCTCTAAAAACCTCCTATATAAACAGAGAAAAACATAGTATAATAAAAACATGAAAGTACAATAGATAGCCTTAATGATAACCTTAGCCTATTGAAACACAAAAATCTCATTCTACTAGATTCAAAACAGGAATTCTGGTTCATTTCATAATAGTTATATACTCTAATGGCACTCTTTCATTTTGTCCCAATTCTTTTTCGTATTGTTGAGATGTATTGTCCTAAAAATATATGGATATATTGGAAAATTTTGATTTTCATTTTGGATGAGCAATACAGAACAGAATTAGGATTTTCTTTTTGTATGCTAAGTATGCAAGATATGCTTTGAATACTTCGCAAACCATGCGAACACACTTGAAAAAGACCGCCTTTTCACAGGCGGTCTTTTTTCTTTCCTTTCCGCATAGAATTGCAAAAAACCATGCTATCGAAAGGACGAATCTTGCTATGCGCACATCATCTGCCGAACTGCCGCCGGAGCTGTCCCAGCGGGAACAACCTGTTGTTGCCCTTGCCGGAATGCCCAATGTGGGAAAGTCCACCGTGTTCAACGCCCTCACCGGGCTGCACCAGCACACCGGGAACTGGGCAGGAAAAACCGTAGCCAGCGCCGTCGGCACAACTGTCTGCTGCGGCGAGACCATTTTGCTTGCCGATCTGCCCGGCACCTATTCTCTCCGTGCCAGGAGTGCCGAAGAGGCTGTGGCACGGGACTTTCTCTGTTTTGCCAAACCGGATGCGGCGGTAGTGGTCTGTGATGCCACCTGTCTGGAACGTGGACTGCTGCTGGTCATGCAAGTGCTGGAGACCTGTCCCAAAGCCCTGCTCTGTGTCAACCTCCTGGACGAGGCGGAAAAGCGGCATATCACCATCGACCTGCCCCGGCTGGAACAGTGCCTGGGCATTCCGGTGGTTGGCGTCGCCGCCCGGAGCGGCAAGGGGCTGGCACAGCTGCAGGAACGGCTCCACGCTCTGCTGCATGAGGATGCGCCGTCACCCTGTCCGGTTCCCATTCCGGAACAGCTGGAAGAACCGCTGCAACTGGTGCAGGCTGCCCTGCCGAAAAACGGAAACGGGCTGCCGCCGCTGTGGACGGCAAAGCGTCTGTTAGAACCCGAACCGGAACTGCACGAAAAAATCGCCGCACACCTGGGCATTTCTCTGGAGACCGGCGAGATCGCCGACGCGCTACGGCAGGCACAGTGCCTGGTCTCCCCGGAACAGTGCGCCGATGCCATGATCGCCGCCGTTGTCACCCACAGCGAAGAGATTGCCGCCCGGGTCGTCCGTCAGCCGGAACACGCCGATGCCGCCGACCGGAAAATTGACCGGATCCTTGCCGGGAAATGGGGCATTCCGGTCATGCTGTTGCTGCTGGGACTGGTGCTGTGGCTGACTATCGTAGGCGCAAACTATCCGTCCGCCTGGCTCGCTGCCGGGTTTGCACAGCTAAAGCTGGTGCTTTCCCGGCTGCTGGAACTGCTGTCTGCGCCGGGCTGGCTGGAAAGCTTTCTTCTGGACGGCATATACACCGTGCTGACCTGGGTCATTGCCGTGATGCTGCCGCCCATGGCGATCTTCTTTCCCCTGTTCACACTGCTGGAGGACTTCGGGTATCTGCCCCGTGTGGCGTTTCACCTGGACCGTTCCTTTCAGCGTGCCTGTGCCTGCGGCAAGCAGAGTCTCACCATGTGCATGGGATTCGGCTGCAACGCCGCCGGCGTGACCGGATGCCGCATCATTGATTCCCCACGGGAACGGCTTATCGCCATCCTCACCAACAATTTCGTTCCCTGCAACGGCAGATTTCCCACCATGATTACCTGCATCTCCCTGTTCTTCGCCGCCGGAAGCGGACTCTGCCGCACCGTCAGCTCGGCTGCGCTGCTGCTGGGGCTGATCCTGCTGGGCATCTTTTGCACATTCGGCGTTTCCCGGCTGCTCTCCCACACCATTCTGAAAGGCATTCCCTCTTCCTTTACCCTGGAACTGCCGCCGTACCGCAGACCTCAGATCGGAAAGGTCCTGCTCCGTTCACTGTTAGACCGGACTGTCTTTGTGCTGGGGCGTGCCTGTCTGGTGGCTGCGCCGGCAGGAGCGCTTTTGTGGGGCTTTACCAACTGCACCATTGCCGGGAAAAGCCTGTTCGACCACTGCGCCGCATTCCTGGAGCTGCCGGGACAGTGCATCGGGCTGGACGGCGTGATCCTGCTGGGATTTCTCCTGGGATTTCCGGCAAATGAGATCGTTCTGCCCATCATTCTCATGGGTTACACCGCCGGAACGACACTGACGGAGACCAGCGACCTCAGCCGCATCCACGAGATTTTAACGGCAAACGGCTGGACACCGGTGACGGCGCTCTGTATGCTGCTGTTTCTGCTGTTCCATTTTCCCTGCTCCACCACCTGTCTCACCATCCGCAAAGAGACCGGCAGCTGGAAGTGGACGCTGGCGGCGTGGTGCATTCCCACACTGGCGGGCATCTTGCTGTGCGGCGCTGTTTCCTGGACGGTGCGGCTGGTAAACTTTATTTTTTGAAAAGCATCCGCAGGCAGTCTCTCCGTATCTGCGCATATTTTCCCCTTTTCCGGGCAATCTATCCTCAGCGGCAAAAATCTGCCGCTGCCCTGTGATTTCTTTCTCCGCACACGGAAAAATCGCAGGAGAAAGCCCGTGTGCGGAGAAACGGAGACAGAAATGTCCAAGCAGAACCAGAATCAGAGCCAGAACCGTCAGCAGCAGCAGAGCCAGAATCGCCAGAACCAGCAGGCACAGCAGAAGCAGAACCAGTCTGCACAGAACTGCCGGAACCAGCAGGGCGACGACGATGACGACTGTGGATGCGGCTGCGGCAGATAACCATTTGACCGCAGGGACTCGTCTTTCCGGACAGATTCGACCGTCTTTCCTGTGAAAACGAGTTCTGAACCTACAGCAATGCACAAATCAAAACAGGACAGCGTCCCTTTTTTCTGGGAACGCTGTCCTGTTTTTGGTTCTGTATTTTTACAATGCCGTCCTATATCTTTAAGATCTCTTCCCAGGTCATGGGTTTTCCCACGCCACGGTAAGCGCAGTACAGCATCAAATAGAAGGTATCCGTGGAATTGATGACGCCGTTTCCGTCACAATCTGCTGCGGCAGCCTGGGACATGGTAAGACCGCTGGATTCTCCCACGGCGTTCAGCGCCTGTGCCAGCATGGACTGGTACACATCGGACGCATCCAGCCTGCCGTTTCCGTCTGCATCGCCCAGCAGGAACGACGGTTCTGCGGTTTCTTTCGTGTAGATGTTCTGGGGATACCGGAGCTTTCCTGCCTGCTCCAGACCGGCAAGCAGATTCTGCGCCGCATTGTCCACCTCTGCCTGGGTAGCAGTCTCGTCCAGAGCGGACGCCGCCGCATAAGCGCTCCGGTACAGTGCGTTCGCTCCGGCATCCGGCGCACCATATGCCAGCGCCGCATCCAGCTGACTCCGGTTTACCTCTGCATCCGGAGACTGCACAATTGCCTTGATGGCGGCATTCCCCAGGTTGGAATACGGCTGGTTTCCCTTGCTGTTCACCCAGGTGCGGACATCCGTCATATCCATCCACTCCCCGTCCCCGTCATAAATGTAGGACTGTCCGGGCTGGACGGAGCAGTGGCGTTCCAGCACATCGTTGCTCACCGACTCAAAGGAGAGCCACAGGCGGTCACTGCCGCTTTTGGCACGGTTCAGCTCCACCGTCACGGAAAAACGGTCACCCTTTTTCAGCGTAATGCCCTGGCTTTCCAGGGAGATACTCTTATAGCCGCCGTACTGCACCGTGCCACGCTGGGTACACAGCTTTTCGCCGTCTATGGGCGACTTGGCATTCTCCCGGAGCCGATAGACGGACACAATATAATAGCCGCTCTGGGGATTGGAAGAGGAAAACGGAAACATGACATCAGTCAGCACACCGTCCCGGTCTGCTGTAAACACGTTCGCCGCCGCCGGGAACTTCACGTTGGCATAGGAGACGCTGCCGTCATACTGATAGCAGGTGGTGTGTTCGCTGGCATCGGTCATCAGGAATCTCGCCGCCTCGCAGAGCGACAGTTCCTCATAAGAGAGCCAGAAATAGCCGCCGTCCGCATCATCATCGCCCCAGCTGTTCCGCACCAGCCATGCGCCGTCAAACTTGGGCTGGTTTCCGGGTCGGAAATTCTTCCGGGAATAATTGTTGTCCCAGCCCACCAGCAGCACTGCGTGGTCAGCATCTGTGGCGCTGTGGCTGTTCTGATAATAGGCGATGGACTCGCCGTTGTCGTAGAAGGTACTCTTGGAATAAAATGCCGCACTGACTGCGCCGCTCTCCATGATCCACTGCTGGATGGTCGCCGTGGAACTGCTGTTTACCTGCAGCAAGACATCGGAACTCTTCATCCGGTAATAGGAGTTATACCGCTGATACTCGGAATAGCCCTGTTTCCACTGGGACATGGGCGCATACTGTTCCAGCTGTGTGCCGATGCCTGCTGCCAGCGCATAGCCGGCAATGGTGGGATTTCCGCCGCTGATACCCTTTTGCGCCATGACGATATAGTCGCCGCTGGCGGTATCACCGGGCAGCAGATGGTTGGTAAAAGGATACCAGCCCAGCGATGCCTCGGAAAAGTTCAGTTCCCCGTTGCTGTCACGCCAGCGGTCCGGGATCTCCAGACCCTGGTACATAATATTGGATTCACAGGCACCCAGCGCCGCATATGCCCAGCAAAGTCCGGTATTGCCCTGGTCTTTTACCGAAGTGACATAGGAGACGCCGTCCACATCCAGCAAAGAATAGGACGACGGCAGCGCCGATGCGCCCTGGAAATTGTCCAGCGCCGCATCCTCCTCTGTGGAATCCGGCAGCGTCTCCGCCATTTCCTCTGACGGCACCAGCAAGCCGTCGTTTTGCTTCCAGGTCTCTTCCAGCACTTCCGGCATCGCCGGCTGCGCCGCAGCAGAGATCTGACCCCACGGCAGACAACATCCTGCAATCAGCAGCGCCATCCCCATGCGCCCCAGATGCACTCGATCTCGTTTTCTCATGAATTCCTCCTGCCATATTCCGGCAACATGAATGTGTATGAAATGTAAAGTGTGATATAAGTTAGTATAGCATATTTCCCCAGTTGTGTCAAATGGTTTTCTCTTGACATCCGCTGCCGCCGTCCGGTAAAATAGTTCTGTCACAATCGCCGTCCTTGTGCGTTATATCTGATAGGACGTCCGATAAATGGGGAAGGAGATGAAACAGATGCAGCCGGCAAAAGAAAAACTGCACACGCTGTATAAAATTTACGAAAAGCCCATGTACCACATTGCCTACGCCATCCTGCACCACACCCAGCAAACCGAAGATGCCGTTTCAGAGGCATTTTGCCGGGTGATCGCCAATCTGCACAAGATCGGCGATCCGGAGAGTCCGCAGACCAGGCAGTACATGATACAGATCATCCGCAGCACTGCCATCAGCCAGTACCGGAAAAACGCCCGGGAATCCGACCGGCGCTCTCCGTGGGACGATAAATTTCTGCAAATTCCGGAGGATGCGCCGCCATGCCCCTTGGAACAGCAGGAGGAACAGGCGATGCGGCAGGCAGTGCTGGCAGAGATGATGGAGGTCCTAAACGAGACCGACCGGAAGATCGTTCTGCTGCGCTGTCAGGAAAACCTCTCGTTCCGGGAGATCGCCCGGCAGTGCGGCATCAAGGAGGCGGCGGCACGGAAACGCTTTGAACGTGCCAGAAAAGCCATGATAAAGCAGAAAGGAGTAACTTCTTATGAGCAGCTATTTTCCTTATAATGAAGACGAATGGGAAAAAATTGTAGAACAAGCGTTTGCAGCGGACGCGGCCGAACCGCAGTTTTCCAAGGCATACCAGAGAAGAAAACACAGAATGGAGCGAAAAATGATGCGAACCAGATGTTCTGCAAAAAAGAAAGTCGGCACTTTTCTCGCTGTGGCAGCTGCCGGCGTGCTGAGCATTGCAATCGCTGTTCCGGCAGTGGCTTCGTCCGATGCTGTTAAGGGGATCTATGCCTTTTTCAGCAATGAAAAATATTACACAAAAAGTCCCATAGAGAAAAACGATCTGACTTCCTATGCGGAAAAAACAGACGAAATGCAAAAAACGAAAGACGGTACGATTCGCATGGAAAACATCTACTGCGACGGCAGCCACCTGAGTGTAACGCTAAGATTAACGAATTTGCCAGAAGCATTGCAGAACAGCACCGGAATTGAATCGGAGTTTACCGGCACACTGAATGGACAAAAGCTGTCATTTATCGGAAGTACCGGTACATATACTATGAGTACAAAAACCGGTGGGCTGGCAACGCTTTCTGAACAGGCAGAGGGTGCATACTATGACAAGGAAAATACCAGCATTGCCGGATTTGTGAAGTCTGGCGATGCGGAATATAGTATTGTGCTTTCGGCGGAATGCAGTGAGATATTTCAGGGGAACACTACAGCAAGCCTGCCGTTGCAGCTTTCGTTTTCGTTCTTACAGGGAATAGATGCAACTAGTTGGTCATGGTTTGAAACCGGCGTATCCGCCAAGGGTGATACGGCATATAGCTGTGAACCGAGATCTCTGGGTGTTATTCCTGTGGATATTACTCTGACTGCGGAGATACAGGCGGATACCAGCCGAACGGACATCTATCCAGTTACCGAAACAAAAGACGGATATACGCTGGAATCTGTGACTGTTTCTCCGTTTAGCACAGAGATCCGTTTTTCTGAGGATACTGTATTTGATGACTACGATGTGATGTATGTCACGGATCAGAACGGTAACTCTTATGATATGATAGACGCGAATATTGATACAGACATTTCCTTTCAGAATTCTGTATGGGAAGCAGCATTGACTGATGCTACGGAACTGACCATTCGTATTGTTCCGGAAGGAAAAAACAACTTGGACGCAGCAGGTACAGTTTTTACTGTTCCCATTGACAAAGGTTATCGGACACAAACGATCAATGACTTTGATCTGGCAGAGAACTATACGCAGTATATCCCGCCAATGCCTGATGAAGAATCTGCTTCCCAGTGATTTCTACCGCACAGAGTTTACTTTCATCTCTTGAAAAACAATCTGTGTACGTCAGATATAAAACAGACTTTGACATTTCCCATGGCAGATGCTTTTTCCGTCTGTCAGTTCATCCCTTTTGAAAAAAGCCGCAGGTTTTTTCTCCGCCTGCGGCTTTTTCATGGTTTCGAAACAAACTTTCCGGATGGACTTCTCAAAATGCTTGCCAATTTTCTGGATATGTGGTATAATAAACAACAGTGAAGAGAAAGGCGGTGGAATGCCGTGACAAAACGGGAAGAATTTATTGCCGTTTATCAGGAAAACATCAAGCGCCGTGGCGCAGACCGGCTGCTGGAGTGGCTGGGTTCAGACGCCAGCGACTTTTTTACAGCGCCGTCCAGCACCCGGTTCCACGGGGCATATGAGGGCGGTCTGGTGGAGCATAGTCTGAATGTGTATGAATGCCTCAAGGACTATCTCTCCCGTCCCCGCACCAAGGATCTGTACGGCATGGACTATACGCCGGAGACCATTGCAGTGACAGCCCTGCTCCACGATATCTGCAAGGTAGGGTTCTATGCGGTGGACTACCGGAATGCCAAAAACGACCAGGGCGTATGGGAAAAGGTGCCGTATTACACCGTGCGTGACACCCTGCCCTACGGACACGGGGAAAAATCCGTGTACATGATCCAGAGCTTTATGCGGCTCACACGGGACGAGGCGTTCGCCATCCGCTATCACATGGGCTTTTCCGGAAACGAGGACAAAAACAGCGTGGGCAGAGCATTGGAGATGTTCCCTCTGGCGCTGGCGGTCAATGTGGCGGATATGGAGGCAACGTATTATCTGGAAGGGTCTGTGAAGTAAATTTGCTTTGAAACAGGTCTGCCTTAATTGCAATCCAACAGGGAATTCGCCCTGTTTGTGATATAATAGGAGTAGGAGGAAAGAAAAATGAAATGGTATGAAAATGCGGTAATGTATCACATCTATCCCCTGGGATTCTGCGGTGCGCCGAAGCACAACGAAGGCGGCGAACCGGTGAACCGGCTGGAAAAGGTGCTGGACTGGATTCCGCATCTGAAAGAACTGGGCGTTGATGCAGTCTACTTCGGACCGGTGTTCGAGTCTGTGGAACACGGCTATGACACCACCGACTACCGGGTGATCGACCGCCGGCTGGGCACCAACGAAATGTTTGCCCACATCTGCGACGAACTGCACAAAAACGGCATCCGGGTCATCCTGGACGGCGTATTCAACCACGTGGGACGCAACTTCTGGGCATTCAAGGATGTCCAGGAAAAGGGACAGGCATCGGAATACTGCGACTGGTTTGCCGGTCTGAACTTCGGCGGTCAGAGTCCCTGCGGCGACAACTTCTGGTATGAGGGCTGGAACGGCTATTACAACCTGGTCAAGCTGAATCTGCGCAACTGGCACGTATGCGATTATCTGATCGACGCCGTAAAACTGTGGATGGATGAGTTCCACATCGACGGCATCCGTTTTGACGCTGCGGACTGCGTGGACTTCGACTTCTTCCGCCGCATCCACAATTTCTGCAAGGAACGCAATCCGGAATTCTGGCTCATGGGTGAGATCATCCACGGCGACTATAAGCGCTGGGCAAACCCGGAGATGCTGGACAGCGTCACCAACTATGAGTGCTATAAGGGCATCTATTCCTCACACAACGACAAGAACTATTTCGAGATCAACTACAGCATCAACCGCCAGTTCGGAAACGGCGGCATCTATCAGGGCATTGCGCTGTACAACTTCGTGGACAACCACGATGTAAACCGTCTGGCAAGCACCCTGTCTGACCAGCGGTATCTGCCCCTGTGCTATACGCTGATGTACTGTATGCCGGGCATCCCGTCCATCTACTACGGCAGTGAATACGGCGTTATGGGCAGACACGAGAACAACTCGGACGACGGTCTGCGCCCCTGCCTGGATCTGGACGATCTGAACCGCAGCGGCAATCTGGATCTGTACCGCCACCTGGTAAAGCTGGGCAGAATCTATCACGCATATCCGGCACTGCGCACCGGCTCTTACTACACCGTAGAGGTCCGGAACCGCCAGCTGCTGTTCGCCAAGGAACAGGACGGCAGAACCGTTTATGTTGCACTGAACCTGGAGGACTGCCCCAGCGAGTTCCGTTTCGGCACACACGTGCCGTCTCTGGTAGACGTTGTCAGCGGTCAGCCGGTACAGGTGGAAAACGGCGGCGCATGGATCCGTGTTGCACCGTTCTCCGCTATGATCCTGGTAGAGGATGACATCGTCAACAACACCGAGCCGGAAACCGAGGCAGTTGCCGTTCCGGAGCCTACCGTCCTGGAGGCAGGCGCCAAGTACCGGGACGTTCTGGACGGCACCGTCTGCGAACTGCTCCAGCCCTCTGCACGCCACGCAGAGACACAGGAAGAGCTGGTCGTTTACCGCAGGGAACAGGACGGCAGCGTCTGGGCAATGCCGAAGTCGATCTTCACCGGCACAGCACACGACAACCAGCCGAGATTCACAAAGCTTTAAGGAACGGGAACACTATGGAACACAACACCCTGCAGGGCGTGATCTTTGACCTGGACGGCACACTTCTGGACTCCACCGGGATGTGGCGGCAGGTAGACGGCAGACTCATGGCGCATTACGGCAAGGAAGTGCCGCCGGATCTGTCGGAAACGGTACAGCGTATGTCCATCGAGGAATTCTCTCAGTTTTTTGTAGAGGAGTTCGATCTTCCGGTGACCCCGGAGCAGATCGCACAGCAGGTGGCGGATATGGTCGCTGAGGAATACCGGGAAAAATTGCAGCTGAAACCCCACGTCCCGGAGATCCTGGACTGGCTGGATCAGCAGGACATCCCCTACGGCGTTGCCACAGCGACCTACGGCGAACTGGCAGAGGCGGCGCTGCGGCGGCTGCACATCTGGGAACGGCTCCGTTTCCTGCTCACGGAACAGGATGCCGGCACACCCAAGACCCAGCCGAAGATCTTTCAGCTGGCGGCGCAGAAACTGCACCTGGGCAGACGGCAGATCGCCGTGGTGGAGGACTCGCTCCACGCACTGGAAGGCGCAAAAAACGGCGGATTTTTCACCATCGGCATTGCTGATCCGGAGAATGCGCCGGTCTGGAAAGAGATTTGCGCCACTGCCACCGTACACATCCACGACATTCTGGACATGAAACAGTTTTTCTGAGAAAGGACACGAGAGCCAACATGAGCGGTACATTATACATCATCGGCACACCCATCGGCAACCTGGAGGACATCACCATGCGTCAGCTGCGGCTGCTGGGTGAGGTGGACTTTCTGGCGGCAGAGGACACCCGTGTGACCCGAAAGCTCCTGTCCCATTATGACATCCACACGCCCATCGTCAGCTATCACGAACACAGCGGACTGACGGTGGCGCAGAGCATCGCCGACCGCATCCTTGCCGGCGAATCCTGCGGCGTTGTCACCGATGCCGGAATGCCCTGCATCTCCGACCCGGGCGAGCCGCTGGTACAGCTCTGTCACAAGCTGGGCGTGCCGATGGAAGTTGTTCCCGGACCGTCGGCAGCAATCGCTGCCCTTGCCGTCTCCGGACAGCACACCGCACGCTTTGCCTTTGAGGGCTTTCTCTCCGTGAACCGCAACCAGCGCACCGCACACCTGGAACAGCTGCGGCAGGAACAGCGCACCATGATCTTCTACGAGGCACCCCACAAGCTCTGCCGCACACTGGCGGACATGGCGGCTGTCTTTGGCGGAGACCGGAGCCTGTCTCTCTGCCGGGAGCTGACCAAGATCCACGAGGAGGTGCGTCTGACTACCTTTGCGGACGCCATCGCCTACTACGAAAACACACCGCCACGAGGCGAGTTTGTGCTGGTAGTTGCCGGCGCAGTACCGCAGCAGGAGGCACAGCTGACCCTGGAAGAGGCAGCAGAACGGGTGCGACAGTATGTGGCAGACGGGCAGAAACTGACCCAGGCGTGCAAAACCGTTGCCGCAGAGACAGGTCACCGGAAAAGCGACCTGTACGACGCCGTACAGAAAGACTAAAGGCTGCTTAATCTTACAACAAATATCCGGAAAAGACACGGTTCGCCGTGTCTTTTTTTGTGCCGTTCTTTCCGGATGATCTCCGTATTTCCACAGTTCTCCCGATCTTTCCACCACGTTTTCCACAACTTGTGGAAAACAAAAACTGCTGTTTTTCCGGTGCTTTTCTGCAATTGGTTACAATCATTACACATTACGCCGAAATGCGACAGCGGAGCGCTGCGGAAAGTTCGAATTTCGTCACCCCGTTGTAACAAGTTTTCCGCATTGTGTGGAAAACCGTGTTGAAAAGTTGGGGAAATATTCGGCAAAACCTGCGCCATGCCGGAAAAATCCCCGAAATTTCGCAGAAAAAACGCCGTGGAAATGTGGAAAGGGAATATCTCCGCCGTTGTGGGAAACACTAATCTTGCAAAGCGATGCTTCTGCAATCTTCGGAGTGTATGGGCGCATCCACGCCGATATGCTCTCTGAAAAATGAGGTGAAACCATGAAAATCAAGCACTATCTGGCGCTGCCGATGGCACTGCTGCTGATGGGCAGCCTGTTCACCGGCTGCGGCAGCAAGGACGACAGCTCCATGAACGATTCTGTCAGCAGCTCTGCCGCAGACGACAGCAGCCGGGATGACAAGGACGACAGCAAAGATGACAGCAAGGACGACGGCGGCAACATTGTCAGCGATGCAGAGGACGGTGTCCGTGACATCGTGACCGATGCCGGAGACGCAGTCCGTGACGCAGGAGATGCCGCAGGCGATGCGGTAAAGGATGCCGGCGATGCTGCCGGTGACATTCTGGGCGGCGATGACGACTCCCAGAAGGACGAGAACGACGACAGCAGTCGATAAAAAAAGCCTCATCCAGGTGCATTTCTGCATCGGATGAGGCTTTTTCATGCAGCCGTTTACTGCTGCTCAAATCGCCGTTTTAACTTTTCAAAAAAGCTCTGCCGCTTTGCCTGGTTCTTTTCCTCCAGACTGTCGTCAAACTTTTGCAGCAGCTCTTTCTGCTGGCGTGTCAGCTTTCTCGGCACTTCTACCACAACGGTCACATACTGATCGCCGTAGGATTCTCTGCCCAGATACTTTACACCCTCACCACGCAGGCGGAACTTCGTGCCGCTCTGTGTGCCTTCGGGGATCTCATATTCCACCTTGCCCTTGATGGTAGGTACTGTCACCTTATCGCCCAGAACAGCCTGTGCATAGGTGATAGGGATCTCGCAGTAGATGTCCACGCCGTTCCGGGTGAACAGTTCATGCGGCCGTACATTGACAGATACGTTCAAATCGCCGTTCGGACCGCCGTTCAAGCCGGCATCGCCCTGACCGCTGACACGCAGCACCTGTCCGTTGTCAATGCCTGCCGGCACTTTCAGCTCAATGTCGTTGGTAGAGCGATAGCGTCCGCTGCCACGGCACTTGCTGCACGGATTGGTGACGATCTTACCCTTACCGCCGCAGCGTGAGCATACCTTTGTGGTGGAGATCACGCCAAACGGTGTCCGCTGGTTCACACGGACAGAACCCTGACCGTGACACTCGGTACAAGTTGTGCTGGTGGTCTTGGCATCTGCGCCTGTGCCGCCGCACTGCTCACACTTCACCATATGGGTGATGCGCATTTTCTTCTTGACGCCCTTGCACGCCTCCATAAAATCAATGGTCACATTGCTGTTGACGTCGCCGCCACGCCGGGGCGCATTGGCATTGGACGCCGATCTGGAGCTGCCGCCAAAGCCGCCGAATCCGCCTGCACCAGCGCTGCCGCCATAGTTGGGGTCTACGCCGGCATGACCGAACTGGTCATATCTGGCACGCTTTTCCGAATCGGAAAGCACTTCGTATGCCTCGTTGACTTCCTTGAACTTTTCCGCTGCTTCTTTATCGTCCGGGTGCAGATCGGGGTGATACTTCCGGGCCATGGTCTTGAACGCCTTTTTGATCTCGTCCTCAGAAGCACCCTTTTTCAGCCCCAGCACTTCGTAATAATCCCGTTTTTCTGCCATGTCTGCTGGCTCCTTTCCCTGGAACAGACGCATAGCAGCTGTTCCTGTCTGTATGGATCATGGGAATATCTTTCACTCCCATATACAACGATGCCGGGACAAGCCGAAACCTGCCCCGTCACCGCCGTTCTATTCACAGCGGTACGTCACGTTCCACGCCGCTGCGTTTCATTCTTAAACTTCCTTGAAGTCTGCGTCTACGACGCCGTCATCGTTTGCGCCGCCGTTCGGATTGCCGCCCATATTCGGATCAGCACCGCCGAAACCTGCGCCGCCCATGTTCGGGTCTGCGCCCGGCTGACCGCCGTTCTGCTGATACATCTTGGAGGACAGTGCATAGAATGCCTGCTGGAGATCGTCGGTCTTTGCCTTGATCGCAGCGGCATCATTGCTGCCGACTGCACTTCTCAGATCAGCGATCTTGCTCTCGATCGCAGACTTTTCATCTGCCGGAACCTTGTCGCCGAATTCCTTCAGTGCGTTCTCGCACTGGAAGCACAGGCTCTCTGCGTTGTTCTTGGAGTCAACCTCTTCACGACGCTTTTTATCCTCTTCGGCATACTGTTCTGCTTCCTTGACAGCCTTGTCGATATCGTCCTTGGACATATTGGTAGATGCAGTGATCTTGATATCCTGCTCCTTGCCGGTACCCAGATCCTTTGCAGTTACGTGAACGATACCGTTCTGGTCGATATCGAAGGTAACTTCGATCTGCGGGATGCCTCTCGGAGCCGGTGCGATGCCGTCCAGACGGAAGGTACCCAGCTGCTTGTTGTCCTTTGCGAACTCACGCTCACCCTGGAGGACGTTGATGTCTACTGCGGACTGGTTGTCAGCTGCGGTAGAGAAGATCTGGCTCTTCTTGGTCGGGATGGTGGTGTTTCTCTCAATGATCTTGGTGCATACACCGCCCATGGTTTCCAGACCCAGAGACAGCGGTGTAACATCCAGCAGCAGCAGACCGTCCTTGACGTCGCCGCCCAGGACACCGCCCTGGTATGCAGCACCCAGTGCTACGCACTCATCCGGGTTGATGCCCTTGAACGGTTCCTTGCCCAGCTTCTGGCGAACAGCCTCCTGTACAGCCGGGATTCTGGAAGAACCGCCGACCATCAGGATCTTGTTCAGATCAGACGGAGACAGGCCGCTGTCGGACAGTGCCTGCTGTACCGGTCCCATGGTAGCGTCTACCAGATCCTTGGTCAGCTCATTGAACTTGGCAACAGTCAGATTCATATCCAGGTGCTTTGCGCCGGTTGCATCCGCAGTGATAAACGGAATGTTGATGTTTGTGGTTGTGGTAGAGGACAGCTCGATCTTTGCCTTTTCTGCGGCATCCTTCAGACGCTGTACAGCCATCTTATCGGTAGAAAGGTCGATGCCTTCGGTCTTCTTGAACTCTTCAACCATCCAGTTGATAACTCTCTGGTCGAAGTCATCGCCGCCCAGGCGGTTGTTGCCGGCGGTGGCCAGCACCTCGATGACGCCGTCGTCGATCTCCAGAAAGTCTGTCACGCTGTCGCAGTAGTCCAGCAGACGCTCGGCGTGGTTCAGGCCGGTGTCGTGGTTGCCGCGGATGAGATGCAGGTGGCCATTCAGGCGGGAGAGATACTGCGTCGGGGCCTCGCCGCCGTTGTAGGAGAAGTCGCCGACGATGTATACGCTGTCGTCTGCGCCGACGCGGGCGTTCCAGTTGGAAATGAGGGCCTCGTCCATCTCCGGCACGCCGGTAAACGGCCGCGCCGTGTCGTGCAGGATGGGGAAATAGCCGAGATGCAGGTCAGCGGTGTAGAAGATCATGGAGATCGCTCCTTTCGGCGGATGCTATTACAACCATAACAGGAGCATCCGGAAAATGCAAGCGGAAAATTACCGGATTGGATGCGTGGGCCGCACCGGCCAATGTAGGGGAGCGGCATGCC
>ENA-ORTW01001630-ORTW01001630.1-human-gut-metagenome-genome-assembly--contig:-NODE-1630-length-23094-cov-5.924519_pt1 | contig 23094 bp, 27 predicted proteins | sample MGYA00242072_ERZ509193 | MGnify/ENA primary metagenome ERZ509193 (study PRJEB26280, sample SAMEA2338813) | human gut metagenome | biome: human gut; feature: human-associated habitat; material: faeces... | reverse complement strand
ATCATAGTATTACAGATTAATACTATGGAGTGGTACCCGCTAGGAAATGACGTCTATGCGGTATTACTTGTTGGACTGATTTCATTTGATTTCGGGGGATTACTAATTGGGTATGGAACAATTAACAAATCTTCAATATATTTAAATACATACACAGAAGAATATGAGGATGATGAAATAGATTATAGAAAAGTTGGAAATCGTCTGCTGATGATTCAACTAGTCTTGACGCTTATAAGTATCCCACTTTTTCTCAGAGGGCTGTCTTATGTGCAAAGCTATGGAATGTCTGTAATGAGGAACATTATCGCAAACAGTGTGGAAGCAGGATATATGACAGCGGCCGAAAGAATCCTATTTTTACATTTAGGAGTTTTTCCTGCAATGCAAACATGTTCCTTTATTCAGGTGTTTTTATGGGCAAAGGGCAAAATAAAAGGCTGGAATTTGATAGCTAGTATTATTGATCTGATTATTATTGTCGTATCAACAGTAGGTAGGTGGGAAGTATTTTATTTTGCATTGTCAATGCTTTGTGCTTACATGCTCAATAAGCGCACTAGTGATTCGGGAATGAGCATAGGAAAACAGAAAAAAATCCGAAGAAGGATTAGAGTGGTAATTGCAATAGCGATTATTGCACTTGCCGGTGTGACAATCCAAAGGCATAAAGTTGTTGGAAATATTTTTGAATCAATTTTAAACATTGTTGCTGGCTATTTTTGCTGTGGACCAGCACTTTTACAAGTTATGCTAAAAAATCCAGTGTCATCAGGAATTTCCACTTGGCATTGGGGACAGGCTATATTTGGAGGCCTTTTTGGATGTATCAATTATATTTTGCAGATAGTTACATTTAAGAGAGTTTATTTGAACCTTTATGATACTCAGGCGTATGCTGCTGAGTTTTACGCCGTTGGTGCTCATCAGAGCATGAATGCCTACCCAACATGGTACTATTATTTTATGCAAGATTTTGGTTATCTGGGTGTTGTTCTTATTACTGCGATTATTGCTGGAATTTCTGTGAGAATATATCGTAAGGCAAAAAGAGAACCATCGATTAACAATCAGCTGGCGTATTTTTATGTTCTGCATGTTATTCTGTTTGCGTCTGTTTGGTGGGAACTGAGAAGATCAGATATTGTGGCAACGATGCTACACAACCTTTGGATCATGCCATTAATTGGGTTGAAGGTACGAGGAAAAAAGAATGGGAAAGTCTAGGAGTGCAAATTCCGTTAGAAATGTTTCATTTGGTTTTGCACAGCAGCTAATAACACTTGTATTAGCTTTTGTAACAAGGACAATATTTGTAAGAAAATTAGGTGCTGAGTACACGGGTGTAAACGGCCTTTATACAAATATTCTTACACTATTGTCCTTAGCGGAACTGGGAATAGGAAATGTTTTAACGTATAGTTTATATGGTGTTTTACATGATAATGACCATGAAAAATTAAAGCAACTCATAAGTTATTATCGAAAATTATATCGCTATATAGCTGCAGCGGTGACAGTGGTTGGTTTAGCCATCGTTCCGTTTTTAGGGCAACTGGTTAAAAGTACACTACCTCACAATAAAGTTGTTCTGTACTATTTATTGTTTCTGTGTAATTCAGTGGTATCTTATTTTGTAATGTTTAAGGTGACGTTGCTTCGAGCAGACCAAAAAGAGTATATCAGAAACATTGTAGCGACAATCTGCTTGTTACTTCAGTATGTATTACAGATTGCCTTTTTATATGTTAACAATAATTATACGACATATTTAATCATCCAAATCTTTTTTACAGTTATGCAGAACGTTGTCTGCAATGTAATAGCGAATAAATATTATCCCTTTTTAAAGGAGTATACAAAAGAAACGAATCTTATAGACAAAAAAGGTTTGATCAGCGATGTGAAGTCTATGTTTGTTTATAAAGTTTCAAATGTTGTAGTAACAAGTACAGATAATATTCTGATTTCGATGCTACTTGGAACGATATATGTTGGGTTTTATTCTAACTACAGCATGATTATCAACTACATTGCCACTTTTATTAATTTGATGATAACTGGTTTGATTGCAAGTCTTGGCAATCTGAATGCGGATAACGACTCGGAACACTCATATAGTGTGTTTAAGGGTATGGTTTACTTATTTGGCGTTATAACAATTTTTTGCTCAGTCTGTGTTCTTAATGCAATCCAAGGTTTTATACCAATTTGGGTTGGTAGTGAATATGTTTTGGGAAAAGATGTGCTGATTGCAATACTTGCGACTTTTTATGTTACACATGCGTTTGATCCAACATGGATGTTCTGCGAAACAATGGGCCTTTTTAAAGAACGTAAAAATGCAATGGTGATTAATGCGATTCTTAATATTCTATTGTCCGTAGTATTAGCTAAGCCTTTTGGAATGGCAGGAATTCTTGGAGCGACAGCAATCGCAAGAGTTCTGACAATTGTATGGTGGGAACCGTACATTCTGTTTAAGAAAAAATTTAAAAGACCTTTGGTGGATTATATCAAACAGCAGGCTGGAATCATTGGGAGCAATGTCCTGATCGTGATTTTTTCATATATGCTCTGCTCTTTTGTATCAGAATCGTTTATGGGTCTTATCGTGCGCATTGTGATTAGTGGTTTGACGGTACTTTTAGTTGAACTGATTTTCATGAGAAAGACAGAAGAATTTGCATGGGCAAAAAACAAGTTAAAACAGATTATACATAGGTAATAAACAGGGAGAAGAGGATGGAGAGAAACAAACAAGTTGATATTATTCGAGGAGTAGCAATTCTTCTTGTGGTTTTAGAGCACGCCCTTGGAACAAGTGATAATTTTTTTGCAAAAATTATATTGTCATTTCATATGCCAGTTTTTTTCATATTGTTTGGCTATTTGGCTCACGAAAAAATTACAGGAAATTTTGGTGCTGTAATAAAGAAAAAAATCAAAAGACTATTAATACCGCAGCTTACATTGGCAATCTTATCACTTTTGTATAATTTCTTTATTGGAAAGCTAGTGTTGCATACAGCTACAGCTGAGGAACTTAGCATTTTTTATTGCTTTTTCAGATGGTGGTTTTTACTTGTGATGGCACAAGTGGTCATTGCTTGGGAAGTGCTAACCCGTATATGTAAAAATTACTTAATTGAAGCAGAAGGTATCTTGCTTGGTGTTTGTATAATTTATACCATTGTTGTTCCACAGGGAGTGTCTGGCCCATTATATATTGCTGTGACTCCAGTTGCATTTGGGTATTATCTTGCAGGGAACTTGATACATAAAGCGGGAAGGATTCTTAAGGATAAGCAAATAGGTGAAAAGATTACAGGGAAGGGCAACATTGTTCTACTGCTTGTCAGCTGTGCGCTTATAACAGTATTGTCGCTGTACAATAAACCTGTTTTGATGTATGAAAACAGTTATGGCAATGTACTGATTAGTTTAGTAACGGCATTCTTAGGATATTATGTTCTAAGTGATATAGCCAAGCTGATGCATGAAAATGCCTTTTTACAGTGGTGTGGAATAAATTCAATCATTATCTATGTGGTTCATTTTTCTATAGTACAGGGAACGCGCGGGGTTCTTGTCCGAGTATTACCACTGCCAATGGAAATTCTGGGCTGGATTGTTTTTGTAGTAGCAGGACTAATCATTTTAGCAGTTGGAAAAATTTGTGAAAGATATTTTATGTTTGCATTTGGTAAAAGAAATACCGGGTGCCAGACCCCCGGTACTAATAATTTATAACTGGCAGGAGCATGATGACAGATAATCTGTTAGCAAGCAAGGGAGTATTGTACTGATGTTTTGAATAGCGGTAGGGAGTGGCAATACTGGCAGTTGTTCTCGTCAATTTCAACATCGCAGGATTAATGCTTGGATGCCTGTTCTTGTTTTATAGATGCATCAGTGGAGAGTCTGGAGGGAAAAAGTATTTGCATCTATTGGGTATATTGGCAAGTACAGCTATGGAATCTACTGTTTCCATTAGATTGTAATCAACTGTGCACTTATGTTAATGCTTAAGGATAACAATTTGCTTTTATGGTTCGCCACGTTTGCTTTAATAGCTGTTGTCTCTTGTGGAGTTGGCATTGGAGGGGAATTGATTGAAGAAAATAATACCAAAAGTAAAGACAGTTTTGAAAATAAAACTACATATAAAAAGAAAAAGTAGTTTAATAGTCCTTCTGGCTTTAACAAACGTAATAGTAGCAGTGCTAAGACTAAGTAAGTATTCTTTTCAAAAGGCCTGCTTGAAGAGAGAAACTCGTTGGCCAGATTTGGGAAATGCTGATGATTGGCAATACAAAATTCTCACAGAAGCATATAAAATAAAAATTGAGTCCAATAGAAAGATTACAATTGCAGCTTCTGATGGGATAGAGTTGGTTGGTCACTATTATGAAAGAAAAAAGAATGCACCTTGTATAATCTTTATTCATGGGCTTTGGTCAAACTGCTATACAAATGGTGTGCCGATTTACAGAATTACAGAAGAAAATGGATGGAATCTACTGTTGGTAAGTTTGCGGGCACACGGAGAGAGTGGAGGAAATGTTTCAACGCTCGGTGTTTTAGAAAAATATGATTGTCGTGATTGGGTGAACTGGGTGGTTTCCGAATATGGCGAGCAGACGCCAATATTTCTCATGGGAATTTCCATTGGAGGAGCGGTAGCACTTATGAGTAGCGATTTAGGATTACCTGAATCAGTTTGTGGAATTATTGATGACGCTGGTTTTACATCTCCGCTAGAGATGATAAAAGCAAATAGTAAAGAAAAAATTCATCATAAAATATTGTCAGATTTATTTACGCAGTTTGTAAATGTAGGAACAAAAATCTGGGGCGGATTTGACTTGAAAGAAGCAAACGCATGTGTTGCAGTGTCTAAGACAAGTGTGCCAGTTCTAATTATTCATGGAGACAAGGATAAGCAAGCACCGGTATCTATGGCGTATAAAATTTACGATAGTTGCAAAAGTGAAAGAGAGTTGTATATAGTTTCAGGGTCAGAACATACAGATTGCTATAGATCGAATCCTGAAAAATACGAAAGTATTGTTTCCGAATTCCTTAAAAAACATATTCCGACTAATTGAAAGAGCATTGGGGTCAGACCCCAATGTGTTTTACACAGCCTGCCGGGTTCCACCAGCTCCGTGCAGCCGGGGTGTCGGCACGGTACCTTGGGTTTGAACGGCATCTGTCAACAGTGGGGTCAGACCCCATAAAGAGACCCCATAAAGAAAAAATAAACATTTCTAAAGAAATTATAAACAAAACAAGGGGAGCGGTAGCTCTCTACGCTGCTCAAATCTTCACACACCTCTCCGTGGTGAGCAGCAGGCAACGGTCTTATGACTGGTTGAGATGTGAAGGAAGAACTCTGGATAGGAGGAATAAACCACATGAAGATAAATAATAAAGAATTTGGAGAATGGACTGCGGATGATCTTCAGGTCCTTCTTGGTAATGATGCCTATCGGGAGAATAATTTTATTGATTATAAGGTGAATTTTGCACCACTTATAGATAAAAGCAATAAGAAAGAGAAACAAGCTGAATTTAGAAATGATGTTTGTTCCTTTGCGAATGCAGACGGAGGATATATCTTTTACGGAATCGGAGAAACTTCTGGTGCAGCCAGTATATTAGCGGGGATTTCGATTCCTAATATTGATCGCTTTGAATTGGATCGCCGGAATGAACTACAGGCGATTTGCCCAACTGTACCGGATGTGGCCTTTTCGTTCATTTCATTACAAGATGACAAATATATTGTGGTACTTCATATTCAACGAGGACTGTACAAACCATATATTACAGAAGAACCAGAAGGACAGTTTCATTTCTACATAAGGCATGGGAACAAAAAGCAGGCAATGAGTTATACAGAGATACGAAATGGATTCTTAAACGCTGCAATGCTGTCAGAAGATATCAAGAGCTTTAGAAAAGAACGACTGGAAGAACACATTACAGAAATGAAGAAACCATTTGCACTCGTGCAGGTGATTCCGGCCACATTTAGAAGTGATTGCGTTCCGATGTATGATCTGTACGGAGAAGGAAAACTGAATTTCGATGATTTGTTTAATGGCATGATTTATGACCGTGCGGTTCCAAATGTGGATGGAGTCTATTTCCCTGATTATTCTGAACAGCGGGATTTTGAGCAGCTACAGATTTTTAACAATGGTGCTGTTGAACTAAAAATGGATTTTCAGATAAGAGAACAAAATTCAAGAAGCCAGCAACTAAAAACGGAACGATATTTGATTATATTTGACTTTGAAGCTGAACTCAGAAAATTGATACAGGGAACATCACAAATGTATCAAAAATTGGGCCGTTCAACTGCGATGTATGTTTGTGTAACTATTGTTGGTTGCAAAGGTCTATGGAATTATACCGTAAATGTATATGGAGCAAATACACCAACGAAAGTAGACCGCAATCAAATTGTTTGCACTCCAATCGAAGTTCGGAATATTCAAGATGATGAGCAAGTAAAAGAAGGCATAGAAAACTGTATTCGAATGACAAAGTATTCACTTGGGATAAGAAAATAAATGCTTGATAGTGTTTAGCAGGAGATGAGAATATGAAATGTGCATATTGCGGAAGAGAAGCGAAAGGAACAAAAGAGCATGTTATTTCAAGTGGAATTTTGGATTTGTTTCCAGAGTGTTATTTGACATTTGATGAAAAAAGAGGGGTCATACATCAAGGAGATCCGATGATAAAGGATGTATGTTCCGATTGCAATAATAACAAAATCTCTTACATTGACAGCTATGCTAAAGACTTCATTGGACGTTACTTTGTTAAGAATTACGAAGAAGATGAACAGGTTAAAATCGAATACGATTATACTATGATTCAGAAAGTGCTCTTGAAATATGCATTTAATGATTTGAGAACACGTCGAGATGATATTTCATATTTCGATGAAGAGCTGCTGCAGTACCTAATGAATGAGAACGATAGAGATCCTAAAGAATATATATCTGTTTTGGCTGGGTTGGCAGTGAATGTGAGTCCAGTTCCAGATTTTATGTTTGGAAATTTAAAACTCAGATGGTGCAAAAATCCTGTTTTCTATGAAAATAGCACAATTAGACATATTGATTATGAAACAGGTCGGGTATTTCTAAATGATGAATGCAAAGTTCAAACATTTAAGGATTTGGAGTTTTCGTATGCCTTTCGATTTAATAGCGTTCAATTTTTACTAATGTGCTGGAAAAAAGATTCGGAAAATGTAGATACAGAGAACATAGTTTTAAAGTGTCAGTACCCATATACATTACTTAGCAAAGAAGAGAATGTGGCAACATTATCTTTGTGTACAGACGAATCAAATTATCATCATTTTGAGCAAATTCATGTTTCATGGGATGGCTTATTTGAAGTAGGTAGAATGCGTAAATTAGCAACCCCAGACTCTGCAAAGAAATATCTTCAGCAACTGCAAGAGGCTTGGAAAGAAGAAGAAAAAAGATTGAAAGAGGAACATCCTCGGTGAGAGAACAATGAACGCTCAAAAGTACGAAACCTATAAATCAATCCATGAATCGTTATCCAAGGCGTTAAAGTGCGGTTTCTATTATGAAGCCATCTTCTTGGAATATGCTATCGTGGAAGATCGACTGGCTTCTGTCCTAAAATACGCCGGGACTCCGTATATAGATAAAAATGGACAGGATGTGTCCATCAGTAAGAAACTGAATCTGATCGAGAGCAGGAAAGAACTTTCAGACAAATTCTATCGAGATCGGCTTACGAAAGAACTTATTCAGGAGTGCCGGGATTGGATAAAAGAACGAAACGACCTGATTCATCACATGGCAAACCTTCCGTATGATAGTGAGCTGGTGCAGAAGGTTGCCGTTGAAGGAAACGAGCTTGTGAAAAAGGTCAAGAACAAATCAGCCAGCGTGATCAATCGGTTAAAGAAAAATGCCTGAGCAGGTGGAGGTGAGGAGAAGCAATATGGACCAAGAATTATTCAACCCACAATCCTCGTCCGTGACCTCCTCCCGAATCCTGTACACACCGTCTACGTTTGCCCGGACATCGCTACTGCATCTGCAGGAGGTTGGATCATTACAGGCTATCCACCAGCATACATCGACCAGAACGAACCTGACCTCATTTCTTTGCTTTGTTGTTCTGTCAGGCACCGGAAGCCTTACCTATGAAGGAATGACCTATGAGCTGTCAGCCGGGGACTGCGTGTTCATCGACTGCCGGAAAGCGTACAGCCATTCTACATCCGATGATCTTTGGTCTCTTCAATGGTGCCACTTCTATGCACCGTCCCTTCCGGCCGTGTATGAGAAATACAAGGAGCGTGGAGGTCGGCCTGTGTTCCACCCGGCGGATATTGAACCGTTCACTACACTACTGACGGATATCTACGATTTGGCATCATCTTCCGATTACATACGGGATATGCGAATTAATGAGAAGCTAGGAACTCTGTTGACTCTCCTGATGGAGCAGTCTTGGCATCCAGAGAGTATGACTGTGAGCCGGAAACGGCTGGAACTGGCAGCTGTAAAGGAATATCTGGACGAGCATTATGCTGAGAAGATCGTGCTGGATGATTTGGCAGAAGAGTTTTTTATCAATAAGTTCTATCTATCAAAAATTTTTAAAGAATCCTACGGAACTACGGTCAACAGTTATCTCATCTCGAAAAGAATCACCAGAGCCAAGCAGCTGCTTCGCTTCACAGATATGACTGTGGATGAAATCGGTGCGGCAGTAGGAATGGCGGATGCAAACTACTTCAGCCGGATGTTCCGAAAAGTAGAAGGAATCAGTCCAAGGGAGTACAGAAAGCAATGGTAGACAAGCCAGAGATAATTGAAACACAACGTTTTGAAGATTTCCGTGGGTGGTTATCGGTGTCAGCAGAGGGATTTCACGTGGTTCAGATCAACCAAGGTTACAGCAAAAAGAAATTCACACTGCGAGGTCTGCATTATCAGGAAGGCGAACACGCGCAGGCCAAGCTGGTATCCTGCCTGCACGGAAGAATATTTAATGTGGCCGTGGATTTGAAGCCCGGAGAAACCTATGGTCATGCGTATGGAGAGATTCTGTCTTTTGAAAATCAGAAACAGATGTACATTCCGAGAGGATTCGCTCATGGTTACCTGACCTTGGAAGATGACACCCTGATGCAGTGGTGCGTGGACAACGACTTCTGCGCAGAAGCCGCGAGAGCTGTGAGATACGATTCGGACTTCGTCTGGGAAAGCGAGAGCTGGCCAGAAGGGGAGTACATTGTTTCGGAGAAAGACAGGAATGCGGAGAAATTTCCATTCTCTATTGCCGAGACTAAGTAATGGTGGTTTAATAAAAATATAGAATGCCATTGATGTGGCTAGCAATAAGGACGATATTTTGAACAAGAAAGGGGTTTGCTATGAAAATATCAGAACGCTATGCACTGGAGATAGGACAAATTGAAAGTGATATCGAATTGTTAAAGAACCGTCAGATTCGTGAAATACAAGGAGCCGGTCCGTATTCTTCAGTAGATAACCTTGGATTAAGGCTAGAAGACGAATTCAAAAAGTTGATAGCAAAAATTGATGCAGATACAATGAGCGATTTGGAAATCGTGGCAAATACATTTAATAATCGAAACGAAAATAACTTTTGAACGGAGAGTTGTTGTATGTCCAGAACCAAAGGAAGCAAAAACCGCACCAAAATCGACTTCGATGCACAGATTGCAAAGCTGCAGAAGGATAAATCTCTCTTAGAAGAGGGCGTAGCTAAGACAGTAGCTCAGATCGAGGAGCTAAAAACAGACATCAAGTCTATGCGTGAATCGCTGAAGTCTCAGAAAGCTGAGATTAAGCAGGTCGAAAAGGAAATCGCCAAGCTTGAAGCAAAGAAAGCAAAAGCCGAGCAGAAAGCAGCGGAAGAAGCGAAAAAGTCGGAAGCCGAGGCTGTGGTTAAGAAACTGCTGGCCGGCGGCATGAGCGCTGATGAGATTCTTGAAAAGTTGAAGTAATATAAGCCGTGTGGACAAACTGAACTTCGGAAGTTCACACGGTTATTTTTAGAAACATAAGTTAGCTATAACTAATTATAAAATACAAGTTGCTATGTGCAAAACCTGATGCTAATATCCATCCTAACCGGGGAGCAGAATGTAATTGAACACGGTTGGAAAGGACGGTAGCGTCATAGAAAAAATAAAAGAAATACTGGAAAAATATCTGAAAGGTGTATCGCCGAGGTACTATCCACCAGTCGAGAATCTGCTGGATTTGATCTACGAGCATTACACGGAGAATAATTCCATAGCACCGCAGACCACCGAGGCCGGCAAGGAGGCCAAGCAAAAAGAGAAAGATCTGGAAACTTGGCTCAGAGGTATAGCTAGAATGGATGTCTTGGTGGATGACTACGGCGGAGATATCCCACTGTGGGAGAAAATTATGGACAGGCAGGGGAGCGTGTGCTGCGCCTGGGAAAAGACTGCCTTTGAGGAAGGCATGAAAGTCGGGATACGGCTGATGCTGGAGGCTCTCGACATATAGTTTGTAACGAAAATGACCCTCTGTGAGAGTAATACACACAGTGGGGTGGTACTCATAATTATTGCTTGACATTATACATCTTTAGATGTACCATCAAAACAATAGGAGGTGTGAGGATGAAGCAGGTCGAAGGTTTTACAAAGGAGAACTATATTGAAGAATGTAAGAACGATGGCGGTGTGCCGATTCTGTATGCCAATATGCAGGGGGCGGTGATAGCCTTATGCGAGTACACAAGAACCAGAAAATATAATGAATTCGAGTTATCAGAAGAAAACGCAGAAGCAGGAATCAGAAACAGCTCTAACTGTGACTGGATCTTGATGGATGATGGTTCTGTTCTCTGGCGTAGTTATCCGAAAATTGAGGAAGAACGCGCCAAGAGCGGAAATGTGAAGCTGCGGACTTGTAGAAAGAAGGCAGGATTGTCGCAGTCGCAGCTTGCGGAGAAAGCCGGAATCAGTGTCCGGGTTTATCAGAACTATGAGCAAGGTGTGCGCGATATTGAAAAAGCACAGCTTTCAGTTCTGCTCAAAATCTGTATTGCGCTGGATTGCAAGATGTCAGATGTTTTTATGGATAATGATATGGTAGAGCTGGTTGAGGAATATCACAAATAAAAAATGCCCCTCTGTGAAATATGTACACAGTGGGGCAGTCAATCAGTCTTTGTCCTCTGCTCGTATCCGGAGTAGCTCAATTATTTCGTTCTCCGTTGCCAGACGTACAGCTGGCTTTTCATCGTGTTCCGCTGCGCCGCAGTCCGGGCAGCGGTCAGAAAGTGACTTGCTTTCAAAGCAGTAATGACAGGCATCGCAGTAATAGAAGTTCAATCCATCGTCACCTCATTTCCGTTGCAATTCTTCAAGGAGTCTTTCAGGAAATCATTGTGGAGTTCAGGAAGAAACGGAAGTTGGTATCCTTTATCTGCGAGGATGTTCAGCTTGAAATCCACAAAGTGCTTCTCAATAGAGTTCATCCGGGCAATCTCATCCAAGGTGATCAGCCCGGAGTGTGCGTACTGGAACTCCTGCAAAAGCTCCTGATATTTCATGGCGCGGTAAGCAGAAGAGCAGCGGGAAGGAAGATTTGCTTCCAACTGTTTCTGGTCAACGGCATATTCGTAGTAGCCAATCGGTTCCAGAACAGCATCATCTGACAGCAGCAATTCGGCAGCAAAGGTGTTGGCTCGCCGTTCTGCCTTTGAATTATCCAGACTATAAAAATAGGTATCCTGGAATGTCTGACCGGAGCTGGCGTGTTTCCGGTCAAAGAGGGCGTGTCCCAGTTCATGAGCCATTGCGGATACACGCTGGGCATTCGTACAATTTGTGTTGATGCCGATGTACTCACAGTTCAGCAGAACTGTGTAGTAACCGAGCAGGTCGTGGCAATACCGGATGTCTTTGAGCTTTATGGCTCTCCGGGAAATGATTTCTTCCGGATCGCGGGTCTTGTAGCGGCGAACTACAGCATCGGCCATATCAATAGCGCGTGTGTTCAAGGTAGACTCCTTTCCTCTGGAGTAATATCAGTTCTTACCGCAGATATTTTTTTGGAGTAAATTTCTTCGCATCAGCTTTTGCATCGAGGAAAAGTGCTTCCATTTCTTTGATAAATGCCGCTTGATCTTCTTCGGACAGTTCACCGCCTGCAAACAGGGCTGTGGTCTGTTCTTTTATTTTCTTTGCCTGTGCAACACCGCGGGAGCCATACTTTTTTCGTACATCCGCATAGAAGAGGTCATCGTTGAGTTCCTGCTGGAAAGTGGCCTCATCCATAAAGTAATCAGTGGTGACTCCAAGAGCTGCGGCAATCTTCTGGATTGCATCTACACTTGGTTCACGCTGGTTGGATTCAATATAGCGGATCGCACGATCTGACATAGAAGCCCGACGTGCCAGTTCAGCCATACTCATGTGCTGGGCGGTGCGGAGGGCTTTTATTTTATCTCCATTGGTTGCGTCAGGAGCCAGAGTAGTGGCGGCTTCTGCCTTGGCATCCTGTGTGTTAAGTGGACTGGTTTCAAAGTTCGTTTCTTTTTTCATGTCATGCCTCCATGTGGGATAATCTGTTGTCTGTTGGAGGGAAAGTACCAACATTTACAACATAATTTTGTAAAGCTACTTGACAAGGAACAACTGTTCCTATATACTAAGAACAAAGGTTCGGGAACTCCTGTTCCTATAATACAATAGAAGGTTGTTAAAGTCAAGGGGGGAGATTAAGAATGTTATTACTTGTCGATGGTGTCTCAGGCACTTCTAAAATTTATAGCCGCATTTTAAGACTATGATTTTGAAAACATAAAATTAAATTGCAAAAACTTGAAATTTATACTTGCAATTCAATGAGACAGATGATACAATGCTATTGCAATGATATGAAACTGATTTTACGAAAGGACGGGTGGTTGAAATGACAGAGGCAGAGTTGAAAGAAAACTTCGTCCAAGTAAGAACACCAGATAAACAGAGAATAGCGAGGATTACGAAGAAACTCATAGGCGAGAACCGAACTGGAGCAGAATTCGCACAAGCGGTTGGGCTTTCTCCTTCCATGGTTTCTCGTATTATAAATGGAAAGTATCAAAAACCGCTCACGGAGGATATCCTGATTAAGTTGGTCTCAGATTGTTCAGAAGAGCAGGATGACAATTTGCAAATGCTGATCCGTGCAAACGGTATGATTTCAAAGGAACAGCAAGAACGTCGGTACGGACCAGATGGACATTTCTCAATAATGTCAGAAGCTCACGACAGAGAAATTAGTGTTCAGAATATTATTACCTCTGAATTGTTTGCGAGAGGAATTGCTGTACGAAAGGTACCACGATTGGGATATCGAAATATAACAGTAAGTTCCAAGTTTTTCAGAAGTCCGATGTTTTACGATTTGAAAGTTGAAATGGTTGACACTGCAAGACCGTATGAGTGGAATTTTGCCATCTATGCAATGCGAGTAGACGAGAAAAATGAAACCAGAAAAGTAAATATGTTCCAGAGGATGATAGAGCGTTACTCATATTTGTTTCTTATGGATGCGTGGGAGCCTCAGCTTTTAGCTGATACCAAGACTTCGTTTGTTTTTTGCGATAGTGGGATTTTTGATATGTTCGTTGATACAATGCAGGATGCAAAACTTCACAATCGGATGTCGGCAATCCTTGTTGATATAGAGAAGGGCGAGGTAGTACAAGAGAAAACGCTCATGTGCAGTGATTTTCAGGATATGGATAGCCCATTCAATACACCTATTATAGAAGATGAGCCAGAAGATGAAGATAGGTATAATTACTTCTTTTTCTTTGACCCGGATAATAAAGAAGGAGGACACTAAATGCTTCAAAACACGAGCAATCGTATTTGCGCGAACCATGGTAAAAAGATGCTTTTTGGTAAAAAGGGAAAGGTCAATGGAGTGAAATCTATTGTTTATGAAAAAGATGGAGTAGTGATTGCGTACAAACCGATAGAGGACTTCCTTAAGGATCTAATGACAGATCCGTATCCGGAGTACACCTTTTCCGAAAGATAAAGAAATAGCTTGATGACCCTACGGGCAGTGGTTATCAGCATGAGAGAAGCGTTTTAAATACCTGAACGTGCCGTTCATTATGTAACCAAGCCGGGGTAGATGTTTTATTGCAGACTGCTGGAGCAGTGTGTCCAAAACACTTTCCCCGGCTTTATCTGTCTTAGTTGGAGGAAAATTGCATGAAGAAGATTCCATATAACTGCCCGTATGAAAAGACTTGTCCACTTCACAAGCATTGCAGGGCCATCACTCTTCCAAGAGAAATCATTGAACCAATCGTTCTATGGTTGAAATGTCCGCAGAAGAAAAAGGAGACTGGTGGACAAGAATCTGAAATTTTGGTAAAGATATCAGCTGCTAACAGGGCAGCATAAAGAATAAAGGTAGCTCGCAGGAAAGCCACACAGATGCGCTATGCTGCAGAACCAACCAATGTAGAAAAAATATTGGTGAATTCTGCGTAATAGCGTATTTGTGTGGCTTTTTTGTTGGTATCAGCATAGACAAAATATTTTAGCATAATCGTTAATATACTTAAATGTAACAAAAACATACAGAAAAATATATATTTCGGCGCGAAATACGCAATCTGTTTCGATGTCAAAAAAGACACAAACAGGATATTATAAAGTAAAGGAATTTCTACAAGAGAGGAGGTGGATTGAGTGGCCGAGGAAGAAAAGCGGTTTCATGAGAAATTGGCTGATCGGCTGATTGAAGCACGAGAAGCGGCAGGAATAACGCAGGAGAAACTGGCAGAAAAAGTTGGTCTCCAAAGCAACTCAATTCACCGATATGAAGCAGCAGAGAGAAAAATGAACTTTTTTACAGCTGTGAAGGTGGCAGATGCTCTCAATACAACTGTAGAGAGACTGATTCCGGAGGAGTACATACACAAAACTGAAAAGACAGATATTGAAAGAGAAGCAGAAGATGTATTCCACCAGCTATCACCAGAAGATCAAAAAATGCTCCTTCGACAGATGAAGGGGCTGCTGGCAGTACCAGCGTAAACCGTGCAGTAGAAGGTTACTGTGCGGTTTTTATTTTGTCATTGGCGGTCCTCCATGCCAATTATTTTTGAATTTCTACCAAATGGTAGAGCCGGAAACATATCTTCAACAGTCTGGTTGAGGAAAGCTCCCGGTCATTTTGTTATCATATAATCAGTCCAAGGGACAAGCCCACAGAGTCAAATGAAAGCATCTGCCGGCAAGCCCCGGACAAATAAAAAAATATCGTAAGCCCGATTCTAGAGCAGGCGAAGGATACCATAGCAGAACTTCACAGAACAGCGATTTATTTGCTGGCTGTGGAGGTGTGCAGTTGGGATTATTCCTGCTGTCTCTGGAATCGGGCTTTTTTGTTTTATGCTCCTGCCAGTTAGATCAGTGCCTCATCAGCATCCTGCTTTGGTATCTTTCCCTTTCAGAGTCCGGGGGAAAGGACAAAACAATGATGATGAACATGATGACTGGAGCAGTTGCGATCAATGGTGGCGTTGGTGTGATGGAGGTTCGCCAGCCGCAGGTGGTGGAGAAAGCGGTACAGGATGCAGGACATATCGCCGCAGATATTGCAGAGAACGCACATATCACCTTACATGAGTTAAAGGAAAAGATCGATGCGGTGTTGGAAAAGAAGCTGCCGAGTTTCAAGGCACTCATGGAGATGCAGCCGATGGCTGTTGCACAGACAACTGTGGATGATACTTCCCTGACTGTTTACCAGAACGGTTATGCAGTCTACGAGATGGATGGAGCACACACGGTCATTGCAGTGGACCGCTGTGGTGATTACCGTTATGACTTCACAGATGGTACATATCAGGTAGTGCCGGCTGAGACTTTTGAGGAGACCGAGTGGAGTGTTCGTCTGCTCATGGAAGGGGAACGCCGGATGGAGCACAATCGGAATAACCGTACTGCTGAGAATGAAAATGTGTCCCTGGAATGTGATGGTTCCGACTGGTCGGCAGCTGTCATGGTGGATTTTTTGGATGAGGATAATGCCGACCTGCTGGCAGATCAGGAACTCCGCCGCCTGTATGCAGCCATGAGTAAGCTGACTGAGCGCCAGTCGGAGATCCTTCAGCTTTACTTTTATAAAGGTCTGAACCAATACGAGATTGCAGAAGAACTTGGCGTCTGCCAGCAGTCGGTTAACCGGATCATGAATCAGGCAGTAAAAAGGCTGAGAAAAAATTTCTAAAAAAGTTTTTAGAAAAGTGTCTGTTAAAAGGCTCAAAAAGATGTTCATAGTGAGAGGGTTACTTCTCAAGTACATGAACAGGAGGTCAGAACTTATGAGTGCAGTAAGCATGAATGAAGCTGCAAAGAAAACTGCCCAGTTAGAAAATGCGAAGGAGGCCCGTCCACCCGGCGGTGCACCGCAGGAAGAACACCTGCCAAGAAAAATCTTCGTCTGCTCACCGTATCGCCCTATTTCGCAGGACGAGAAGTGCAGAAAAGATGAACTGGAAGCAAACATCCGCAGAGCAAAGATGGCCTGTCGGATTCTTTCCACACTGGGCTTTCTGCCACTGGCACCGCACCTGTATTTCACCCAGTTCTTAAAGGATGAAGAAAAGCAGGAACGAAATACCGGCATTCAGCTTGGAATGCAATGGCTGGAGGAGGCAGATGAACTCTGGGTGTTTGGGAATACCGTGTCGGAAGGCATGGCTGCCGAAATCAAGAGAGCCCATGAGTTGCAGAAAAAGGTCCGGAATCTCCCGGAGCCGGGGCGTGTGGTTGAACTGCTTTTGAAAAACATTTCAGAACAATACCATGTGCCGTTGGATGATAAGAAAACAGAATGTCAGCAGGAAGCTGCAGAAAGTGAGGAAGACAATGGAGAATAAGAACGAGAAGAGCATGACTCTGGAGGAAATGATCGGCGAGATGCTGAAGGACGCCAAGGTGGTAAAGGTTCCGCTTCCTGTCAAGGCAGAGGAAGAAAAGAAAGCTCAGAAGCAGGACAAGCCGATGCCGGCACGCCCGCTTGGTGTTCCACTCCTCTCCATTAACATCGAGAACCTGCATCTCCACATGGATGAGCGCATGACCTCTTACAACTACGGTTCTGGTCAGGAGCCTGATGCTGAAGCAGACGACCCGGCGGAGGATATCGACTTCGATGAGATGCTGGATCGCATCCATAAGGAAACCGGTCTGTGCGAGAAGGTTATTCTGGCAGTTCTGAAGGCACAGGCCGATTATCTGGATGACCTGTGGGGGGATGAGGAAGAAACCAGAGAGGAGGCAAACGCATGATGGACGAACTGAATGCCTTGAATGCTCCGAAGAAAGTTGTGGATGGTCTGGTCGAGGTCTTTGACGGTCTGGCACAGATGTTTGCCGGTGTATCTGAGCAGCTGGATATGCTGGTGGCAAATGCAAATATGGAGGATGAGCTGGAGCTTCCGGTAGCAGAGCAGCCGGTACTGCCTGTAACAGAAAAGAAAGGCCCGGCGGTTTCGCATCCCCGTAAGAAGCCGGTCAAGAAAACCAAAAAGGTGGAAGAGACGGCTCCTTCGGCCATAGAGGAAGCCGCAGAGGTGCCTGTGGTAGAAGATTCTGGCGAGGCAGAGGAAGCAGTGAACTCCGAAAGTTCAGAAACTGCAGAGAGTGAGCATCCGGTGGATGATGCGGATGTGCTGCCGTGGGAAGAAGATACCGGCCAGAAAGAAGCACCGTCCCACAAAACCGCTGGCAAGGATACACCTGCTGCAAAAGCGGAAACACAGTCTGCGGTGACGATCACCAAGGACGAGATCACGGCGGTCATTGTGGCGAAGATCAAGAAGAAGCGTGATAACAACGAGAAGATCGGTCAGCTTCTGAAGACCTACGGTGTGGCCCAGCTGTCTGATCTGCCTGCAGAGAAGTACGAAGCATTTCTGGCAGATGTCTCCCAGATTTAAGGGAGGTCATCATGCCGGAAGTACATGCAATCCTTTCTGCTTCCAGCTCGAAGAGGTGGCTGAACTGTACGCCATCGGCAAGGCTGGAGCAGAACTTTCCAAATGAATCCTCGGTGTATGCCGAGGAGGGAACTGCCGCCCATGCGCTGGGCGAGTACAAGCTGCGGAAATATCTGCATGAACGGGTGAAGCGCCCAACCTCCGAGTACGAGGATGAGGAGATGGAAGCGAACACCGATATCTATGCGGAGTTCATCATTTCCACGGTGGAGCGCATCAAGGAGACCTGTCCGCATCCGCTGGTCATGGTGGAGGAACGGCTGGATTACAGCTACCTGGTTCCATCTGGCTTTGGTACCGGCGACTGCGTGATCATCGCAGATGGGACACTGTATGTCATGGACTACAAGAACGGCAAGGGCGTGTTCGTAAACTGTGACCATAATCCGCAGATGATGCTGTACGCCCTGGGTGCTTACCACGCCTACGGATATCTGTACAGCATCAAAAAGGTGTCCATGACCATTATCCAGCCGAGACTGGAAAATATCTCAACGTTTGAATGCAGTGTGGAGGAACTGCTGGACTGGGCAGAGACCTATGTCAGACCGAGGGCAAAGCTGGCCTTTGAAGGAAAAGGCGAGCAGGTTCCCGGTGACTGGTGCCGGTTCTGCAGGGCGAGGACTTCCTGCAAAGCCTGTGCCGAGGAAGCTCTGGCACTGGTGAAGGAAGAATTTCTGGATCTGGACGAAGGTGTTCTTACCGATGAGGCGGAGGAGACCGATGCCACAGCAGCTTATAATCCGGACACCTCCGCACCGACCTTCAAGTCCCCGGCACTCCTTTCCAAGACGGACATCGAAAAGATGCTTCCGACCCTGAACCGTATCGAGTCCTGGATCGAAGCGATTTTTGCTTATGTCAGTTCCGAAGCCATCAACCACGGCGTTGCGTGGGATGGCTATAAGGTGGTCGAGGGCAGGAGCAAGCGGCAGTTCCTTGACACAAAGTCAGTGGTGGCCGCAGCAGAAAAAGCCGGATACACCGACATCTATAAGACCGAGCTGATCTCCCTTACTGAGTTTGAAAAGCTCATGGGAAAGAAAAAGTTCAAAGAGATTCTGGGAGAGTATGTGGTCAAGCCACCCGGTAAGCTGGCGCTTGTACCAAACTCCGATCCCAGAGAGGCAGTCGATCTGGAGACTGCCGAGGATGAGTTCACGCCCCTTGACTGAGGCTGGACATAGAAAACCGCATTACACAACAGGATGCCGCAGTCAGATAAGAGGCGCGGCATCACAAAAGAATTTGGAGGATTTTTATTATGGCTAAGAAAATTATCAGTGCAACGAAGCTCGTTATCCCATGCCGTATCTCTTTTGCCAATATCTTCGAGCCGAAGAGCATCAATGGCAGTGAGGCGAAATATTCCGTTTCCTGTCTGATCCCAAAGGATGATAAGAAGACTCTGCTGGCGATCCACAAGGCGGTTGAAGCAGCGAAGGAAGATGGCAAGGTACGCAAGTGGGGTGGCAAGCTCCCGCCGAACCTGAAACTTCCGCTGCGTGATGGTGATATCGACCGTCCGGATGATGAGAACTACCAGGAGCATTTCTTCCTGAACGCTACCAGCAAGGATGCGCCGCAGGTCGTTGATCGTCACGTCCAGCCTGTGGTTGACCCGATGATGGTCTACTCCGGCTGCTACTGCAATGTCAGCGTCAACTTCTATCCGTTCAATGCCAACGGTAACCGCGGCGTGGCAGTAGGCTTGGGGAACATTCAATTCGTCAAGGATGGTGATCGTTTGTCCGGACGTGCATCTGCAGACGCTGACTTTGATGCACTGGAAGATGATGAGGATGTTCTGGGCGGAGATGCCGGTGAGGAACTGCCGGATTACCTGCGTTAAGCACAGACAATTTGTACACAGCTAAGTAAGCAGGCCGGGGGATGTGTCAGAACATCTCCCGGTTTTTACATGAAAAACTGATTCACATGACGGATTGATTCAAACGAAGGGGTGAGATTTTTGAAAGAAATATTGGTCGATATTGAGACTTACAGTGAGGTGGACATCGGCAAGTGTGGTCTGTACCGCTATGCTACGGACCCCAGCTTCGAGATTCTGCTGATTGCCTGGGCAAGCGATGAGGGCAGTGGATTTGGTGAAACCAAGTGCGCTGACCTTGCATCAGGAGAAACCATTCCAATGGAACTGCTGGAGGCATTTCAGTCCGGAAGTGTGCGGCTGATCGCACACAATGCTGCCTTTGAGCGTGTCTGCTTCTCCGTGCATCTGAACCGGCACTGTCCCGGACAGTATCTGAAACCAGGAGAGTTCCTCTCACCGGATAGCTGGATCTGCACGATGGTCATGGCGGCATCGCTGACCTTGCCGCTGGCACTGAAAGATGTCGGCACGGTGCTGAAGACCAGCCAGCAGAAAGACAAAGAAGGTGAGAGGCTCATCAAGCTGTTTTCTGTACCGTGCAAGCCGACGAAATCCAACGGGATGCGTACCCGGAATCTCCCGGAGCATTACCCGGCGGACTGGGCGAAGTTCAAGTATTACTGCATTCAGGATGTCAACACCGAGGTGGACATCTACAAACGGCTGAAGAAGTTTCCGATGCCGGAACTGGAATGGCAGCACTACTGCACCAATGAGCGCATCAATGACCGTGGCGTGCGGATCGACACGGAACTGGTACAGGAAGCAATCACCTGTGACCTGATGCTCTCAGATGCCATGAGCAAAAAAGCCTATGAACTAACTGGACTTGAGAATCCAAACTCTGTGTCACAGTTGAAGACATGGCTGGAGGAGCGCGGCATCCCGATGGACACACTCGGCAAAAAGGATGTGGCGCAGATGATCACCGAGCTCGATAAGAACGGTGTGGATGCGGAAGCACTGGATATGCTGAAGCTCCGACTCCAGATGGCGAAAAGCTCTGTGAAGAAATACCAGGCGGCGGAACGCTGTGTCTGTTCGGATGGCAGGGCAAGGGGACTGTTCCAGTTCTATGGAGCCAGTCGTACCGGACGATATTCCGGCCGGAATATCCAGTTACAGAACCTCCCACAGAACCACATTTCCACGCTGGACGAAGCAAGAACACTCGTGAAGCTGGGGTGCTTCGATATGGTCGAGAGTATCTACGGCAATACGCCGGATGTTCTCTCGCAGCTGATCCGCACCATGCTGATCCCGAAAGATGGATGCGAGTTCATCGTGGCTGATTTTTCCGCCATTGAAGCTCGTGTGCTTGCGTGGGAGGCAGAGGAGCAGTGGGTGCTGGATGCATTTCAGAACGGGGAGGATCTTTACTGCGCCACAGCTTCTCAGATGTTCCATGTGCCTGTCGTCAAGCACGGCATCAACGGTGACCTGCGCCAGAAAGGGAAGATTGCAACTTTGGCTTGTGGATATGGCGGCTCCTCCGGCGCACTCATCAGCATGGGTGCGTTGCAGATGGGACTGCACGAGGAAGAACTGCCGGAGATCATTGATTCCTGGCGGGAAGCCAATCCGAAGATCGTGCAGTACTGGTGGGATACCGAAAAAGCCGCAATGACGGCCTATAAGACCGGGGAGCGGCAGGAGGTCGGAAAGATCGCATTTGAGTTCTATTCCGGCACCCTCTGGATGGTGCTTCCGTCCGGCAGACGGCTGGCATATCTGAAGCCGAGACAGCAGCCGAACCGCTTCGGCCGTATGAGCCTGACCTATGAAGGCGTGGGGCAGAACCACAAGTGGAGCAGACAGGAAACCTACTCCGGCCGGCTGGTCGAGAACGCGACACAGGCCATCGCCCGTGACATTCTGGCTGAGGCAATGGACCGCATCTCAGCAGAGGGGTTGAACATTGTGGCTCATGTTCACGATGAAGTCATCATCGAGGCACCCAAGGGTCAGTACACAGTGGATGAGGTCTGTAAGCTGATGTCGGTCAACCCGGCATGGTGTAAGGGCTTGCCGTTGGCTGCAGCTGGTTACAAGGGTGACTACTATTTCAAAGACTAAGGGGTGAACAAGATGCCGCATGTATTGAAAATGAAGGACGGAAAACTCCTGACACCCTTTGGCATCCGCGACCTGCTGGATGCAGTCGAGGACTATGCCGGCGAGGAACTCCGCCGGGAAATCGAGGAGTACATCGATACCAACGTAGAGGATATCGATGATTACGAAAAAGAGTACGACCGCATGGAACAGGAGAATGAACGCCTTGCTGACCATCAGCGGTCGGTTCTCTGTAACATCCGGGACGAGGTGGATGCGCTGGATACACTCCTGCAGGACACCCGACTGAACCGCAGGCGCATGCAGGGAGCAGTCCGGATCATCAAACAGATGATCAACCGGGAACTGTAAGCACTTGGAACTTAGAATAACACGGCGTCATTGTTATAAGGACACAGACGCATAAACAGGCGTATAAATATGCGCCGCAGAGATAGAGAGGAAAATTGCTATGAAAACAGGAAGAAATTTGCAGGAAGTCTTGGTTGAACTGAACCGCCAGAACAAGGCAAAGCAGGATTTTATCAGTCCGGCGCAGGGAATGCGTCTCCGGGAAGATGGACACACCTTTGAGATCAACCATCTTACGACCAACCAGCAGGAGGTGTTTGGTACGACCTCGTTGTTCCATCGTCAGGTGGCATCGGCACTGGGCATCCCGGCAAAATACTATGATCTCATGCAGGCACAGAAGCCGGAGCTTCTGGCCGAGAACGTGAACAGCTGGTTTGCGGACAAGCCCGGTTCTTACATGGTCCGCTCGATGGATTATGGTGCCGGACAGGTAGCCCGTGCGCTGCTGTCGGAACGCTATCGCCGCATCGACAACATGGAAATCGCCACATCTGTCCTGCCGCTGTTTGCAGGCAACGATCAGTACGAGGTGATGTCCTGCGAGGTGACGGAGAACCGTTTGTACCTCAAGGTGGTCAATCACCGTCTGGAGATGGAAGTCCGCAGGGGCGATATCGTCCAGGCTGGCGTGATGATCTCCAACTCCGAGGTCGGTCTGGGAGCTGTGT
>ENA-ORTW01001593-ORTW01001593.1-human-gut-metagenome-genome-assembly--contig:-NODE-1593-length-23442-cov-4.843460_pt1 | contig 23442 bp, 15 predicted proteins | sample MGYA00242072_ERZ509193 | MGnify/ENA primary metagenome ERZ509193 (study PRJEB26280, sample SAMEA2338813) | human gut metagenome | biome: human gut; feature: human-associated habitat; material: faeces... | reverse complement strand
CCCCGCTCGAGATCGGCAAGATCGAGCTCGGCTTCCCGCTGCCCGAATCCGCCGGCGAAATCCTCACCACCACCGGTCACCATCTACGTGAACGCAGTCCGCAGCGCCAGCCGCTGACCGTCGGCCGTTTCGAAAAGCCGCAGCTCGCCGGCCGCCCTGACTTCGACGCATCCCTGCTCCTGACCGCCGGCGTGCCCGGTTTCGGCTTCGAGCATGGCGACGCCTATTCGGTGCACGTGGGCTGGAGCGGCAACTCCGTGCTGTCCGCCGAACGTCTGCCCTACACAACCGGCGTGATCGGCGGCGGCGAACTCCTGTTCGGCGGCGAAGTGACGCTCGCTGGCCCTGGCGAAGGCCAGAACTCCTACGACACCCCGTGGCTGTTCGGCTCCTATGGCGATGGTCTCAACGAGATCGCCGCCCGATTCCACTCCTACGTGCGCTCCCTGCACCCGCGCCTGTTCTCGCACGGCCGTCCGGTGATCCTCAACACATGGGAAGCCGTGTACTTCGACCACAACTTCGATACGCTGAAGGCGCTCGCCGACAAGGCCGCCGACTCCGGCGTGGAACGATTCGTGGTGGACGACGGCTGGTTCGGTTCCCGCCGCGACGACACCTCCGGCCTCGGTGACTGGCAGATTGCGCAGGACGTCTGGCCCGATGGCCCGAAGTCCCTGAAGGCGCTCGCCGACTACGTGCACGCCAAGGGTATGGAATTCGGCTTGTGGTTCGAGCCGGAAATGGTCAACCCCGATTCCGATGTGGCCCGTAACCACCCTGATTGGATTCTCTCGCCCACCGCTGGCCGACTGCCGCTGCAGGGCCGCACTCAGCAGGTGCTCGATCTGACCAATCCGGATGCGTTCGACTACATCTACGGCTGCATGGACCAGCTTGTCGGCGAGCTTGGTATCGACTACATCAAGTGGGACCACAACAAGCTCGTCACCGAGCCCGGTTCCCGCCGCTCCGGCCGCCCGGCCGTGCACGCGCAGACCCTCGCCGTCTACAACATCTTCAAGGGCCTCAAGACCGCACATCCGGGCCTTGAGATCGAAAGCTGCTCCTCCGGCGGTGGCCGCGTGGACCTCGGCATCCTAGAGCACGCTGACCGTATCTGGGTCTCCGACTGCGTGGACCCGGTCGAGCGCGCGGACATCCAGCGCTACACCTCGCTGCTGGTGCCGCCGGCGATGATGGGCGAGCACGTGGGTGCCAGTCCCGCGCACTCCACCCAGCGTGCCACCAGCCAGGAACTGCGCATGGCCATGGCGTTCTTCGGCCACATGGGCATCGAATGGAACCTGTTGAAGGAGCCGGACGAGGCGCTCGCCAAGCTGGCCGTGTGGGTGGCCGAATTCAAGAAGCACCGCGACTGGTTCGCCATCGACACCTGCGTGCACGCCGACTCCAACGATCCGGCCGTGCGCTTGGATGGCATGGTGATGCCGAACCGCGACGCCGCCATCTACCGCTTCACCCAGCTGACCACCAGCCAGACCTATCCGGCCGCGCCCGTGCACCTGCCCGGACTTGACCCCGAGCGCACCTACCGCGTCAGCCCGCTTGACCCGAGCTTGGATTTGACCGGTCTGACCAACGGCCAGAGCACTCTCGGCTGGTGGAACGAGGAAGGCGTAGTCCTGACCGGCGAAGCCCTGCAGCGCTACGGCATCCGTCCCCCGTCCCTCCACCCCCAGCAGGCAGTATTGCTCAAGGCTGTGGCGTTAAGCTGACAGCCTAGTAGGCTGTCAGTAGCCACGGCCTGAGCGAAGCGACAGCTGAGCGAAGGTGGGATTGAGCCTTGCCGATAGGCAAGTCCGTAATTGCTGGTCGTGGCGGAGTAACTGTGGCGAAGCAACGTTCTTGGCTCCCCTCTCTGAGGGGAGCCAAGAACGGCCTACCCAATATGCTTCACAATCACGCGACTGGCGGCGGCTTTGGCCCAGAGCTGCCAGTCGTGGTTCATAATCGTGAACTTGACCGGCTGGGTCTGGCTGTGACGGTAGAAACGAATGCCGTCACGTAGCGAATCGGTGCCGAGCTTGGCCAAAAACGCGGACTCCCCGGCAATCATCACATGCCCGGGCATCGCGATATTCGCCACCGTAGCCACCAGCGATCCCAACCGGAAACACGTCCGGTTCACCAACTGCGTGGCCTGCGGCACGCGTTCCTCGGCATCGCGCGCAAAGTCCTCAAAACTGACCGCGCGACCCACAATCGCAGAGTACTGTTCGGCGATTGAATCGTCAGTCAAGCATTGTGAACAGCCGATATGTCCGCTGGTGCAGCGCGGCCCCTCCGGATCGATAAGCACGTGGCCCACCAGACCATAGCTCTTATCCGGGTACTGCACTGGCTTGCCGTTCACGGCCAGCGAATAACCAACACCCACGCCGATGGTCACCACGGCGAACATATCCACGCCGACACCCGGCCCGAACCAGGAGGCATCCACCAGCAGAGAATCGATATCATTGAACACCCCGCACGGCAGGCCGGTCGCCTCTGTGACCATCGTCCCCAAGTCCGTGGCCCCGTCCCAATGCAGGAACGGCGCGAACGTCACAATCGAATCGTCGACCACATGCCCACCTACCGCAACGCCCACCGCAGTGGGGGAGGGTAGTCCGGAAGAGGCGATATCGGCGGAACATTCGCGCACCAGCCGCGTGATGGCCGACACCACATACTCAGCCGACTGATCCGCCCCGATCGGCATCTCGTGCCGGCCGGACACCACCTCGCCATGCGCGTTCACCGCAGCGGCCACAATCGACATCCCATGAACCTTGACACCAATGAAGGTGCGTGCGTTCGAACACAACACCAGCGAAGTCTGCGGGCGTCCGCGACGATCCGAACTTTCCCTTGGCGTGAATCGCTCGGGCAGCTTGCCTGACGGGCCGGCCTCGGCCGGAAGCTCCTCGATCACCCCGGCGTAGATCAGATCGCTGGTGATGCGGGACAAGGCCCCTTGGCTCAGTCCCAGCATCTGTGCCAACGTAGTGCGGGCTATCGGCCCGTATTGGGCAATTGCCGCCGCCACGCGATGCGTATGCTCGGATCCGGAAAACCACTGTGGAATCGCGTTGACATCAGACATGCAAGCCCCTTCGCTGTATTTATTGCGTTAATCACAAAATACCGCGCTTTTTGTTGCTTGCGCAAGTGGGCTCGCTGGCGCTGGGAATGAAATGGCCGAACCGTTACCTTGGAAAGTGAAAGAACCGCCGGCACCGAAGCCGGAGGAAAAGAAAGATAAAGGAGTCAACAATTATGCTGTCCGATTCCCCACATGCAACGCCTAGACTGAAGCGTCTGGCCGTGCGCACCGCCGCCGTGATGTGCGCGATCGCCGTCGGGTTCGGCCTGGCAGGCTGCGGCTCCAGCACCGCAGGCACCGTCACGCTGGATTTCTTCCAGTTCAAGTCCGAGGCCGCCGACCAGTTCAAGTCCATGGTCGCCGACTTTGAGAAGCAGAACCCGACCATCAAGGTCAACATCAACAACTCCGCCAACGCCCAGACCGATCTGCGCACCCGTTTCGTCAAGAATCGTGTGCCGGACGTGATCACCTTCAACGGCGACATCAGCTTCGGCAACTTCGCCGCCTCCGGTGTGTTCTACGACTTCACCGATGAACCCATTGTGGACACCCTCAACCCCGGCATGGTGCAGATCGCCAAGAATCTGGTGCAGACCACCGATTCCTCCAAGAAGCGCCTGTATGGCCTGCCCTTCGCGGGTAACGCCTCCGGCTACATCTACAACAAGGCTCTGTTCCGCAAGGTTGGCCTTGACCCGGAGAATCCGCCGACCACCTGGAGCGAGTTCACCGATATGCTCAACACCTTCAAGGACGCCGGCATCAACCCGCTGCAGGGTTCCGTGGCCGACGCCTGGACCACCCAGGCACCGCTCGCCTCCCTGACCGGCACGCTGGTTCCCGAATCGAAGTACACCGAGCTCAAGCAAGGCAAGACCACGTTCCAGGAACTGTGGAAGACCGCAGTCGAGAAGGAATCCGAGCTCTTCACCTACTCCACTGCGGACACCGGCGTCACCTACCAGCAGGGCACGCAGAACTTCGCCCAAGGCAAGGCCGCGATCATCCCGCTCGGCACCTACGCCATCCCGCAGATCCTGCTGATCAACCCCGATATCGAACTTGGTTTCGCCCAGATGCCGGCCACCGATGACGCCAGCGAGCAGATCCTCACCGCCGGCGACGACGTGATGCTCACCATCGGTGCGAACACCAAGCACCCCAAGGAAGCGATGAAGCTCGTCGAGTTCCTCATGCAGAAGGATCAGCTTGACGCCTACGCCGACGCCCAGTCCGCCATCACGCCGCTGAAGGACACCTACTTCGGCAACGATGCGCTGGAAACCGTGCGCCCGTTCTTCGAGGAAAACCGACTGGCCGACTTCTGCGACCACTACATTCCTTCGTCCATCAACATCGGCGGCTACCTGCAGACCATGGTGACCTCCGGCAACACCGACCGCTTCCTGAACCAGATGCAGACCGAATGGGACAAGGTCCAAGCCAGGACCTTCGAGTGATCGGTAGGAGAGGAGAACATCATGTCACACGCAACCGCAACCAAGACCGCTGCCAAGAAACCGGCCAAGAAGAAGGTCTCCGCCTTCTCCACCCGCAAGGTGGACCCCGCCTACTACTGGATGGTGGTTCCGGCGGCTATCATTTTCGCCTTCTTCCTGTACCTGCCATTTCTTGACGGCATAAAGTATTCCTTCACCAACTCGCAGGGCTACGGCGATTACAAGTTCATCGGCCTGAAGAACTACATCGCCCTCTTCCAGGACAACCGCGTGGGCCACGCCTACCTGTTCACGTTCCTCATCGCCATTCTCATCACGGTGCTGATTAATGTGATCGCCCTGTTCCTGTCGGTGCTGCTGAACTCGAAGATCGCCTTCAAGAATGGCTTCCGAGCCGTCTTCTTCATCCCCTACACCCTCTCCGTGCTGGTCATCGGCTACGTGTTCAAGTACATCTTCATGAACCCGCTGCCCGAGCTCGGCAAGGCGCTGGGCATCAAGTGGCTGTCCACCTCGCTGTTGACCAATGAGCAACTCAGCTGGATCCCAATCGTCTTCCTCGCCGTCTGGCAGGGCATCGCCTACTCGGTGCTCATCTACCTCGCCGGCCTGCAGACCATCGACGATGAAATCTACGAGGCCGCCGCCATCGACGGCGTCAATGCCTGGCAGAAGTTCTGGAAGATCACCTTCCCGCTGATCGGACCGTTCTTCACCATCAACCTCGTGCTGTCCATGAAGAACGCGCTCGGCACCTTCGACCAGGTCGTCGCCTTGACCGAGGGCGGCCCGAACTCCTCCACCGAAACCGTCACCTACCTCATCTGGAAGGGTGGCCTGACCGGTGGCGAGTACGCCTACCAGACCGCAAACGCCGTGCTCTTCTTCATCGTGCTGGCGATCATCGCCTTCGTGCAGCTGCGCATCTCCCGCAGCCAGGAACAGATCTGATTTAGGGGAGGATAAGAAATGACTACTGCAACAGTTACCCCGTCCAAGTCCGGCAAGCCCGCCAAGTTCCGCAGAGACCACAAGATCAACTGGTGGCTGACCGCCGCCGTGGCCGTGCTGAGCCTGACCATTCTGATCCCGCTCTACTTCACCATCGTCACCGCGCTGAAGACCCCGGCCGAAGCCGGCACCTTCGCCCTGCCCACCTCGTGGCAGTGGCATAACTTCGCCGACGCCTCCGCCAAGGTCAACTACCCGAAGGCCGCGCTCAACTCCGCGATCATCACGGTGGCCGCCGTGGTGCTCACCCTGCTGACCAACACCTTCGTGGCCTACGCCGTGGCCCGCAACATGGACAAGCGCTTCTTCCGCTTCCTGTACTACTTCTTCATCGCCGCCATGTTCGTGCCGTTCCCGGTCGTCATGCTGCCGATTGCGAAGCAGATGGGCTCCCTGCACCTGGACAACCAGGTCGGCCTGATCATTCTGTACACGGTGCTCGGCCTGGGCACGAACCTGTTCATCGCCACTGGCTTCATCCGTTCGATTCCGGTTTCGCTGGAAGAGGCGGCCCGAATCGATGGCGCATCCACGTGGCGCATTTTCTGGACCATCATCTTCCCGCTGATGAGCCCGATTAACGCCACCATCGCCATCCTGACCGCACTGTGGGCCTGGAACGACTTCCTCCTGCCGTTGATCATCCTGACCGACCAGTCGAACCAGACCATCCCGCTCGCCCAGTACGTCTTCAGCTCGCAGTTCGCCACCAACTACCCGATGGCCTTCTCCAGCTACCTGATGGCCATGGCCCCGGTCCTCATCGTCTACATCTTCGCCCAAAAGTGGGTCGTCGGTGGAGTCATGCGAGGCGCTGTGAAGTAGTGCAGCTCCACCCAAGCCTCCTTCGGTTTTCCGCCGAGGGGGGCTTTTCCCATATCGCCTATTCCCGCACTGGCCCACTGGTCGCGCCGGGCTCGACCGCCACAGGTACAGTCGTATGAGGGTCGTCCAAGGTCTTCCCCTCAACCAAATTCAGTGCCTTGCGCGCGGCAATCTGTCCGATTTCGCGCGGGGGAGTTGGCACCATGGTGCTTAATCCAATGGATTCCGCCACGTCGGACCCATCAAAGCCAAAGACCGAAACGTCTTCGGGGATTCGTACTCCGATTGCCTGCAACTCATGTACCACGCGCAATGCGTAGTAGTCAGACCACACGCAGATAGCGGTCGGCCGCTCAGGCTGCGCGAGCATGGTGGCGATGACTTGTTTGGCCGAGCGTGGTGATTCCGAGTCGATGAAGTGGATGCCGCAGTCGGTGAGGCCAAGCGAGACTATCTCATCTTTGTATCCGCGTGCGCGTGCATCGAATCCCCATTCCTTGCCGGTCAGCGGATCGGTGCGCCCCACATAGCAGAAACGACGATGCCCGAGGGCCGCAAGATAACGCACTGCCATGGCTTCGGCCGCCTCGTCATCAATGGCCACGGAGGCTTGGCAGCAGCTGATATACGGCGAATTCACCGAGACGATGGGCATACCCATGCTGGCCAACGTGTCGGCTTCCTCATCGGTGGCGGAAAATCCGGATACGATGAGGGCGTCGGCGTTACGATTGGCTGGCAGCCGAGTAAAGAATTCCGCACGCTCCTCGACGCTGCCGGCTCGGTATACGGTCAAGTCATAGCGTGCGCGGCTCAGTTCGTCATACAGCCCGTCGAATAATTCGCCCATGAACCAGCCGGCCAGCCGTTCGCGAGCCAGCATGGCAATGCGATTGGTGCGTCCGCTTGCCAGCGCCGCCGCCGAGCGAGACGCGGTGTAATTCAGCTCTTTGGCCGCTTTCAGCACCTTATCCCGCGTAGCTGCTGCCACGTGATCCTTACCTCGCAAAGCGCGGGATGCGGTAAAAGTTGAGACTCCGGCCGTGAGAGCTACGTCGTTGATGGTCGCGCGTTTCATGGTGAATGGGTGGCCGCCTTGTGGCTGTTACCCGGTCGTCCTTCCTCTGGCTGGTACCTGTTGTTTCGCTGTTGCAATAATGATATGCACATCATCAAATGCGGACGTTGTCGATGTTTAATCTCGAGGTGCTGGGCCTGTGGTGCCGCGCAACATGAGCGTCGTGGGAACAACGATGCAACTTTCTGTCAGAATTTCGCCTCGTGATAATCGGATTGCGGCATCTGCCGCTAATGCTCCGTAGGACCGAGGGTCGTGCCGAACGGTTGATATATTGAGCGCTTGTGCCATTGGCCAGTCATCGAATCCGATGACGGATATGTCCTCAGGTACGCGGAATCCGTATGAGCGAAGCGCATGGACTAGAGGAATGGCATTCTCGTCGCTGATGCAGCATACGGCGGTTGGGCGAGGGGAGAGTGCGAGCAGGCTACTGAGTGCCTCTGCTCCGGCAAATTCGTTGTCCTGTACTGCGATGATGTATCCGTCGGGCAAGTTGAGTCCCTCAGCCGCCATGCCAAGACGGAACCCTTCTATACGTTGGTCAGCTTCCCATATGAATCCGTTACTGTCTTGCTGCTTGCAGATAAAGGCGATATTGCGATGTCCCAGTCCTGCGAGCTGATGAACGGTTTGTCGCATTGCTATAATTTCGTCTACGCCGATGGAAATCATATCTCGCTGTTCCGTAAGCCCGATGGTGTTGACACCGATGACTGGCATACCGAGTTGTTCTAAGGTTCGCCTCTCTGTCTCGCTGATGTCGAAGGAGGAGATGATGACCGCGTCTGCGTTGCGCTTCACTGGCATTGAGGAAAAGAAATCGCGTCTTTGATCGGCGTTTGCAAGTCGGTATGATAGCAAGTCATATCCTTGGGATGCGAGCACGGAATATACGCCTTCGGCTAGTTGTGAACTGAACCAGCCAGCCAGTGAGTTACCTACGGTAAGTGCTATACGATTTGTCTTTCCCGTTCGCAGCATGGAGGCTGTTTTCGATGCTGAAAACCCCAACTTTGCACATGCATCAAATACCTTTTGCCTAGTAGTTTCCGATATGCGGTCACGTCCGTTGATTGCACGAGATACGGTCGCCGCAGAGACTCCAGCCTCCTTGGCTACTTCATAGATTGTTGGTTCGCTCATGGGATCTCCTGCATTGCGTAATCGATTGTATTGTATCTGGATTTTGAAGTTAAGGCCACCATTGGTGTGATGCAAGGTTGACGGGTTCCGCAAAAAGATGTACGATGTGCGTAATCGATATCGCAAATATATTTTATTGCCGCCGAAAAATGGTGACAGTAAAGAGAAATATCGATTGCATATGATGAGGATGCAAGGAGGTAACCGATGAATAGGATTATGCGTAACAGCGGCGCGGCGCTTGCTGCGATATTTATCGCTGGAAGTCTGACTGCATGTGGTCCCGGCTCGGCAAGTAGCTCACGAAGTGATACAAATCCTACTGAGGTCAGCACTGATTTAGGTAATAAAAAATATGAGCTGACTTTGTGGGATGGAGCGGGTCTGAAGGCTGTAGATGAGGCGCTGATTGCCGGGTTCGAAGCGAAATACCCAAACATCACCATCACGGGACAATATGATCCGGATAATGTCTCTGGACAAAATGGCCCGCGTGTGATTTCAGCAAAAGATGCGCCGGATATCGCCCGCGTCACCGACATGAATTCAGCGGTTCGTGGCAACCATTTGGTGTCTTTAGAGGCATATGTGGATGCGTACGGCTGGGATGTTCCCGATTCGCAGACTGAATTGTATCGAGTGGATTCAAATGGCAAGCTCGGCAGCGGTGATTTGTACGCATTGCCGAACTCCTATTCGGTGACTGGCATTTATTTCAATACCAAGCTTGCCGAGCAGCTAGGTATTGATGCAGCTCCTACCTCTGTCGAGGAGTTTGAGGCGGATATGCAGACAGCCAAGGATGCCGGCATACTGCCGATGATGACATATGCCAAGGATGGCGGTACCTCTTTTGTCTTTCAGGCGTTAATGGCTAATAACAGTTCTGCGGAAGATGTGCAGAATTGGATTTTGCAGAAATCTGGTACCTTCGACAATCAGGCGGCGCAGGACGCTGCGTCCACCTTGCAGGATTGGAATAACAAGGGATATATGCCTGAAGGTGTTAACGCAGTGGATGCCTCTACTGCTCTGAGCAGGTTCTGCAATGGTGAAGGACTATTTTTCCCGAGCGGTAATTGGAATCTGGATACTGTGGCCAAAGCGCTGGGTGATGATGTTCAGTTCTTTGCTTTCCCGGGTGCCACCAGTGAAGATGAGCCGAACGTTGCTGCTAATGCAGGTGCATTTTATGGTATTCCGGTGAATGCTAAGAACCGTGATGCTGCTGCGGCGTTCCTCGATTATACGCAAAGTGCCGAAGCGCAACAGATTATTGTTGACAATTCTGGCTATTTGCCAAAATCATCTACTTTGGATCTCAAGGCGAATAGCGCATTGCAGCAGAGTATGTTTGATGCCTATGCCGACGTGCTGACGAGCGGTCATACTAGCGATTTCATTAATAATGCTACTGCGGGAATGCAGTCAAGTGGGCTAATCCCTAACTTCCAGTTACTGCTGGATAACAGCATCACGCCTCAGGAATTCACAAAGAATGTGCAGGCGCAATATGACAAAGAAGCGAAGCGGTAGAAACAGCTTCAACTATATGCCGGTTTCGCTAGCGACGCTTGAATTGAGGAGAGTTAACCTATGATGATGGCAGGCCCGTACGCGGGAACTTTATCGGATTTGCCGACTGTCCGCGACGAAGTAACATGTTCGATTAATGCGGAGAACCCAACGGGAGCCAAGGGTTTTGGTTGCCGTGAAACTGGTCCGTTGGGGCCGTCGCGCAAGGGAAAACCGTGTTTGAATGACATTGCTCCCGGGCAGTCTGTGACATTGGCAGATATTGAAGGCCCCGGTTGTATTCGGCACATGTGGTTTACCGTTACGGATCGCACCAGTGACGCTGATCGATACGTTCTGCGCGATGCGGTGCTTGCCATCTATTGGGATGATGAAAAGCGACCTTCTGTGGAATGTCCCCTAGGAGACTTCTTCTGTTGCGGCTTTGGACAAAGTTGCGATGTGTTCTCAGAGCCTATTGTGGTGGCACCTACACGAGGTATGAATTGTTATTTCACGATGCCGTTTCGTAAACGGGCACGTATCGTAGTGCGCAATGACCACGCTCATGCTATTCCGGCTTTGTTTTATCAGATTGATTATGCATTGGGTAATGCGTATTCCTCCCGTGAAATGGCTTATTTCCATGCGCAATGGCGCAGACAGCCAATCACTACTTTAGGCGAGGACTATGTAATCCTCGATGGAGTCAGCGGACGGGGCCATTACGTCGGCACATATCTTGCTATTTCTACGTTGCAACGATATTGGTGGGGTGAGGGAGAGATTAAGTTTTTCCTAGATGGCGATAACGATTATCCCACAGTGTGTAGTACCGGTACCGAAGATTATTTTGGCGGTGCATGGAGCTTCGCTGAGCAGCGAGATGGTCATACGCGCGAGCGTACTTTTTGTGCCCCATATGTAGGATATCCATTTTATTCTGTGCACGATGGGGCTATAGCAAACCAATATCATGACGATTATTGTCCACCTATGCGTGGCTTGTACCGATGGCATATTCCTGATCCCATCAGGTTTGATAGTGAGCTTAGAGTCACGCTTCAACAAATTGGTTCAGGATATGAAGGTGCATTTGAGCGTCAGGATGATGTGTCTAGCGTGGCGTACTGGTATCAAATTGAGCCACATTCAATTTTTCCCGAGCTGCCCGAGCCTTCGAAACGTCATCCTAGGTGAATGAATAAGCGCTTAGGTATTTAAGGGACCGATGTCGCAATTTCGCGAGAAGGAAGTGCTTGCCTATGGGGAACGTCAAGCCTTCCTCATTTCTTCGGGAATCGGCCATTTGTTTGCGTGTTGCGGATTTGACGAACCGGTTCGACATCTGTTATCCTCATGCATAAGCGCTTAGCAAATACGCTAAGCCGAGATAGCCAAGGAAGACATAGCCGGGATCGCCCGGAAGGAAGAAAGGAATGATCAATGAGGATCGAACGAACCGCCAAAACCGTTATTGCCGGTCTGATGTCTGTGGCATGCCTGGCATCCGTCGCCGCTTGCGGCCCGGGCTCGTCCAGCAACAAAGCCAACACCGAAACCGAAGCGGTGAGCACTGATCTTGGCGATACCAAGTATGAGCTCAAGCTGTGGGACGGCGCTGGCCTGAAGACCTTTGATGACCAGCTGATCGAAGCCTTCCAGAAGAAGTACCCGAACATCACCATCAAGGCCACCTACGATCCGGACAACACCTCCCAGCAGAATGGCCCGCGCATCATCTCCGCCGCCGACACCCCGGACATTGCCCGTATCACCGACATCAACTCCGCTGTGCGTGGCAACCATGTCGTCAATCTTGACGCTTACGCCGATGCTTACGGTTGGAAGCTGCCGGATTCCCAGACTCAGGTCTACCGCGTGGGCTCCGACGGTAAGATCGGTTCCGGCAGCCTCTACGCAGTGCCGGACGGTGTCTCGATGGCCGGCCTGTACTGGAACAAGAAAGTCGCCAAGGAACTCGGCATCACCGAGGCTCCGGCCACTGTCGAAGAGCTCGAGGCCGATATGAAGAAGGCCTCCGACGCTGGCAAGCTCGCCATGATGATGCCGGCCAAGGAAGGCGGCACTTCCTACATCTACCAGGCATTGCTCACCAACTATGAGGGTCGCGATACCGTGCAGGATTGGATTATCCAGAAGGATGGCGCCACCTTCAACACCGACGGTGCCGTGAAGGCTGCACAGAAGATCAAGGACTGGCAGGATGCCGGTTACTTCTCCTCCGACGCGCTCGCCCTTGACGGTTCCACTGCACTGAGCCGCTTCTGCAACGGCGAAGCCCTGTTCTTCCCCTCCGGCAGCTGGTACTCCGCCTCCATCAACGATGCACTTGGCGATGACGCCGGCTGGATCGCCTTCCCCGGCGAAAAGGCCGATTCCGGTTCTGCCGCAGCCAACGCCGTGACCGCTTTCGGTATCCCGGCCAACGCCAAGAACAAGAACGCTGCAGCCGCCTTCCTCGACTTCCTCCAGTCCGACGAAGCCCGCCAGATCGCAGTTGACAACGGCTACCCGCCGGTCGGCGAAGGCGAGACTCCGAGCACCGATAACCAGCTTCTCGGCCAGGTCCTTACCGCCTACGAAGGTCTGGTGAAGACCGGTAACACCACCGACTACATCAACAACGCCACCGCAGGTATGCAGGCCAGCGCCATTATCCCCGGCTTCCAGTCCCTGATTGACGGCACGATGACCCCCAAGGCATTCGTCGAATCCATTCAGGCTCAGTACGAGAAGGAGGTCAAGTAACCCTTGCACTTACCGGGCGGAGTGTTCTTCCCTTTTTCCCGCTCCGCCTGGTTCCTTCCCATCGCGCGCACGACGTTGTGTGCGATGTTCGATTCCCAGTTCACACCAAACCAGCAAAGCGTGGTGACAATCATGGATTCCCATAAGGCAGCCAAGGCGGTCAAGCCCAAGCGCAATATGTCCCTCGGTCTGGTCAGCCTGCTTTTCCTCGCTCCGGCGCTTGTGTTCTACATCGCCTTCGAGTTGTGGCCGATCATTCAGACCATCTGGTACTCGTTCTACGAGTGGAACGGTATCGATGCTAGCACCTTCATCGGTGTCGAAAACTACATCACCGTGTTCACCGACCCCGATCTGTACGGATCGATTCTGCACTCCTTCTACCTGATCATCTTCTTCTCCATCATCCCGATTGTGCTCGGCCTGATCATTGCCGTGCTCATCAAAGACATGAAGTCCAAGGTCGGTCGTTCCTTCGCACAGGTTTGCCTGTTCCTGCCGCGCGTTATCCCCGGCGCTGCAGCCGGTGTGGCCTGGACCTGGATGCTGGCCGACAAGGGCACCGCCAATCAGCTGCTGCGCGCAGTAGGCCTCGGCGACTTCGCCCACGTGTGGCTCGGCGACCAATCCACCTCCCTGAACGCGGTAGGCGTGATTGGTTTCTGGCTGCAGCTCGGCTTCTGTGTGGTGCTCTTGCTCTCGGGCATCGGCGGCATCGACCAGTCCCTGTACGAGGCAGCAAGTCTTGACGGTGCCGGCTGGTGGCGTCAGCTCTTCTCCATCACGTTGCCCGGTCTGCGCGGCCAAATCGGCGTATGCCTGACCATGACCATCATCTCCGCGCTCGCCAGCTTCGACGTGGTGTACATGTCCACTCAGGGCGGCCCCGGCACCTCCACCATGGTGCCCGGCGTGCAGGTCTACCGCTTGGCCTTCACCCAGCAGAGCGTTGGCTTGGCCTCCGCGCTCGCCGTCACCCTGATGATTCTCGTGCTGCTGGTCGTCGGACCTCTGCAGCGTCTGGTCAACGGAAAGGAGCAGTGACCATGCAGCAATCCAAAGCCGTTCGCATCACCGGCACGGCGATGCTCGCTCTGACCGTCCTCTTCTGCGTACTGCCGTTCCTGAGCATGCTCTCCGCGGCATTGCAGCCGCAAGGTTCCATGCCCGAAGGTATCCAGTTCACTGCCCACCCGCACTGGGAGAACTTCATCGACGCCTGGAACATGGCAAACATCACCCCGCTGCTGCTCAACAGCTGCATTCTGGTGATCGTGGTCGTGCCCTGCGTGGTGATCTTCTGCTCGCTCGGCGGTTATGCCTTCGCTCAGCTCAAGGTGCCGTGCAAGGGCCTGATCTACGTGCTGTTCCTCGTCGGTCTGACCATTCCGTTCGAAACCTTGGTCACTCCGCTGTACTACGAGATCAGTGGCATGGGCTTGCTGAATACCCGTCTTGCCCTGATCCTGCCGCTCATCGGCCTGAATATTCCGTTCGGTATTGTGTGGATGCGCTCCTGCTTCGAGCAGATGCCGCGTGATCTGATCGAAGCCGCATCCATCGATGGTGCAGGCCATCTGCGCACGTTCCGTTCCATTCAGCTGCCGTTGGCACTGCCAGCCATCTCCTCGCTCGGTATTCTGACCTTCCTGGCCACCTGGAACCAGTTCCTGTTGGCTGTGGTGTTGGAGAACGACCCGAACAAGCGCACGATGGCAGGTGCCCTACAGTCGTTCGTTGGCCAGTATCAGACCGACGTGGTGCTGCTCAACGCGGGCGCACTGCTCATCATGGCACCGACGATGATCCTGTTCATCTTCCTCCAGCGCTACTTCATCCGCGCCATGCTTGCCGGCTCGGTTAAGGGCTGATCCGAAGGCAAGAGGATGTAGGGTATGGCCGCCGGAACAGTGTTTCGTGCGGCCATACTGGTAAAACCATACGTACCGAGCAATCGGACAGGGGAACGATATGACTTTCACCAACAATGACTGGTGGCGCGACGCCGTCATCTACCAGATTTACCCCCGCTCATTCAGCGATGCCAATGGAGACGGCAACGGTGATCTCCAAGGCGTGATCGATCGTCTCGACTATCTGCAGGCGCTCGGGGTGGACGCGCTCTGGCTTTCTCCATTCTATCCATCGCCGCTGGCGGATGGAGGTTATGATGTTGCCGACTATTGCGATGTGGATCCCCGCCTTGGCACACTCGATCAGTTCGACGAATTAGTGGCCAAAGCGCACGAACGCGGTATCGGCATCATCGTGGACATCGTGCCGAACCACACGTCCGATCAGCACCGTTGGTTCCAAGAGGCCCTGGCTCAAGGTCCGGAATCGGAAGCGGCACAACGGTATGTGTTCCGGCAGGGCAAGGGGGAGCACGGCGAATTGCCGCCTACCAACTGGCTGAGTAACTTCGGCGGTTCCGCATGGGAGTCGTGTGGAGACGGTTGGTACTACCTGCATCTGTTCGCCAAGGAGCAGCCGGACCTCAATTGGGACAATCCCGAGGTGCGGCATGAGTTCCTGCGTGTACTCACATTCTGGTGCGATCGCGGTGTGGACGGTTTCCGCATCGATGTCTCGCACGGTCTGGCCAAAGACCTGCGTGAGCCGCTGCGCGACCGTATCGACCCGACACTGATGTCTCCACAGGCTACCGATGGCTCCGATCCGCTCTGGGACCGCGACGCCGTGCATGATATCTACCGTGAATGGCGCGACCTGTTCAATCAGTACACGCCAGCCAAGTATGCGGTCGGCGAATCGTGGTCGCCATTCACCACCCGTATTTTCCAATACGCCAAGCCTGATGAACTTGGTGCCGTATTCGACTTCTCCATGTCAAAGGCCGCCTGGAATCGCGAAGAATACCGCACCACGATTGAGCGCACGCATCGCTATGCTCTCGCTGCCGAAACCGCCCCCACCTGGGTGCTCGGCAACCACGATGTGCCACGTATCGCCTCGCGTCTCGGACTGCCGAGCGGTGCAAACATCGAGCAGTGGGTGACGTCCAACGGCACGAATCCGCCGATTGACCCCGCGCTCGCCGCTCGTCGTGCCCGTGCAGCAGCGCTGGTGATGCTCGGCCTGCCAGGTACCGCCTTTGTGTATCAGGGTGAAGAGCTTGGTTTGCCGGAGGACTTTGATTTGACCGAAGATGAAATTCAGGATCCCAATTGGGAACGTTCCGGTCATTATTTCAAGGGGCGCGACGGTTGCCGCGTACCGCTGCCGTGGCAGTCAGACGGCCCGGCGTTCGGCTTCAATGCCACCGGTGCTTCGTGGCTGCCCCAGCCGGCATGGTTTGCGCAGTATGCCACTAATCGTCAGATTGGTGACGGGGCTTCCGTCCTGCACCTGTATTGTGCTGCTGTCGCATTGCGCAAACAGTGGGTGGCCAACGGCACGGACTTCCAGTTCTCGTGGCTTACCAACGAAGAGTGTCCGGCGCCGCTGCTTGGTTGGCGCTTGCCGTCCGGCATGGTTGTGATGGCGAACTTCTCTGACAGTCAACCAGTCGCCTTGCCGCAGCCGATGACCGTGCTACTTGTGTCTGACGCGACTGTGCAGGCGAACACTCAGGTCGAGAGCGTTCCTCCAGCTGCTACCGTCTGGGCCTTGCCAGCATAATCTCATTGAAGAACACCAAGGAGTTACGCCAATGATTGCCGAAACCTGTCCAATAACCGTTCGCACGGTAACGGCCCATCTTGATACCGGTCGTGCCGTCTATGGCGAACAGGCTTCGGCAATCTGTGAACTGCCGGTAGAAGCCGTCACAATCGTTCCCGAATCATGCGAAGATGAGTGCACGTCCAGTGCGGGTATCCAGGGTGATGCTCAGGTGCGACTCTGGCGTATCGATGTGAACGCGCATGCACCCCAGCCCAAGGACCGCGCCGCTGCCTTTCAGGAACAACAAGCGTTTGAGCCCCACCATGCGATTGACGTGTCGCTCACCATGGCCGGCGTCGACAGCGGCAACGATGACACCATGCTGGCGCTATACCAGCACAAGGAGTGGTGGATGCGCCCGACCTGGGTGCGTACACCATCTGAACTGCCTGAACGCACGCAGTTATTGTTACGCCGCAACAACGATGCCGAAGATGCCGAGTGGCTAGTGTTGGTCGCTATCTGCGGCACGGATATTCGGGCTGATTTCAGTGGGCAGCCCGCAACAGAATCTGATGACACGGCTTTGCGGCTCGTGCTGTCTTCCAACCGGGTTGGTCGCACGACTCTATGTGACACTGCCGCATATATCGCTTGCGCATCCGACCCGTATATGGCCATTCGAGCTGCCACACAAACGGCAGCACGCCAGCTGGGTATTCGCACCCGTAAGGAGCGTCCATTCCCGGATGCGCTCACCGGGTTGGGATGGTGTACTTGGGATTCATTGGGGCGAGATGTCAACGAGCAGGCTATCGTCAACAAGATGGAGGAGTTCCAAGCCAAGCATGTGCCCATTTCCTGGGTGCTTATCGATGACGGTTGGTCCAACACGGATCGCACAAAGGAAACCCTGATCGACTTTGGCGCGGATCGCCAACGTTTCCCCCACGGGCTTGCCCACACCATTGCGCTGCTCAAAACGCACTATGGCGTGCGCAGCGTAGGCGTGTGGCAGGCGTTCCAAGGCTATTGGAATGGTTTGGACGAATCGGGTGTAGCCGCGGCCAGCTGCCCGACCGCAATAACCACCACGGCGAATGGTTGCCTGATTCCTGGAAGTCGTGCTGAACAACCCGCACAGTTCTGGGATGCCTGGGACGGCGAACTCGCCGAAGCCGGCGTCGATTTCGTCAAAGTGGATTCGCAAAGTTCCACGTCAGTAATGGTTCGTGGCACCGAAAGTTACGGTGAAGCCACCTGGGGACGCCATCAGGCGCTTGATGAAGTGACCTCACGACGATTCGGCGGCGCATTGATTAACTGCATGGGCATGGCACCGGAGGATTATTGGCATCGTCCTTCATCGCCAATCACCCGTAGTAGCGACGACTATCTACCGCACAATCCTGATTCGCTGGGCGAACACCTTATCCAGAACGCATACTGTGCACTGCTGATGGGGGAGCTGTACCACTGTGATTGGGACATGTTCTGGACGGAGCATCCCCATGCGCGAGTCCATGCCGTGCTCCGATTGCTTAGCGGCGGACCAGTGTATTGTTCCGATGCCTGCGGTCACACTGATGCGGCTGTCTTGCGTGATTTACTTGCCGAAGATGGTACATTACCGCGTCCTGATGAGCCGGCCCGACCAGTCATTGCGTCACTGCTCAATGACCCCGAACATACGGACTATGCGCTCGGTGTCACAGCAAGATTCGGCGCAGAACAGGTCATCGCTTTCGTCGGATTGCGCCGGCAGCCACAAATCGGCATTATTACGGCTAGCGGTCGCTCTTGCCGCATCATCGATGACCATGGTGCGACGATTGATATGAATCCGGGAGAAACCCATACTTGCGAGATCGAGTACGGCCGACTGCGTGTTTTCCGGGTGCAATCATGAAAGCGCATATGCCGATTGAAATTTATTTTCCGGCACACCAACGCAGTTCTCCAATGGGAATGTAATTCGCCAATTTTTAGACTGTGAGCAACGAGCAATATAGATATCAATAAGGAGCCAATGATGACTACTTTCAACCGCGCAATAATCCCCGACGCCATCCGCACCAACGGCGCCACCCCCAATCCGTGGTGGTCCAACGCGGTGGTCTATCAGATTTACCCGCGCTCTTTCCAAGACACGAACGGCGATGGATTCGGCGATCTTAAGGGCATCACGTCGCGTCTTGATTACTTAGCTGATCTTGGCGTGGATGTGCTGTGGCTATCCCCGGTCTATAAGTCTCCGCAAGACGACAACGGCTATGACATTTCCGACTATCAGGACATTGATCCTCTGTTCGGCACGCTCGACGATATGGACGAGCTGCTGGCCGAGGCCCACAAGCGTGGGCTCAAGATCGTGATGGATCTTGTTGTCAATCACACTTCCGATGAACACGCCTGGTTTGAAGCATCCAAGAACAAAGACGACGAACACGCCGACTGGTATTGGTGGCGTCCGGCTCGTCCCGGCACCACGCCCGGCGAGCCCGGCGCCGAGCCCAATCAGTGGGGCTCCTACTTTGGCGGCTCCGCATGGGAATACTGCCCCGAGCGTGGCGAATACTTCCTGCATCAGTTCTCGAAGAAGCAGCCGGACCTCAACTGGGAGAACCCTGCCGTGCGCCGCGCTGTGTACGACATGATGAACTGGTGGCTTGACCGAGGCGTCGACGGCTTCCGCATGGACGTCATCACCCTGATCTCCAAGCGCACCGATTCGAACGGCAAGCTGCCGGGCGAGTACGGCTCGGAGCTTGAGGATCTTCCTGTGGGCGAGGAGGGCTATTCCAACCCGAATCCGTTCTGTGCGGACGGCCCCCGTCAGGATGAATTCCTGGCTGAAATGCGACGTGAGGTATTCGAGGGGCGTGAAGGCTTCCTGACTGTGGGCGAGGCGCCAGGCGTCACGGCTCAGCGTAACGAGCACATCACTGATCCGGGCAACGGTGAATTGGACATGCTCTTCCTGTTCGAGCATGTTGATTTTGATTGCGAAGGTACCAAGTGGAAGCCGCTGCCGCTTGACCTGCCGAAATTCAAGAGCATTATGGCCGGTTATCAAGCGGCCGTGAAGAATGCAGGCTGGGCAAGCCTGTTTACTGGTAACCACGACCAGCCTCGCGTCGTTTCTCGTTGGGGTGATGACTCCTCGGAGGAATCCCGCGTCCGTTCGGCCAAGGCACTTGGCCTGATGCTGCACATGCACCGCGGCACCCCGTACATCTATCAGGGTGAGGAACTGGGCATGACCGACGCCCACTTCACGCGTCTCGACCAGTACCGTGACCTTGAATCCTTGAATGCCTACCGGCAGAGGGTCGAGGAGGCCAAGGTGCAGTCGTCTGAGTCAATGATGGCCGGTCTGGCCGCGCGCAGCCGTGACAACGCGCGTACTCCGATGCAATGGGACGGTTCCGGCTACGCCGGTTTCACCGCTCCGGACGCCGCCACTGAGCCATGGATTTCCGTGAATCCGAATCATGCCGAGATCAACGCCGCCGGTGAATTCGATGATCCGGATTCGGTGTACTCCTTCTACAAGCAACTCGTTGCGCTGCGTCACAACAGCCCGGTCGTGGCCGCCGGCGACTGGCGACTGATTGACGCCGCTGATCCGCACGTCTATGCCTTTACCCGTGAGCTCGACGCTGAGAAGTTGTTGGTCGTAGTCAATATGTCCAGTCGAACCGTTGACCTGCCACGTGAGGCTGCCGAACTAACCGCCGTCGGAATCGCCGAGCCGAATGTGGTGATCAGCACGTATGACGCTCCGCACACCGTGGCCTCCCTTGCCAACCGCGAGCTCGACCCGTGGGAGGCAGCCGTCATCCAGTTGTAGTGCATTGAGTGCCTTTCTCCGCTCAAAGAGGTACTTCGGGGCTATCCCGAAATGCTATCTGTCTTGAGAGAGGTACCGTAACGTCGAAACCCCAGGTATAAGCATTGAAAATCAAGGCTTATACCCGGGGTTTTTGCTTCTCGGTACCCCTATGAAAACAGATAGCTGTCTGCAAAAGGCCGAATGTACCTCTGTGAAGCGAGATAGCTGGTGTCTCTCGGCATTGTGGTGCTTACAATGGAAAGCTATGGAACAAAAGGATGTTTTGAAGGCGCTGCAACGTGATCATGCAGCCGAACTGAAGCTGGCCGCCGAACGACTCAAAGGCACTGCCCGCCACACGGAGATCATTCCTTCTCCGGTGCTGAGCGAGATGACCGGCCATGAGATTCTCCTGAAGCCGGAAAACCTGCAGGTCACCGGATCCTTCAAGATCCGCGGTGCCTATAACAAGATTGCTTCGCTCACCGAAGAGCAGATCGCTCACGGCATCGTCACCGCGTCTGCCGGCAACCATGCCCAGGGTGTGGCCTATGCGGCCCGCGAGCGTGGAGCCAAGGCCACCATCTGCATGCCGCAGATCACCCCGCCGCTGAAGGTCGATGCCACCAAGGCCTACGGTGCCGACGTGGTGCTGTACGGCGATGTGTTCGATGAATCCGCCGCCCACGCTGCTGAGCTCGCCGACAAGGAAGGCATGATTTACGTGCCGCCATTCGACGATTACGAAGTCATCTGCGGCCAAGGCACCATCGGTCTGGAGATCCTTGAAGACGTGCCGAACGTCACTGACGTGGTCGTGCCGCTCGGTGGTGGTGGCCTGGGTGCCGGCGTGGCGCTCGCCATCAAGACATTCAAGCCTGAAGTGCGCGTAATCGGTGCGATTCCGGAGGGCTCACCGGCCTGGAAGGACTCGCTGGCCGCGGGTCGTGTGTCTCCGGCTGACCATGTGGTTACCTCCGCCGAAGGTGTTGCAGTCAAGCACCCCGGCGACCTGCCCTTCGCTCTGATCAACGAGTTCCTGGACGATCTGGTCACCGTCACCGAGCGCGACATCAACGAAATGATTCTGCTCATGCTCGAGAAGCACAAGCTGGTGGTCGAGGCGGCCGGCGCCGTTTCGCTGGCCGCGCTGGAACACCTGAACCTGCGTTCGCGCAAGTTCGCCGCCGCCACCGGCCCGCACGTGGTGGTGCCGATTATGTCCGGCGGCAATATCGACACCGTGACCATGGGTGCGGTGATTCAGAAAGGTATGATCGCCCGCGGTCGCATCATGAACTTCGAGGTCGAGCTGCCGGATACTCCGGGCCAGCTCGTCAAGGTGGCCACCCTGCTTGCCGAGCAGCGCGCCAACGTCATTCAGCTTGATCACGACCAGTTCAAGGCATCCGGCCACTACACCAACGCGGTGTCTCTCGGCGTCACGGTCGAGACCAACGGCCCCGAGCACATCGACCGCATCCTCGCGGCACTCAGGGAAGCCGGATTCCAGCCCAAGCGCATCTACTGATTCCAATACCGCTGGCGGGAAGCCGCGCAGAAGTGTGCTCCAATACCTCCCGCTGGCGGGAGGTGGCGCAAAAGCGCCGGTGGGTGGTTAACCGACAATCATCAGTTGCTTAACCCACCCACCGGCGCTTTCGTTATGCTGAGGGCTACTTGTTCTCCGCAATCGTCTCGTCCACCAACTTCGGCAGGGCAACGGCGATATCCTCATGAGTCAAGCGGCTCGCAAGATGGTCATATTGCGTGTGACCCATATTCATAATGGTGATGGGCACGCCCGCCTGCGCGGCCACCGGCACAATGCTCGCCGCCGGGTACACCTCAAGGGTCGATCCGATTACCCATAGTTCGTCGGCTTTGGTGGCCAGACTGTACGACTTCTCCATCGCGCCGTCCGGCAACGCCTCACCGAAATACACCACATCGGTTTTGATAATGCCATTGCACGGCATATCGCCACGATACTTCAGTTTGCGATGGCAATGTGGGTCGGGCTCTTCATCCAAACGGGCCATGATGTCCGCCGTGGCATATTCCTGATGGCACTTCATGCAATGCGAGGTGCCGATAGTGCCGTGCAGGTTCACGATGACGTTGTCGCTGTTGCCGGCCTTCTCATGCAGCGCATCGAAGTTCTGCGTGGCCAGCAGCGTCAGCATGCCGGCTTGTTCCAGCTTGACCAGCGCCTTATGCGCAGTGCCGGGCTGCGCATTCCATACTGGCGATTCCTTTTGCCAGCGCCAGGAGTACTCGCGGTCCTCTTTGTTGCGCAGGAACAGATCGATGTCGTAAACGCTCATTTGGTCAGGATGCTTGGTCCACACACCGTCCGGACCGCGGAAATCAGGGATGCCGGCGGACGTGGAAATGCCCGCCCCGGTTAATACAGCAATCTTCTTGGTCATAACTACAGGTATACCCGCGATTCATGAACGAAATCCGATGACGGAGCGCTGTCATGCGCCGATTGTGCGCCGGCAGTGTGGTTGCCGAGAGATGAACGCAGGGCCGACAAGCTGAAAACTCTCGCGACACGCCAGCCGAATAGTGGATTTGATGCTTTTCAGAAACATTTGAGGGGTTAACCTAGCCTCATCAGAGCAAAGTGGGCTCTGTGCGACACGCCGAGGGAACCGCGCTGTTATGCCGATTCCTTGGGTTTTTGTGCGCCTTGATTTGCGTGAATCCGGACATGCGTGTAAGTTATTCACCTGTTGCCGCTCAGCGCGGCGGGTTCCTTCTTCTGGTTGGTTTCCCGTCTGGCTGGTGTGGTGGTGGTTTGAGAACTCAAGAGCGTGTTTGTACTACTTCTTTATAGTCAATGATTGCCAGTTCATTCCTCGCCTGATTGCCTGTCGTGGTGGTTGGGTACCCGGGAGGGTTTGATGAGGGGTGAGGTTTTTTGAGGGCGTCCTTCCTTAAGGACGTGCTCGTCAATTTTTGTTTTGAGAGTCATCTATTCGGATGCTTTTCATGAAGTTTTTTTGTGGAGGGTTCGATTCTGGCTCAGGATGAACGCTGGCGGCGTGCT
>ENA-ORTW01001587-ORTW01001587.1-human-gut-metagenome-genome-assembly--contig:-NODE-1587-length-23470-cov-3.554303_pt1 | contig 23470 bp, 22 predicted proteins | sample MGYA00242072_ERZ509193 | MGnify/ENA primary metagenome ERZ509193 (study PRJEB26280, sample SAMEA2338813) | human gut metagenome | biome: human gut; feature: human-associated habitat; material: faeces... | reverse complement strand
TGCATGATATAAACTTCCAGTATAATTTTGGAGTTATTGCATTAATAATGTATCTTGCAATTATGAATATGGCTGATGTTAAAGCAGAAAAGGCGAAAACATACGTAAGCATAGCAGTGCTTTGTGCAGGAATAATGTTTGTAGGCAATCAGTTTCCTAAAATGCCTAATTATTACAAAACATATACAGAAAACAAATCAACCTATGAGAAAATAGACAAAGCATTAGAGCTTGTTCCTACTAATGCTTCAGTTTGTGCATCAGGATTTTTTACACCACATCTGTCAAAGAATCTTGTTTTGTATGATCAGAATCATTTAGAACAGCCTGTTTATACAGATTATCTTGTTGTTGATGAAAGATTTGACAACGAAAAAGAGAAATTTAATGAAGTTTTAAACTCAGGTAAATATGAGATTGCATATGAAGAAGCAGGATTAGTTAGCATATATAAGAAAAAGTAAAATAAGGCACGCCCTTTTTATTGAAAGGGGTGTGCTTTTTTGATATACTTTTAGATGGCTTATTGTATAATTTTACAAAGTGAGACAGTAATACTACTGAATCATGGAAAGAGGTAAATAGTGACAATATTAATTAAAAACGGACGGCTAATTAATCCGTCAGAGAATTTAGACAAAGTAATGGACATCTTTGTTGAAGATGGAATTATTAAGGAAAAGGCAGAATCAATTGAAAAGCAGGCTGACACTGTAATTGATGCAGCAGGCTGTTATGTAATGCCGGGATTAATTGATTTGCACGTACATTTCAGAGATCCCGGGCAGACACAGAAGGAAGATATAGAAACTGGTTCAAAGTCAGCTGCAAAAGGTGGATTTACAACAGTCGTATGTATGGCAAATACTAATCCTATAGTTGATAATGAAGAAACTTTAGAATACATAAAAGAAAAAATGAAGAACGGTGAAATAGAAATTTTCATATGTAAAGATGCATCACGATTAGGACGTAATTTATTAGAAAGTCTTAAATTTATCGAGTTTGCAGAAGAATGTGAGGTCGAAATAATATTTGAGAGTGAAGAATTTAATCGTGATTTATTTCCTCTAATCGCTTGGTTTAACGAAAGACGTGCAAAAGATGATAGTGATAAGATAAGGCGAGTATTAAGACACAAATTAGAAAATGGATTAGTAATTGTACCTAAATTCGGATATAAGAAAGAGGACGGAAAAGTTATTCCAGATGAAGAAGTCGCCGATATTGTTCGGAAGATAGGTGAAATGGCTTATAATGGTAGTACACCCAGACAAATATCTGATTATCTTAATATTATTCATGCATTATCTCCGTCAGAAGGCAACAGTATTAAACGAAAAAAAATCCATTCATTATGGACGGCGGATAAAGTGAGACGAATAATAACGGACATAACATACACTGGAGTACAGGTGTCAGGAAAAATCAGAAAAGTAAGTTATAAAGGTAAAAAGTATAAAAAAGTACCACCTGAAGAACAAATAGTAATTGAAAATCATCATGAGGCATTAATTCCGAAAGAAATGTTTGATTCAATTCAGAAGAATTTAAGAACATTTAAAATACCAAGTAGGAATCCTACTAATAATCCATTCTCAGGAATGTTAGAATGTGGAAGATGTGGAAAGACTATTGTTCTAAGAAGTAGAAAAAACGGTAATCCGGTCAAGTATGTATGTTCCAAACACAATTTGGAGGGGAATATAAAGACAGAACTCAGAGAAGATTGGGGTTGCTCACCGCACGCTGTTTATTTTGAGGATTTAAAAAATCTTATTATGAATTACGTTAAAGCGTTTATGGAAGATGCAGTTTTTCAACAAGAGGTTATAGAAAGTATAAACGAAGAATCTTCATCAACCAATTATGAATCAACCATAAAAAATCTTGAGAAAAGAGAAAAAGACTTACAACATAGATTTGATATTATGTATGAGGATAGGTTAAACGGAATACTGCCTGAATTTATGTTTACTGAAAAAACAGAACCTATACTTAAAAAAATACAAGATGTACATATTGAAATAGATAATCTACGTAATGAAATCAAAAGCAGTACAAAAGAATCTCCTCAAGACAAATACACACAGGCAATACAAAGATTATATAAAGAAGGATTAAGTGCCGAAGGCATAAAACAATTATTTGAAAAAATAATAATATTTGAACAAGGTGAAATTGGCGAAGAAATTAAGAATCAGTATAATGTAGACGATGAACAATTTGAAGAACTGTATAAAAACGGAGGATACCTATTTGTACAGAAATCACCTTGGAACAATCTTATAAAATCAAAGCAAATCACAAGTATTGAGAAAGGAGTTTAATTAACATTAATACGACATGCTCATCGGGGAAGTTATGTATGCCGATTGCGAGGGCGGTCATAAATCCCATACGTTTTAGGGCAATCGAGCGGGTTTCGTTTTCGGTCAGATTACCTATATCACCCTCTGTTGACGGCACAAAGTAGTCTATAAGTCCGATAAGAAGTATTCCGACAAAGAATGATACTACCGCGATATAATATCCCACAGTGTCATTTGTAGCTGACGCGATATATGTGCGTGACTTCTGAAAAATTTCAATCATTGAAACGTATATCATTACTCCGGCTGAAAATCCGAGCGAGCCGGCGAGAAATTTTGTATTTGTGGTTTTTGCAAACAATGCTATTATACTGCCGATTCCGGTTGCAAGTCCTGCCATAACCGTCAGCGACAGCGCGAACAGTACATTTGTTTCCACTAAAATCATCTCCTTAAAAGTTCTTATGGTATAATACGTTGCACGAAATTTTTTTGTTACTTAAATTAATTGTTGCCAATTTCAAAAAAAGGGTATATAATTAGTTGAAAATACTTATATAGAATAGATAAGGAAATGATTTATGTTAGAGATTACTTCTTCATCAAACAATAAATGCAAATATGTAAAATCGCTGTCGCAGAAAAAATCAAGGCAGAAATACGGTGAGTATACAATAGAAGGAATAAAATCGGTATCGGACGCATTAAATTCCGAAAGGGAGATAACGGCACTATATGTATCGGACAGTTTTTTTGAAAACGAAAAATTCAAATATCCGAAAGATATTTCATTATACAAGGTACAAGACGACGTATTTATGAAAATGTGCGATACAAAAGCACCGCAGGGCATACTTGCGGTTGTGAAAATCGAAGATGAAACCGATTTTACACCAAACACGGAAAAATCGTATATATATTGCGACTGTATAAATGACCCGGGTAATCTCGGAACGATAATCAGAACGGCTGATGCGGCAGGATTTGACGGAGTGTTGTTGTCGGATGGGTGCGTTGATTTATACAGTCCGAAAACGGTGCGTTCAAGTATGGGTTCATTTTTCAATATGAGAGTTGTGACAGGTGTGTCATATGAAAAACTCAGCGAATACAAAAACAGCGGTTTTCAGCTTATCGGCGGTGCACTTGGTGACAATACAATAGATTACCGCAGTGCGGATATGAAAAAACCTACTATTATAATAGTAGGAAATGAGGCAAACGGAATATCGGAAGATGTTCAGAAAATGTGTCAATGCGTTAAAATTCCGATTTTGGGGAAAGCCGAATCGCTAAATGCGGGAGTTGCGGCGGCAATATTAATGTACGAACTTGTTCGCCAAAGGTCTTGACAATTTTTGAGATTTGTAGTAATGTAACATATGTATTTTAGGTGGTGGATTGATGGAACATATACTTTATTGGTTATGGCTTACAACTAAATACGGTGTTACGCCATCAAAAATTAAAGTACTTTTAGAGTATTTTAAAACTGTTGAAGAAATATATTTTTCAAAAAACTTCAATAATATATACGGTTTGAGTGACAAAATAAAATCAAGTCTTGCAGACAAGGATTTATCCAAAGCAGAAAAAATACTTGAACAAACCGCAAAATTAAATCAGAAAATATTGGTTTACGACAGTGAAAGCTATCCGCAAATATTAAAGAATATATCAAGTCCGCCGTATGTCTTGTATGTACAGGGCAAGGTGTTGGAGCTTGATAAGGTGCTTACAATAGGCGTTGTGGGTACACGAAATTCGTCGGAATACGGACGTGTTGTGACGGACAGGATATGCCGCGAATTGGCACAATACGGTGCGGTGACTGTCGGCGGACTGGCAAGAGGTATTGATACGGTCGGTGCGTGGGCAACACTTGATGTCGGCGGAGTGGCAGTCGGTGTTGTCGGCAGCGGACTTGATATAGTGTATCCGTCGGAAAATGTTGAACTTGTCAAAGCAATTACCGAAAAAGGTTGTATAATATCAGAATACGCACCCGGTACACCGCCTGTAAGAAATCATTTTCCTGCAAGAAACAGAATTATAGCGGGACTGTCACGCGGAATACTCGTAACGGAAGCACCGGAAAAGAGCGGCGCGCTTATAACAGCAAAATATGCACTTGAAAATGACAGAGATGTATTTGCGGTACCGAGAAATATTACAGATACAAATTCCTTGGGAACGAACAAAATCATTCAACAGGGTGCAAAACTGATAAACGGCGCAGCGGATATAATAAGCGAATATCCGTATGCCGAAAAAGTTATACCTAAAAAGGTAAAAAGTGAGCCGATACAAAAAACTGTTGATGACAGTAAATACAGCAAACTAAATGAATTTGAAAAACAGATAATAGATATATTAAAGAAAAGCGATATGCAGATAGATGAACTTTCAAGGGAACTGAAAAGAAACGTAAGCGAAATAAATACAAAGCTTATAATGCTTGAAGTCAAGGGATTGGTTAAGAAACTTCCCGGAAGTAAATATCAACTGAAATTATAGATACGGAGGAAATTATATGGCAACGAAAAAGCTGTTAATAGTGGAGTCACCGGCGAAAGCGGGGACAATAAAAAAATATCTTGGCAAGGACTATACAGTTATGGCGTCTATGGGGCATATAATCGACCTTCCAAAAAGTCAAATGGGTATAGACTTTGAAAATGACTACACACCGAAATATATAACAATACGCGGTAAAGGACAGCTGCTTACACAACTGAAAAAAGAGGCTAAAAAAGCCGACGTAGTTTATCTCGCAACTGACCCGGACCGCGAGGGTGAGGCAATAAGCTGGCATTTGGCGGAGGCACTTAAAATAGACCCCGAGTCAAATTGCCGTGTAACGTTTAACGAAATTACAAAAACAGCCGTTAAGGCGGCAATAAAACAGCCGAGAAAGATTGATATGGACCTTGTTGACGCACAACAGGCAAGACGTGTGCTTGACAGAATTGTGGGTTATACAATCAGTCCTATTCTTTGGGAAAAGGTTAAAAGAGGACTTAGTGCCGGTCGTGTACAGTCTGTTGCGACAAAGCTTATATGTGACAGGGAAGAAGAAATCGAAAACTTTACTCCTCAGGAATATTGGTCAATCGAAACGGTTTTGCATGATCCGAAAAGTAAAAAGGATTTTAATGCAAAATATTACGGTGAAAAGGGCAAAGAAGTAAAGCTAAACAATGCCGAAGAAACAAAGAAAGTTTCGGACGCAATAGCAAATGCCGATTTTGTTATAGAAAAGGTTAAAAGAGGTCAGCAAAAGCGTAATCCTCAACCGCCGTTTACGACAAGTACTCTGCAGCAGGACGCATCAAGAAAGTATAATTTCCAAGCGGCAAAAACAATGCAGATTGCACAAACTCTTTACGAAGGTATTAACCTCGGTGGAAAGATAGGAACGATAGGTCTTATAACGTATATGAGAACAGATTCGCTAAGAATTGCCGACGACGCACAAAAAGAGGCGGTTGCATATTTGACCGAAAATTACGGAAGCGAATATGTAAAGGCAAAGCAATACAAGACAAAAAAGAATGCACAGGACGCCCATGAGGCTATCAGACCGACTTCAATAAACATAAAGCCGATTGATATTAAGGATAAACTTACAAACGACCAATACAGACTTTATAAGCTTATTTGGGAACGATTTGCCGCAAGTCAGATGACAAGTGCGGTATATGACACAATGCAGGTAACTATTGACGCAAACGGTCATACATTTAAGGCAAGCGGTTCAAACATAAAGTTTAAGGGTTATATGACGGTGTACGTTGAGTCAACGGACAACAAGGAAAAGAAAGAAAAAATGCTTCCTAACCTTGAAGAAAATCAAACCGTTGCACTTAAAAGTTCGGAGGAAAAGCAACACTTTACTCAACCTCCCGCAAGATATTCGGACGCTACGCTTATCAAGGAGCTTGAAGAAAACGGCATAGGCAGACCGTCAACGTACGCACCGACCATTTCAACAATCGTGTCAAGAGGATATGTCGTAAGAAGTAAGAAACAGCTTGTTCCGACAGAGCTTGGATTTGTTACGTCGGAAATTATGAAAAATAACTTTTCGGATATTGTGGACGTTGAATTTACGGCTGATATGGAAAAAGAGCTTGACAGCGTTGAAGAAGGCGAATTGAATTGGAAAAAGCTGATTAACGATTTTTATCCGTCATTTAAGGATACACTTGAAAAGGCACAGAAGAACATCGAAAAAATTCAGATTAAAGACGAAGAATCGGATGTCGTATGTGAAAAGTGCGGAAGAAAAATGGTGTACAAGCTGAGTAAATTCGGTAAATTCTTGGCTTGTCCGGGTTATCCCGAATGTAAAAATACAAAGGCTATCCGTGAAGAAACAGGTGCGAAATGCCCTAAGTGCGGCGGTGAAATACTTGTTAAAAAGTCAAGGAGAGGTAAGGTTTACTACGGTTGTGAACATTCGCCGAAGTGTGACTTTATGGTATGGGATATGCCTGTTAAGGACGAGGCTTGTCCGCAGTGCGGCGGCTTGCTCCTTAAAAAGCAAGGCAGAAACGGTAAGATTTTCTGCTATAACGAAGATTGTAAATATGAGAGAAAGTTAAAGGACGAAAAGAAGTGAAAGTAAAAGTTATAGGAGCCGGACTTGCCGGTTGTGAGGCGGTATGGCAGCTTGTAAAGCAGGGAATTGACGTTGACCTTTACGAAATGAAACCGGTAAAGTATTCACCGGCACATTCAAATGAAAATTTTGCGGAACTTGTGTGTTCAAACTCTTTGAAGGCTGACAGAATTGAAAATGCGTGCGGTCTTTTAAAAGAAGAAATGCGTATGTTTGATTCGGTTATGATGGAGGCGGCTGATATAAGCCGTGTACCCGCGGGCGGTGCTTTGGCGGTTGACAGAGATGTTTTTGCAAAGCATATAACGGAAAAAATTAAAAATCATCCGCGTGTAACCGTATTTAATGAAGAAGTTACGGAAATCAATCCCGATGAATATACAATAATCGCAACAGGTCCGCTTACTTCGGACGGACTTGCCGATGAAATAAAGAAAATTACAGGTTCGGACGAATTGTACTTTTATGACGCAGCCGCACCGATTGTGACGGAAGAAAGCATTGACAAAGGCAAAGTTTTCAAAGCGGCAAGATACGATAAAGGTACTGCCGATTATATCAACTGTCCGATGACAAAAGAGGAATATACCGCTTTTTATAACGAGCTTATCACGGCTGAAACAGCACCGCTTAAAGAATTTGAAAATCAAAAGGTTTTTGAGGGCTGTATGCCTGTTGAGGTTATGGCAAAAAGAGGTGAACAGACGCTTGTGTTCGGACCGTTAAAACCTGTCGGTCTTGTCAATCCAAAGACTGGCAAGGACGACGCATATGCGGTTGTTCAGTTAAGACAGGATAATAAAGAGGGTACGCTCTATAACCTTGTCGGTTTTCAGACGAATTTGAAATGGGGAGAGCAAAAACGCGTGTTCTCAATGATTCCGGGACTTGAAAATGCCGAATTTGTGCGTTACGGAGTTATGCACAGAAACACTTATATAAATTCTCCGACGCTTTTAAATAAGTATTATCAAATGGAGAAGTACCCGAAAGTATTTTTTGCGGGACAGATAACAGGTGTCGAAGGTTATGTTGAGTCGGCGTCAAGCGGAATACTTGCCGGATATAATATGGCGGCTATGCTTAACGGAAAAGATATGTTTGAACCGGATTCAAAAACTTGTATCGGTGCATTACCGCTTTATATTTCAAATTCTGCAAATACAAAGTTCCAGCCTATGAATGCGAATTTCGGCATTATAGACGGACTTAACGAAAGAATAAGAAATAAAGCCGAACGCTATAATAAAATAGCAAATCGTGCTTTAGATATAATGAAAGATAAATTGAAAGGTGAGAATGATGATGAGTAAAAAGAAAATTATAGCATTGGCAATGTCAGCCGTTATGGCAGTCGGAATGATTGCAGGCTGCGGAAGTACAAATAATTCAGGCACAGACACGGCACAAACAGAAAGCACAGAAAAGGTAACTCCTACATTTATGTACTTTGTGGCAAATGCGGACGATAACTTTGACGCAACAAACACAATGTACACTGAACTTGAAAACGAATATAAGGACAAAATCAACTTTCAACTTGTAAATGTTGACGAAAATCCTGAGGCACTTGAAAACTTCTCATTGGTAAAAGACCAAACTCCTGCACTTATTATGCTTGATACATCAAACAATATCTCGGCTATTGAATTTAAGTGCAGTGACAAGGATAAACTAAAAACAGACATAGACAATGCACTTGGAAAATAATCGAAAAGATGAGCGATACAACCGTATCGCTCTTTTTTGTATAATACTCTCTGTTTTTTCAAAAGATAGATGAAAAAAGGAGATTGTATAAATGCAGAATATAAGAACAGACCTGGCGGTGGAGGCACACGAACTCAGCAGACGTGAGGCGAAAAATGCAACGGAAATAGACGGTGTTATATCCGATGTGCGTACAGAGGACGGAATAACCGTTACGAATATAGAAATAACAAACGAAAACGGAAGTAAGGCACTCGGCAAGGCGATAGGCAATTATATAACGATTGAGTCGCCGAATTTGAAATACAGTATTGATATATACGAAAGGGTATGCACTCTTATTTCGGAGGAAATTCGTAAAATGGCCAATATAAAAAGTGACAGCCTTACACTTGTCGTAGGACTCGGAAACCGTGACATAACGCCTGACGCACTCGGTACGGAAGTGGTGTCAAGGCTGTTGGTGACACATCATATAAAACAGAATATGAAAGATTTTTTTGATGATAATATAAGCGGTGTATGTGCGTTGATACCCGGAGTTCTCGGAACAACAGGCATTGAAACTGCGGAGATTATCAAGGCGGTAAGCGAAAAGGTGAAACCGAATCTTATTATCGCCGTTGACGCAATGGCGGCGGCGGATATAAGACGTGTTTCGACCACTGTACAAATATCGGATACAGGTATTCAACCGGGTGCCGGCGTGGGAAATAACAGAGAATGTCTTAATGAAGAAACGATTGGTGCAAAGGTGATTGCGATAGGTGTACCGACCGTTATAGACGCCGCAACAATATCAAAGGTTGAAATACCAAAAGAGCTTGCACCGCTTATGGTTACGACAAAGGATATTGACCTCGTAATCGAAAGAACGGCTAAAACCGTTGCAAACGGAATTAATCTTGCACTGCACCGAGATATGACATTAAGAGATATAGAAAGCTATGTTTAAGTTCGTTGACAGTTCTAAAAATCACATCATAGATGTAATTTTTGAGGATTTTCGATGATTGACATATGGTTTATTTTGGGGTAAAATATATTAAAAACAGTAAAGGAGAAACGGAATGGAAAGTATTAATATAAATTCAAATATAAATCTGTATTATATACCTATGACGAAGTTGAAAACAACTACGATTGACGTATATATTCACAGAGATTTAAACGAAGAAGAATCGTCGCTTAACGCACTTTTGCCTTATGTGCTTAAAAGAGGCTGCAGACTTTGCAGTGACAGTGAGGCAATTTCAAAGTATCTTGAGAATCTGTACGGTGCCGGAGTCGGCGTCGGAGTTTTAAAACGCGGTGACGACCATATTTTGCACGTTGCATTTGAAACGATTTCCGATAAATATGCACCGAACGGTGAAAAACTTTGTGACAGCGTTATTGACCTTATGCTTTCAATAATGTTTGAATCAACTTCATTCAGCGATGAAATTGTCGAACAGGAAAAGAAAAACGCAAAAGACAGAATAATGGCAATGATGAACGATAAGCGTCAGTATGCTGTAGAACGCTGTATCGAAACAATGTTTGAGGGTGAAAATTATGCAATTTCAAAACTAGGTACACAAGAGGGTATTGATAAAATAACTGCCGACAATTTGAAAAAGCATTATGAGAATATTATTACATCATCTGTTATTGATATTTATATATGCGGTGATGCGGACGCAAATGCACTTGCCGAAAAGATAAAGAAATACACAGGCAAAATTGCGTTTAAGAATGCGGATATTCCTAAGACGGAAATATATGTTCCGAAGAACGAAGTTAAAAACGTTACTGATAAAATGGACGTTGTACAAGGCAAACTTTGTATGGGATTTTCAACAGGCATAAAGCCTACAGACAGCGATTATCCCGCATTGATGGTTGCAAACAGTATATTCGGCGGCGGCGCTCACTCGAAGTTGTTTAACAATGTGCGTGAAAAGCTTAGCTTGTGCTATTATGCTTCGGGCAGTCTTGATAAAAACAAAGGCGCTTTGTTTGTAAACGCAGGTATTGAATTTAAGAATTTCCAAAAGGCATATGATGAAATACTTGTTCAGCTTGAGAATGTTAAAAACGGAGAAATATCACAGCTTGAATATGAGTCAAGCATTAATGCGATTATAAATTCGCTTGAATCATACAAGGACGACCAAGATATGTTGCAGTCATTCTATTTGGGGCAGAAAATAGTCGGAACTGATTATGATATAGACACGCTTAAAGAAAAGATAAGCAAGATAACGATGGAGGACGCCGCAAGAGTGTTTAAAAACGTTAAACTTGAAACAGTGTATTTCTTAACGGGAAAGGAGGATGCGTAATGGAATTGCAGTACAGAAAAAATGACAAAACAGGTGAGGAACTGTATTACACAACACATTCTTCAGGACTCGGAATATATATAATTCCTAAAAAAGATTACAGCAAAACGTATGCAATATTCGGTACAAGATACGGCTCTGTCGATTCAAAGTTTGTCGTACCGGGTGAGAGTGAGCTAACGGAAGTGCCTGACGGTATAGCACATTATCTTGAACATAAAATGTTCGACCAGCCGGACGGCAGTAATGTATTTGATAAATTTTCAAAGTACGGCGGCAATGCAAATGCGTTTACATCATTTAATATAACGGCGTATCTGTTCTCGGCAACGTCTAATATCGAAGAAAATATCGAAACGCTTATGGACTATGTTCAAAGTCCGTATTTTACGGAGGAAAGCGTACAAAAGGAACAGGGTATTATCGGACAGGAAATAAGAATGTATGACGACAGCGGAAGCTGGAAGTTGTTCTTTAATTTCTTGAACTGCCTGTACAAAGAACACCCTGTCAAAAAAGAAATTGCAGGTACGGTTGAAAGTATAAGCCATATAACGCCTGAATATTTGTATAAGTGCTACGATACATTTTATAACTTGTCAAATATGTCGATAGTTGTTGTCGGAAATGTTGACCCGGTTAAGATTTCTAAAGTTATTGAAAACGGTGTAAAGAAGAATGAGCCGTTTGAAGAAAAGATTAAAAAGGTATATCCGACAGAGCCTGATGAAGTGGCAAAACAGTACGCAGAACAAAGTTTGAGCGTTGCAATGCCGTTGTTTATGACAGGTTTTAAAGATACAAATAACGGTTTCGGCGGTGATGAGCTTTTAAAGAAAAGTATAGAAACGAATATTATTTTAAAAATGCTTTTCGGAAGAAGTTCAAAGTTTTATAAGAGCCTTTACGAAAAAGGACTTATAAACAACAGATTTTCGCTTGAATACACAATGCAGCCCGATTATGCGTATTCATCAATAGACGGTGAAAGCAGTGACCCTAAGGCAGTGTATGAGGCGGTTATAAACGAAGTTGAAGAAACAAGAAAGAACGGTCTTTCAAAAGAAGATTTTGAGAGAATTAAAAAGGTTGTTTGGGGCGAATATATCCGTTCACAGAATGATGTAGAAGATTATGCAGTGACATTTTTACAGATGTTGTTTATGGATATTGATTATTTCAATTTCTATGATGTGTATAAGACAATAACTTTTGAAGATGTTCAAAAACGTTTTGAAGAACATTTCGTCAAAGAACATTCGGCATTGTCGGTAATCAATCCTGTATAAAAAATATCGGTGACAAACAAAAATACACCTATGTTAAGAGGTGTATTTTTTTGTGCATAAAATTAAGTATTTTTACGAAAACTAACAAACAAGGAGATGATAATATGAATAACAGACTCGGACGGCAGACTGTTACGTTTGACAATCCGCCGATAATAATAGAAACCGCCTCGACAGTGGGTCAAAAAGAGGGAAAAGGACCGCTTAAAAGTACATTTGACGTAATACTTGACGACGATACTTTAGGTGAAAAGTCGTGGGAAAAATCGGAGAGTATGCTCCAAAAAAAGACCGCACTTTTAGCACTTGAAAAAGCAAAATTACAACAAAGCGATATAGATTACATTCTTGCCGGTGATTTGCTGAATCAGTGCGTGGGTGCACATTACAGCGTCAGAGATTTTGATATACCGTTTTTGGGATTGTACGGTGCGTGTTCAACTATGACTGAGAGTATGTCAATAGGAAGTATGATTGTCAGTGCCGGCTTTGCGGATTATGCAATGTGCCTTACTTCAAGCCATTTTTGTTCGTCGGAAATTCAGTTCAGAAATCCGCTTGAATACGGCGGTCAGCGTACACCGTCGGCACAATGGACCGTTACGGGTGCAGGGTGTGCGATATTGTCATCAAAGGGAACAGGTCCGAAAATAACGCACGTCACAACGGGAAAAGTAATAGACAAAGGCGTAACGGATATAAGCAATATGGGTGCGGCTATGGCACCGGCGGCGATTGATACGCTTATCGCACATTTTAACGACACACACAGAACTCCCGATTATTACGATATGATACTTACGGGTGATTTGGGTGTTGTCGGCTCGGATATTCTTGTGGAGCTAATGCTGAAAGAAGGCTTTGACATACGAACAAAGCATAAGGACTGCGGTAAAATGATTTTCGATATTGAGGGACAGGACGTTCACGCAGGTGGCAGCGGTTGCGGTTGCTGCAGCAGTGTTTTTTGCGGATATGTGTACAGAGAACTTAAAAGACATAATCTAAGTAAGGTGCTTGTTATGGCGACCGGTGCGTTGATGAATCCTATGATTATAGAACAGGGCGAGAGTATTCCGGCAATCGCTCACGCAGTTGCGATAGAAATTTAGGAGGGAGAATAATGGACTATTTAAAGGCATTTATAGTAGGCGGTCTTATATGTGCGGTTGGTCAGATTTTGATAGATAAAACCAAATTGACTCCGGCAAGAATTTTGGTTACGTTTGTTGTGGTCGGTGTATTTTTACAGCTTATAAAAATATATCAGCCGTTGGTTGATTTTGCAGGAGCCGGTGCAACTGTTCCGCTGACCGGTTTTGGATATAATCTTTGCAAAGGCGTGGAAAAAGCCGTTTCGGAAAAAGGCTTTTTGGGAATATTCACAGGCGGTTTAACTGCAGCGTCGGGCGGTATTGCGGCGGCACTTGTGTTCGGTTTCTTGGTGTCGATTATTTTTAGGTCTAAATCGAAAAAATAGTCTATTCAAATTCATATAATTATGGTATAATACCATATATACTTTATGAATGGAGATAAAATAATGTTTGAAATAAACGGACACACAAAACAGCTTGGAATAATCGGATATCCTGTTGAGCATACGTTTTCACCTAATATGCACAACTTCATATCCGAAACCGTACATAACAACTATGTTTACGGAGCATGGTGCGTAAAACCCGAAGATTTGAAGGACGCAATAGGCGGTATGAGAGCACTCGGAATAAGCGGAATTAACGTCACAGCACCGCATAAGGTTGAAGTTATGAAGTACATAGACGTTGTAACGGACGGTGCAAAAAAGCTTGGCTCGGTAAATACGGTAGTAAACAGGGACGGTAAATTATACGGCTATAATACAGACGCGGACGGCTTTTGTATGGCACTTACAAAAGCTGGTATTGAAATCGAAAACAGCAGAATACTTATAATAGGTGCAGGCGGTGTGGTGCGTCCTACGCTTATAAGATTAATTGACAATAAGCCGAAAAGCATAACTGTTGTGAACAGAACTAAGAGCAAGGCTAAGACGCTTGCAGAGGATATTTTGAAGAGTACGGGATTTGAGGTTAATACTGAAATAGATAAGCTTGAATTTGATATAGTCATAAATACAACCTCGGCAGGTATGGAACCGCAGGAAAACGTAATGCCGATTGAAAATATTGAAGAAATCAACGATTTATCGTTTATAAACGAAAATACGGCGGCGGTCGATATGATATACAATCCCGACAAAACATTGTTTTTGCAAGAGGCGGAAAAACGCGGTGCAAAAATTCTAAACGGACTTGGTATGCTAATATATCAAGGAATTATTGCATATGAATTATTTACAGACACAAAACTTCCTGACGATATGGGTGAGAGAATCAAAAAGGAGGTTTTCGGAAGATGAATATAGTGCTTACAGGTTTTATGGCTACGGGTAAAACCGAAATAAGTAAGGCTATTTCTGAAATTTCAAAGTATAATCTTGTTGATACGGACGATATGATTGTGGAACAAGAGGGAATTACAATTAACGAAATTTTCGATAAGTGCGGAGAAGAATATTTCAGAAAAACTGAATGTGAAGTTATAAAAAAAGCGGCTGAAATGAAAAATGTTGTTATCGCAACAGGCGGCGGCGTTGTACTAAATGAACAGAATATAGAAAATCTCAGAAAAACAGGTGTTATTTTTAATCTGTCGCCCGATTTTTCGGTTATACGGGAACGTCTTGAAGAAGCAAGAAAAACAAGACCGCTTTTAAAGCAGGACAGCATTGAAAACATCAAAAAAAGATTTGACGACAGAAAACCGTTTTATGATAACTGCGATTACAAAATCAAGGTTATACACGGCCGTACTCCGCGTTCGTATGCTATGGAAATATTAGAAATTATGGAGAGCAGACAGGGGGCAGAAAAGCAATGAAAATAACGAGAGAGGCAGATTATGCACTTAGAATTATTGCTATGTTGGCTGATGAAAACAGACAGATAGAGGCAAAAGCGATTGCCGAAAAAAACGATATTCCGTATAGGTTTACTTTAAAAATTTTACGAAAAATCGTTCAAGCCGGAATAATTAAATCGTACAGAGGTGTAAACGGCGGATATGTTTTGAATAAAAAGCCGTCGGAGATAACTCTTAAAGACGTGATTGAAACGATAGACGGCAAAATTGCGATAAATAAATGTATGGAAAATCCCGAGTCGTGCAAAAATAACGGCATATGTAAAGTTCAGCGTAAGCTGTACAAAGTACAAAAAGTTTTGGCAGATGAAATGTCTAAAATAACGTTTCAAGATGTTTTGGACGGGAAATAATATGTGAGCAGATAAAGCATAGAAATGTTTTGTCTGCTCTGTTTTTGTGTATAACAATGCCGTTTATCACATATTAATGTATTATTCTTACTTGAAAGGTGAGGGGTAGTATGATATTTACAAGAAAACATATTGTGATAGCGGTATTATTTGCGGTTGTGGGTATTGCGATTGGTATAGGTATAAAACATTATGAAACGTTACAGACCTTTTCAAGTTCCGATATAAAGGTTGTGCTTGACGCCGGACATGGCGAGCCTGACGGTGGGGCGGTGGGTGTGAGCGGAGTGGTGGAAAAGGACATTAATCTTGCGATTGTTCAGAAATTGCAGGAAGTGCTTGAAAGCAAAGGCTTTGAAGTGATTTTAACACGCAGCGGCGACAGCGGTTTACAGGACGAAAATGCCGAGACTATTCGCAAAATGAAAGTATCGGATATGAACAAACGGTTAGATATTATGAAAAACAGTCACGCAGATATTTTTGTGAGCATACATATGAATTCGTTCGGTGACCAAAAAGTGAGCGGTCTGCACATATTTTACGACAAAAATCACCCCGAAATCGAGAGGCTTGCAAAAAGTATTCAAAATAAAATGAGCGAGGTGACGGGGGCGGAAATGCACGCGGTAAAGACCGCAGATGAACGATTATTTTTAATGAAAAATCCGCCTATGCCCGCAATACTTGTAGAATGTGGTTTTTTGTCAAATCCGGACGAGGAGAAAAAACTTGCAAGTGACGAATATCAGTCAAAAATTGCGTGGGCAATCGCAAGTGCAATAGAAAATTATACAAAGTGATGTAAAAATAAAGAGAAATTATGTTAAATTTTTATCGGAGTTTGGTCAATATGTATTGACGGAAAGAAAATTTTGATATATAATAATATGTATATTATATATATTGGAGGCTAAAAAAATGAGTAGAGTTTATAACTTTTCAGCCGGACCATCAATGCTGCCTGAGGAAGTATTGAAGAAGGCGCAAACTGAAATGCTGGAGTACGGTACAAGCGGTATGTCCGTTATGGAAATGAGCCACCGATCTAAGGACTATCAAGATATTATCGACAGTGCTGAAGCTCTTGTAAGAGAACTTATGCACGTTCCTGATAATTACAAAGTATTGTTCTTGCAAGGCGGCGGTTCAACACAATTTGCTATGATTCCGCTAAATCTTGCGTCCAAGAATAAGAAAGCTGATTATGTTATAACAGGTCAGTGGGCGAAGAAAGCAGCTGCCGAGGCTGAAAGATACATTACAGTCAACAGAGTTGCATCTTCTGCCGATAAAACTTTTTCATACATACCAAAGCTTGATAAATCAACATTTTCAAGCGATGCAGATTACTTCTATATCTGCTACAACAACACAATTTACGGAACAAGATATACAGAACTTCCACAGTGCGACGTTCCTCTTATCGCAGATATTTCATCATGCGTAATGTCAGAGGAAATCGACGTTTCAAAGTTCGGTTTACTGTTTGCCGGAGCACAGAAAAATCTTGGCCCTGCAGGTGTAACACTTGTAATCGTTCGTGAGGACCTTATAGGCGACGCAATGGATATTACTCCTACAATGCTTGACTATAAGACACATGCCGACAACGGCTCAATGTACAATACTCCTCCGACATACGGAATATATGTACTAAAGCTTGTTCTTGAATGGATAAAGGAACAAGGCGGAGTTAAGGCACTTCAGGAAATCAACGAAAAGAAAGCTAAAATTCTTTATGATTATCTTGATTCATCAAAGATGTTCAAGGGTACAGTAGTTCCGGAGGATCGTTCACTTATGAACGCACCGTTTGTAACAGGTAATGAAGAACTTGATGCTAAGTTCGTTGCAGAGGCAAAAGCTGCCGGTTTTGTAAACCTAAAGGGCCACAGAACAGTCGGCGGTATGAGAGCAAGCATTTACAATGCTATGCCTGTAGAGGGAGTAGAGAAATTAGTCGAATTTATGAAGAAATTCGAGTCAGAGAATATGTAATTATATTACACCCGAAGCTATTCGGGTGTTTTATATAAATGAAAAGGAGATTAGACAATGTTCAATATATTGACACTTAATAAGATAGCTAAATGTGGTCTTGACCAGCTTAACGATAATTATAAAATAACTGATGATGCCAATGTTGACGCAGACGGTATCATTCTTAGAAGTTTTAAAATGCACGATATGGAATTGCCTGAATCACTAAAGGCAGTTGCAAGAGCAGGTGCGGGAACAAACAATATTCCGATTGACAAGTGCAGTGAAAAGGGTATCGTAGTATTCAATACTCCGGGTGCAAACGCAAATGCTGTTAAGGAATTGGTTATTGCAGGTATGTTGTTGGCATCAAGAGATGTTATCGGCGGTGTCGCTTGGGCAAATACACTTACCGGCGATGACGTTGACAAGCAGGTTGAAAAGGGTAAGTCAAACTTCGCAGGCTGCGAAATTAAGGGCAAGACTCTTGGTATAATCGGTTTGGGTGCTATCGGTATTCTTGTTGCAAATGCGGCTTATGCTTTGGGTATGGAAGTTATCGGATATGACCCTTATTTGTCGGTTGACTCTGCTTTAAAACTTTCAAGACACGTTAAAAAGGCTAACAGCCCTGAAGAAGTTTATGCAACGGCAGATTACATAACAATTCACGTTCCGCTAATGGATTCAACAAGAAATACAATTAACGCCGAAACAATCGCACAAATGAAAGACGGTGTTATAATTCTTAACTTTGCAAGAGGCGGTCTTGTAAATAATGCGGATATTAAAAAGGCTTTGGCTGACGGTAAGGTTGCTAAGTACGTTGTTGACTTTGCTGACAGTGAAACAGTCAACCAACCGGGTATTATAAACATTCCTCACCTTGGTGCGTCCACTGCCGAATCGGAAGATAACTGTGCAGTTATGGCTGCTCAGGAATTGGCTGATTACCTTGAAAACGGTAATATCCTAAATTCGGTAAACTTCCCGAATTGTTCACTTCCTGAAGACAATATCGGAAGAATTGCTATTGCGCATAAAAATATTCCGAATGTTATCGCTAAGTTTACAGAGGCACTTTCAAGTGTGAATATCTCAGATATGATTAATAAGTCAAAGGGTGAGCTTGCATATACAATCATCAATACTGACCACGCAATCCCTGCAGAAGCTATTGAAAAGCTAAATCAAATTGACGCTGTTATAAGAGTCAGAGTTATTAAATAATTGAATTTATAGCTAAATATGAGCCGTACAGATTAAAGCTGTACGGCTTTTTATATGCGTAAAAGTTTTGGGTGTTATAATGAACAACAATACCCAATCGTTTTAATAGCAATAAAAAAGACGGAGCATATGCTCCGTCTTATATATTACTGTTTTCTGATACCTGCGTGAATTCGCTGTTTAGCATTTTCAATGCGTTCGGCAGATGGGGGAGATATACTTTCCAAAGTGTAAGGAATACCTAAGTTCTCCCACTTGAATTTACCAAGTGTATGATAAGGTAAAATCTCTACACGGTCTACATTTGAAAGTGTATCAATAAAATCACCCAAAGCGTCTAAATCTTCATCAAAATCGCTGTGTTCGGGAACAAGAACGTGTCTTATCCAAACAGGCTTATTGATTTCAGAAAGATACTTTGCCATTTCGATAATATTTGAATTATCAAAACCTGTTAGGTCTTTATGGCGAGCAGGGTTGATTTCTTTCAAATCAAGAAGCAGTAAATCGGTATATTTCATAAGTTCTTCAAACTTGCTGAAGAAAGGTTCTTCCTTTGTGAAAGGATTACCGGCAGTATCAATACAAGTATTAATACCAAGCTCTTTAGCTTTTTTGAACAATTCAATTACAAAATCAATTTGTAATAACGGTTCGCCGCCGCTTATGGTAATACCGCCGTCTTTACCCCAATAAGGTTTAAAACGCAATGCACGTTTTAAAATCTCATCGGCAGTTACTTCATCTCCGCCGTCCATTTTCCAGGTATCCGGATTATGACAGTAGCGGCACCGCATATGACAACCTTGCATAAAGACTATAAATCTTACGCCGGGTCCGTCAGCGGCACCAAAACTTTCAGTTGAATGAATGTGTCCTATCATATCAAATTACATTGATGCGTGACAAGTTCTTGAGATAACGTCAAGCTGTTGCTCACGAGTAAGGTCGATAAACTTAACTGCGTAACCTGATACACGGATTGTAAAGTTAGCGTATTCTTCCTTTTCAGGATGTTCCATAGCGTCGATAAGCTTTTCTTTACCGAATACGTTAACGTTTAGGTGGTGAGCACCTTGATCAAAGTAACCGTTAAGAACGTTTACAAGGTTTGTAACCTGTTCTGATTCTTCGTGACCAAGAGCGTCAGGGTTAATTGTTTGTGTATTTGAAATACCGTCAAGAGCATACTCATATGGCAATTTAGCAACTGAGTTAAGTGATGCAACCAAACCGTTTTGTTCTGCACCGTATGATGGGTTAGCACCCGGTGAAAGTGGTTCACCTGCTTTACGTCCGTCAGGAAGTGATGCAGTAGCCTTACCGTAAACAACGTTTGATGTGATTGTAAGGATTGATGTTGTAGGCTCTGAGTTACGATATGTGTGGCACTTCTTAATCTTAGCCATAAATGTCTTTAGTAGCCATACTGCGATTTCGTCAGCACGGTCATCATCGTTACCGTAACGAGGGAAGTCGCCTTCTGTTTCAAAGTCAACTACAATGCCGTTTTCGTCACGAACTGTCTTAACCTTAGCATACTTAATAGCTGAAAGTGAGTCAGCTACTACTGAAAGACCTGCAACACCTGTTGCGAACCATCTTGTTACATGAGCATCATGTAAAGCCATCTGGATTCTTTCATATGAATATTTATCATGCATGTAGTGAATGATGTTAAGAGCGTTAACATAAACGTCTGCTAACCATTTCATCATGTCTTCATATCTTTCCATTACTTCATCATAATCAAGATATTCTGATGTAATTGGTCTGTACTTAGGTCCTACCTGAACCTTAGTCTTTTCATCAACACCACCGTTGATAGCGTAAAGTAAACATTTAGCAAGGTTTGCTCTAGCTCCGAAGAACTGCATTTCCTTACCGATTCTCATTGAAGATACACAACAAGCGATACCATAGTCATCACCATTGATTGGTCTCATTAAGTCATCACTTTCGTACTGCATTGATGAGTATTCAATTGAAAGCTTAGCACAGTATTTCTTGAAGTCCTTTGGAAGTCTTGTTGACCAAAGAACTGTAAGGTTTGGTTCTGGAGCTGCACCTAAGTTTTCTAATGTATGAAGATATCTGAATGACATCTTTGTAACCATGTGACGTCCGTCAATACCAACACCACCGATTGCTTCTGTAACCCAAACTGGATCACCAGCGAAAATCTGGTTGTATTCAGGTGTTCTTGCGAACTTAACACATCTTAACTTCATAATGAAGTGGTCAACGAATTCCTGAATCTGTTCTTCTGTAAATGTTCCGTTAGCTAAATCTCTTTCTACATAGATATCTAAGAAAGTAGAGATACGTCCAACTGACATTGCAGCACCATTTTGAGTTTTAATTGCAGCTAAGTAACCAAAGTATAACCATTGGAATGCTTCATGAGCATTTTTAGCTGGTTTAGAAATGTCATATCCGTAGATAGCAGCCATTTCTTTCATACCTTTTAGTGCTTTAACTTGTTCAGCGATTTCTTCTCTTTTACGAATAATGTCTTCAGTCATTGATCCACTACCACAATGATTGAAATCATTTACTTTTTGTTCAATTAAGAAATCAACACCATATAAAGCAACACGACGATAGTCACCAACAATACGTCCACGTCCGTATGTATCAGGTAAACCTGTAATTACTTTATTATGACGAGCTTTTTTAATTTCTGGTGTATAAACATCGAATACTGCTTGGTTATGTGTTTTATGATATTTTGTGAAAATTTCATGTAATTTTTCATCTGGTTCATATCCATAAGTTGCAGCAGCTTGTTCTGCCATTTTGATACCACCATAAGGCATGAAAGCTCTTTTTAAAGGTTTGTCAGTTTGTAAACCAACAACTTTTTCTAAGTCTTTCATATCTTCATCGATATATCCTGGTCCATATGCAGTAAGTCCACTTACTACTTTAGTTTCACATTCTAAAACGCCACCTTTAGCTCTTTCTTCTTTTTGTAACTTTTGAAGTTTTCCCCAAAGCTTATTAGTTGCTTCAGTAGGATCAGCTAAAAATGATTCATCTCCATCATAAGGTTTATAGTTATCTTGAATGAATTGACGAGTGTTTACTTCTTCTTTCCAAAGTCTTCCTTTAAATCCGTTCCATTCTTCATTGAATTTATCTGTTAAAGCCATTTTGTTTATTTCCTCCTAAATCAAAATTCCTTCATAATTATAGCACTTACATTTTGCATAGACAACAAAAACTTCAAGAAAATGATTAGCGCTTACATAATTACTTTACATGTTTACTATAACAGGAATCATTCCTAAAATCCACTCATATGCTCTTATAAATATTATTTATTTTTTCCTAGCTTTTCTAATTGATTTAGTATATAGTTTACATAGACATTTTAGGAGGCTTTTTTATGACATTAACAAACCAAGCTTTATCAAGCGCTGCTGATAAAGATTTAGAATTATCAAAGCAAGCATGTCAAGAAGCTGTAAATGAGGTTATTCAAAAAAATAATTTATCATTATCTAACCAATTTACACAAAATCTTGTTGTTCATCTTGCAATTGCAATACTTAGAATCAAAACAAATAATTACATTCCTTTAAGCCAAGGACAAATTACATCATATAAAGCAAATAAAAACTACGATTCAGCAGTTGAGATTTGTAACATTCTTTCTAAAGAATTCAATATTGAATTTCCTGAATCTGAATTAGCACTTATTTCGATGTATTTATCTAAAAATAATGTATTAGATGTTGAATTTAATGCCGGTGTTAATTTATTAGATGATGAAATTATTGAAATTTTACAAAACACTTTAGATTCTTTATTTAAACAAAGGAATTGATTTAAGACATAACGAAAAATTGCTTGTCTCTTTAGGATTACATTTAACACCAGCACTTGATCGTTTATTAGAAGATTCACAAATCGAAAATCCTTTAACAGAAAAAATCAAAGAAAGACATCCTAAAGAATTTGCAATGGCAGAAATCTTAAATGATGCTATTGAAACAATCTATCATAAAAGATTCACAGAAGATGAAGTTGCATACTTTGCTTTACATTTCATTGTTTCAGCAAGACAAAAATAAGAAGCTTAATCAAAAGCTTCTTATTTTTTATAAATATCTACCCGTTATACTTTCATTATTATTTTTAATTTTGTCAATCGTTCCAGAAGCAACAATTCTTCCACCATCTTTGCCACCACCGGGTCCCATATCAATAATATAGTCTGCATTTTTCATCACATCAATATCATGTTCGATAACATTTAAAAAAGTTGAATAGCTTTACTATCCAACTTATTTGTCAACCAATGAACATCCTGCACTTGTACCGATACGATCTGCCCCTGCTTCTACAATTTTAACCATGTCTTCATGCGTTCTCACTCCACCAGCAGCTTTTACTTTTGCTTTTCCTTGAACCGCTGCTTTCATGATTTGAACATCTTCAATTGTAGCCCCTCTTGTAGAGAATCCAGTACTTGTTTTTACATAATCAGCTTTTGCTTCAACACATAATTCACACGCTTTTTTAATTTCATCTTCTGTAAGTAAACATGTTTCTAAGATAACTTTAACAAGTGTTCCATTAGCAGCTTCTACAACAGCTTTTACATCATTTCTTACTAAATCATAGTTTTTATCTTTTAAAGCTCCGATATTCATCACCATATCGATTTCAT
>ENA-ORTW01001550-ORTW01001550.1-human-gut-metagenome-genome-assembly--contig:-NODE-1550-length-23913-cov-5.489940_pt1 | contig 23913 bp, 14 predicted proteins | sample MGYA00242072_ERZ509193 | MGnify/ENA primary metagenome ERZ509193 (study PRJEB26280, sample SAMEA2338813) | human gut metagenome | biome: human gut; feature: human-associated habitat; material: faeces... | reverse complement strand
GCTGATCGTTTCGGTCATTGCAATTGGTTATGTGGGTACGGCAGTATTTTACAGTACACATTTCTTTTCAAAGACTGTCATTAATGGAATAGACTGTTCGAATAAGAATGTAAAACAGGTAGAGGAATATCTGGAGAAAGAAGTTGCAGATTATAAACTGACATTACTTGAAGCCGATAATAAAACAGAAGTAATTGAAGGAAAAGACATATCATTAAAGTATGTACCCGGAAAACAGGTAGAAAAACTGATAAAAGGACAGAATCCGTTCCTGTGGATCGAGTCGTTATGGAAAGGCCGCAATATGAAGGCAAAGATCGGGGTAGAGTATGATGAAAGCGCATTAAAAACGCAGATTGCAAATCTGGAATGTATGAAAGAAGAGAATCAGATTGCACCGGTTAATGCACATCCGGAATTCAAGACGGACAAATTTGTGGTTGTACCGGAGACGGATGGTACAACGATCAAGACTGAAGAGTTCCGTAAGACAGTAATAACCGCAGTGAACGGGGCAAATGAAAAGCTTGATCTTTTAAAAACAGGCTGCTATGAAAAGCCGGCTTACACATCAGATTCCAAAAAGGTAACAGAAGCCTGTGATGCAATGAACAAATATCTTGGAGCAACGGTTACCTATGATTTCAAACCGAATACAGAGGTTGTCGATTCTTCTATGATATCTAAGTGGGTTAAAGTTGACGATGATATGAATGTGACATTCGATGAAAGTGCTGTGAAAGAATACGTTCAGTCACTTGCAGCAAAGTATGATACAAAGGGAAAAGAAAGAACATTTACATCAGCAAGCGGTAATACCGTTACGGTTTCGGGTGGAAGTTACGGATGGAAGATTGATCAGGAAGCAGAGTACAATGCGCTGATCGCGAATATTCAAAAAGCGGAACCAGTAACAAGAGAGCCCAATAATTCAAGCCGCGCAGCAAGCCATGATGGAAATGATGTGGGAAATACTTACGCAGAGGTTAATCTGACAACACAGCATATGTATTATGTAAAAGATGGGCATATTGCTCTGGAGACAGATGTTGTAACGGGAAATCCAAATAAAGGAAATGCAACTCCGACCGGTGTCTATTCGCTTGCATATAAAGCAAAAGATCAGACGCTTAAGGGAACGAAAAAGGCAGATGGTACTTATGAGTATGAGACGCCTGTAAAATACTGGATGCCGTTTAACGGAGGTGTCGGTTTCCATGATGCATCATGGCAGCCTACATTTGGAGGCAGCAGGTATCAGACAAATGGATCACATGGATGTGTAAACATGCCGCCTGAGATGGCCGGAAAATTATTCGAACTTATTTCGGCAGGAACACCGGTGGTAGTACATAATTAGAGAAAAAGGAAATATAATCATGTATGAATTAATCAAAAAAGACGGCCTTGCAAAAAGAGGACGGCTGCATACGGTACATGGGGTCATCGAGACCCCCGTGTTTATGAATGTCGGTACGGCAGCTGCAATTAAAGGGGCTGTGGCAACTACGGATTTGCAGGAGATAAAGACGCAGGTAGAATTATCAAATACTTATCATTTACATGTGCGTCCGGGAGACGAAGTGGTAAAAAAATTGGGCGGACTTCACAAATTTATGAATTGGGACAAGCCGATTCTTACCGATTCGGGCGGATTTCAGGTGTTTTCACTTGCGGGACTGCGCAGAATCAAAGAAGAGGGAGTGTATTTCAATTCCCATATTGACGGACATAAAATATTTATGGGGCCAGAAGAGAGTATGCGGATTCAGTCGAATCTGGCATCTACGATAGCGATGGCATTTGATGAGTGCCCGTCGAGTGTAGCTGACAGGGAATATATAGAAAAATCTGTGGCGCGTACGACCAGATGGCTTGTACGATGTAAAAAAGAAATGGAACGCCTGAATTCGCTTCCGGATACAATTAATAAGCATCAGATGCTTTTTGGAATCAATCAGGGCGGAGTATATGAAGATATCCGCATCAAACATGCGGATGAGATTTCAAAACTGAATCTGGATGGATATGCGGTTGGCGGACTGGCAGTCGGTGAATCTCATGAAGAGATGTACCGGATCCTGGATGCAGTTGTTCCCCATCTTCCAGATCATAAACCGACTTATCTGATGGGAGTCGGAACTCCGGTGAATATTCTGGAAGCAGTTGACAGAGGCGTAGATTTCTTTGACTGTGTGTACCCAAGCAGAAATGGAAGACATGGACATGTGTACACGAATCATGGAAAACTTAATCTGTTCAATGCCAAATTTGAGCTGGATGACAGACCGATTGAAGAAGGATGCCAGTGCCCGGCATGCCGCAATTATTCAAGAGCATATATCAGACATCTGTTAAAAGCAAAAGAAATGCTGGGAATGCGTCTGTGTGTGCTTCATAATCTGTATTTCTATAATACAATGATGGAAGAGATCCGTGATGCGATCGATCATGACTGTTATAAAGAGTATAAAGAGAGAAAAATTGCCGCTGTAACGGGCAAGAATGAATAAAATAATGAAAAAAGCATAAAAAACCTTGCTGAATGCGAGGTTTTTGTGTATGATAGCAATAGTGTTTAAAGATGAGTAGGAGGAAAAGAGATGTTTTCATTAGCAGCACAGAGCTCCAGCGGTACAAGCTGGGTTATTTTAATTGTTGTATATGCAGTTATTTTCGGAGGATTCTACATGATCTTCATGAGACCTCAGAAGAAAGAACAGAAGAGAGTTCAGGCAATGATCAACGAGATGGAAGTCGGAGATACAGTACTGACAACAAGCGGATTTTACGGAGTTGTTGTAGATAAAGTTGATGAAACAACGATCATTGTTGAATTTGGTAACGACAAACATTGCCGTATCCCAATGGAGAAATCAGCAATCCAGGCAATGGAAAAAGCGAATGCATCATCATCTGAAGAATAAGATGAATATTTGATCAAAAGAAAAGAATCTGAGACAGAGAATAGTATCTGTATTTCAGATTCTTTTTTTGTTTCTTAATATTAATTCATCAGATCATCAATCAAATGATCTGGGACAAATAACGGTCCGCGTCCGGTTCCGATTTCGATATCTGGTTTATTCGTTCCATGGAAGTCTGATCCTCCAGTTGCAAGAAGATCATATTCTTTCTGCCATTGGCGAAGTTTTGTGATCTGGCCGATATGATGGGAAGAATGATAAACTTCGATTCCTGCGAGCCCTTCTTCTTTCAGATCATGAATGAGATGTTTGGTATCTTCATTTGAGAATTTATATAAAAATGGATGTGCAAGAACCGGAATTCCGCCAGCATCAAGGATTAATCTTAAGCAATCTTTTGGATCAAAAAATGGTTTTGGAACATAATATTTACACTTTTCACCAAGATATTTGGAAAAAGCCTGATCCATGGAAGAACAAATGCCTTCTGAGATCAAAGTTCTTGCAAAGTGAGCTCGTGTGATCACAGTATGAGGATCACCATTTTGCAGTTTTTCAAGCGTGATCGGATAACCGTCTTTTTGAAAGAGTTCGATCATATCAAGATTTCTCTGAAACCGTTTGTCACGGAGCATGTTGAGAGTATGATTTAACTGCTGATCCTTATAGTTGATTCCGTATCCTAATACATGAATCTCACGATGAAGTGCATCACATGAAATTTCGATTCCAGGAATGAATTTCAGATCATCTGGAAGATCCATAGCAAGAATTTCCGGAATTCCATCGACAGTATCATGATCTGTCAGAGAAAATCCATATAATCTTTTTGCTATCACTTTTTGAACAATCTGTTTTGGTGTAAAAGTTCCATCGGAACAAGTAGAATGTATATGAAGATCGATCATAGGAAAACTCCTTTCGTATTTTTAATGTCAGTTTATCACAAAAAGGCATAGATTCAAAATACCAGTCATAGATTAAATAGAAAAAGGAGCAATTGTTATGGACATGGGGAAAAAGGGACTCTATATGATACAAAGTCTGGTATTTGCCTACATTGCCACAGGAATTTTATTGTGTCTTCTTGCATTTATCATCTATCAAAGCAATGCAGGAATGAAGATCGCGAATCTTGGAATCACACTTACATATATTCTTGCATCTGTTTTTGCTGGCATGCTGATCGGAAGTAAGATCGGAAAAAAGAAGTTTTTATGGGGATTTGCAGCAGGAATGTTATACTTTATGATCTTGACTTTGATCTCATGGATTTTTCAAAAAAATATCGTTCTGTTTTCCACAGAAAGGATCACAGCATGTTTCTTATGTATTGCAGGAGGAACTTTAGGTGGAATGCTTGCTATTTGAAAATGAATATGATACAATATAGCAAGTTATTTTATGAGAATCAGGAGGACGATAAGATGAAACATATTAAAACTCTGACAAATAAAACATTACAGAACACAGTGAAAAAAGGTGGATGTGGTGAATGCCAGACATCTTGCCAGTCAGCATGTAAAACATCTTGTACAGTAGGTAACCAGACCTGCGAACACAGCAAATAGTCAAATCGAACAAAGACTTTGTGCTTGAGGCGTTCCTTGTGGGCCGCCTCATTTTTTCGATGAAAGAAAATAACAGATAAAGGGAGAAAGAAACAATGGTTCACCAGTATAAAAATAATGGATATAACATGGTCCTTGATGTAGCAAGTGGATCTGTCCATGTGGTTGATGACCTGACATATGAGGTGATTGCTTTATATGAGGATCATACATTAGAAGAGATCATCAAAGAATTATCATCCTGGGATGAGAAAGATGTCAAAGAATCTTATGGAGAAGTTACAGAATTAAAAGATGCAGGTGTATTATTTACAGAAGACTGTTATGAAGAATACATTTGTGGATTCAAAGACAGACCAACAGTTGTAAAGGCACTCTGTCTTCATATTGCACATGATTGTAACCTTGCCTGCCGATACTGTTTCGCAGAAGAAGGAGAATACAAGGGAAGACGTGCATTAATGAGTGCTGAAGTTGGTAAGAAAGCATTAGATTTTCTTGTAGAGAATTCAGGAAACCGTAGAAATCTGGAAGTTGATTTCTTTGGTGGAGAGCCTTTGATGAACTTTGATGTAGTGAAAGAGATCGTTGCATATGGACGTTCTTTGGAAGAAACACATGATAAGAAGTTCCGTTTTACATTGACAACAAATGGTGTATTACTAAACGATGATATCATGGAATTTGCCAATAAAGAGATGGATAACGTTGTATTAAGTGTGGATGGAAGAAAAGAAGTTCACGATTACATGAGACCATTCCGTAATGGAAAAGGAAGCTATGATTTTATTATCGACAAATTCAAGAAATTTGCAGACAGCAGAAACCAGCAGAAATATTATGTAAGAGGAACTTTTACACATCATAATTTAGATTTCTCAAAAGACGTTATGCATTTAGCAGATGCAGGATTCGAACAGATTTCTGTAGAACCTGTTGTGGCACCAGATACAGCAGATTATGCGATCACAGAAGAGGATCTTCCAATTCTGATGGATGAATATGATCTTCTTGCAAAAGAGATGATCAAAAGAGAGAAGGAAGGAAAAGGATTTACCTTCTTCCACTTTATGATCGACTTAACAGGAGGGCCATGTGTTGCAAAACGTTTATCCGGATGTGGTTCAGGAACAGAATATCTTGCAGTGACTCCATGGGGAGATTTATATCCATGCCATCAGTTTGTAGGAGAAGAAGACTTCTTAATGGGTAATGTTTACGAAGGAGTCAAGAAAGATGAGATCGTCAAAGAATTCAAGGCATGTAATGTATACTCCAAAGAAGAATGTAAAAAATGTTTTGCAAGATTCTATTGCAGTGGTGGATGCAGTGCAAACTCTTATAACTTTAACGGTACGATCGATGGAACTTATGAGATCGGATGTAAATTAGAGCGCAAGAGGGTAGAATGTGCATTAATGGTAAAGGCAGCATTGGCATTAGAAGGGGAGACGGAGAATGAAGAAGCGTAATAGCAGTGGCAAGTATATTGCAGGGCTCATTTTACTGATCGCTTTGTGTGTATTTGGAGCATTTATCACAACCAAAGGAATCACAAAGAAGAAGATCGGTCGAGCAAGCAATATCGAACTTGGATTAGACCTTGCAGGTGGAGTTAGCATTACATACGAAGTAGATGGTAAGAATGTATCCGACAGTGATATGAAAGATACTGTATACAAACTTCAGAAGCGTGTAGAAGGGTACAGTACAGAAGCAGAAGTTTATCAGGAAGGAAAAGATCGTATCAATATCGAGATTCCTGGAGTAACAGATGCAAACAAGATTTTAGATGAGCTTGGTAAACCAGGAACACTTTCTTTTGCTGTCCAGAAACAGGTAAAAGTAAAGAAGAATGGAAAAACAACGACTCAGACAACATTAGATACTGTATTGACAGGTCAAAATGTTAAGAAAGCCAAAGCTGTAACTAATCAGAATCAGACAACTGGTAAGAAAGAATATTTAGTTGCACTTGAATTTGATGCTAAGGGAACAAAGGCATTTGCGAAAGCTACAAAAGCCAATATTGGAAAACCAATTTATATTATCTATGATAATCAGGTGATCAGTGCCCCAAATGTACAGGAAGCGATCACAAAAGGAGAATGTACGATCGATGGTATGGAAAGTTATGAAGCAGCAGAGAATTTAGCTTCATCAATTCGAATCGGTTCCTTACCAGTGAAATTAAACGAATTACGCTCTAACGTAGTATCTGCGAAATTAGGAGTGAATGCGATCCAGACAACGGTCAAAGCAGGAGTCATCGGATTTGTACTGGTATGCTTGATCATGATCGCATTTTATGCAGTGCCTGGTGTGATTGCGTGTGTGGCACTTGCGATCTATATGCTGATGATGTTATTAGCACTGAATGGATTTAATGCGACACTGACATTGCCGGGACTTGCAGGTATCATCCTCGGTATCGGTATGGCAGTTGATGCAAACGTTATCATTTATGCCAGAATTCAGGAAGAGATCGGGGCAGGAAAGAGTACAGGAGCAGCGATCAAATCTGGATTCGGAAAGGCAGCATCAGCGATCATCGATGGTAACGTTACAACATTGATCGCAGTATTAGTTTTATGGTTTAAAGGATCAGGAACGGTCAAAGGATTTGCTCAGACACTTGGAATGAGTGTATTGATCTCTATGTTTACAGCACTTGTGATCAGCCGATTCCTTGTATATGCGGCATATCATTTTGGACTTCGCGACAAGAAATGGTATGGAAAACCAAGAACGATCAAAACAAGAGATTTTGTCCGTACAGGTAAGAAATACGTTGCAGTTGCAGGTGTGATCATTTTGATCGGACTTGCTGCACTTCCAATGAATCGAAGCAAGATTGGATCAATCTTGAATTATGATCTGGAATTTTCAGGTGGTACAGCATCTACGATCACATTCAAGGATGACCAGAAAGTCAATGATTCTCTGGAAAAACAGGTTGTGAAAGCTTACGAGAAAGTCAGCAAGTCAACCTCTGTTCAGAGTCAGAAAGTAAAAGCAAACAATCAGATGGTTGTAAAAAGTGTAGAATTGAATCTGAGTCAGAGAAAACAGATCGAAAATACATTAAAGAAAGATTATAAAGTAAAATCTGTAACAACAGAGAATATCAGTTCAACGATCAGTAATGAAATGCAAAGAGATGCATTTATTTCCGTTGTGATCTCAGCGATCTGTATGCTGATCTACATTGCGATCCGATTCAAAGACGTGAAGTTTGGATCCAGTGCGATCATCGCATTGATCAATGACGTATTAGTCGTATTTGCAGCATATTCTGTTGGAAGATTGTCTGTTGGTGGAACATTTATCGCATGTATGTTAACGATCATTGGATATTCTATCAACTCAACGATCGTTATCTTTGACCGTATCCGTGAGAATCTGAAACTTCAGACGATCCGGACAAGAGATGATATTAAAGCACTTGTAAATCAGAGTATTTCAAGTACATTGGTTCGTACGATCAATACAAGTTTGACAACATTTGTTATGGTGTTAGCGCTATTCATCTGCGGAGTATCCTCCCTAAGAGAATTTGCATTAGCATTGATGGTGGGTGTGATCGGAGGAGCGTTCTCTTCTGTATTTTTAACCGGACCACTTTGGTATATGATGAAGACGCGAATTGGATCAGATGCGATCAAAGAAAATCAGGCAGCCAGTCAAGCACAGCCAGAGAAGATCACAGCAAATCCAAACCGCAAGAAGAAAAAGAAAAGAAAATAAAACATTCAAAAAGAGTATTCAGTAAATACTGGATGCTCTTTTTTATGAAAAATGGAGTAAGATGATGGAACAGTGGTATCTGTATAAGAAAAAGGCTGATTTTAATCAGATTGGAGAAAAGTTTAACATAGATCCAGTGATCGCACGGCTGATCCGCAACAGGGATGTGGTTGGGGATGAACAAATACAGCAGTATCTGTATGGAGAACTTTCAGATATTTCAGATCCTTTTTTGATGAAAGGCGTCAAAGAAGGAGTTGAGATTTTGAAGCAAAAGGTACAAGAGGGGAAAACGATCCGTATTATTTCAGATTATGATGTAGATGGAGTTGTCTCAAATTATATTTTGTGGAAAGCGATTCATGATCTTGGTGGAAAGATTGATTTTCAGATTCCAGACCGCATGAAAGATGGCTATGGAATTAATGAAAATATCATTGAAAAAGCAGTGGAAGACCAGATTGATACGATCCTTACCTGTGATAATGGGATTGCAGCAGCAGATGCAGTTGCATATGGCAAAGAACATGGACTGACAATGATCATTACGGATCATCATGATGTGCCATTTGATACCGATGAAGCAGGAGTGAGAAAAGAGGTTCTTCCACCAGCAGATGTAGTGATCAATCCAAAGCAGGAAGCATGCAATTATCCGTATCCGTTACTTTGTGGAGCAGGAGTGGCTTTTCAGTTTATGAGGGCATTTTATCAGGCAATGGAAGAAGATGAAAGCCAATTGGAAGAGTTGTTATCCATGCTTGCGATCGCGACTGTTTGTGATGTGGTAGATCTGACAGGAGAAAACAGAATCTTTGTCAAAGAAGGATTACGCCGAATCAAAGATACACAAAATATCGGGTTGAAAGCATTGCTGAATGTGCATGATCTGATGGATAAACAGATACAGTCTTATGCACTAGGATTTATTGTTGGACCATGTATCAATGCGAGCGGACGTTTGGAATCTGCCGAAAAAGCATTGAATCTATTTCTGGAAGAAGATGAAGAGAAGGCAAAACAGACAGCAGAAGAATTAAAAGAACTGAATGATCTTCGGAAAACCATGACAGAAAATGGTGTAAAAGAGGCACTGGGACAGGCGTTTGAATATGAAGCAAAAGGAGATAAAGTGCTTGTATTATATCTTCCAGAATGTCATGAAAGTATTGCAGGTATCATAGCAGGAAGGATCAAGGACCGCTTAAATCATCCAGCATTTGTCTTAACAGATGCAAAAGAAGGAATCAAAGGTTCTGGACGTTCCATCGAAGGATATTCTATGTTTGAAGAGATGATGAAAGTCAAAGAGGTGTTCACAAAGTTTGGGGGACATCCAATGGCAGCAGGATGCTCTTTGGAAAAAGAAAAATTACAGGAATTCCGCAAAAAGATCAATGAGAACTGTGCCCTTGAGAAAAAAGATTTTGCAAAGAAAGTACAGATTGATATTGATATGCCAGTTGATTATATTACCATGGATCTGATCCATCAGTTATCTGTTTTAGAGCCATTTGGAAAAGAAAATAAAAAACCATTATTTGCACACAGAAAGTTAAAAGTGGAACGTGTGAATGTTTTTGGAAAAAATAGAAATGTGATAAAATTAGCATTAAAGAGTAGTCAGGGAACTAGGATTGATGGTATGATTTTTGAGGATGAAGATGAATTTCGAGAGAAAATGGGAACATCAAAGTATATCACATGTACATATTATCCAGTGATCAATGAGTATCAGGGATATAAAAGTCTTCAGATCAACATTCAAAATTATTTTTTTGTGGAGGAATAGCATGAGTAAGATAAAATTAGTAGCGATGGATTTAGATAATACACTCTTAGACAGCGAGAAACAGATTTCAAAACACACAGAAGAAGTTCTAAAAGAAGCGATCAGAAGGGGTGTTTATATAGTTCCAGCAACAGGACGTATTTTTAAAGCAATTCCAGAATTTTTAAGAGATATTCCAGGCGTTCGATATGCAGTTTGCTGTAACGGGGCAACTGTTTATGATCAGAAAGAAGATAAGATCATATATACAAATCATCTACCAAAAGAAACGGTATTTTCGTTGTTTGATATTTTGGAAAAATATCATTGTACACGTGATATTTATCAGAATGGGCAAGGGTATATGGAACGATGCTATTTTGACCATCTTGCAGAGTATGGTGTATCAGATCATGTATTAAAACTTGTGAGAGATACAAGACTACCGCTGGATGATCTGCGAAAGTACATTGAAGAGCATCCGCTGGGAATTGAGAAGATCAGTGTATTTTTTGATGATATGGAAGAGCGGGAAACTGCAAGACAAGAATTGATTGAGAAAAATATTGCGAGTGTATCAAGTTCTCTGGGAAATAACATTGAAATAAATCAGATTGGATGTGATAAAGGAGATGGACTTTTACATCTGGCAGAGCAAATTGGACTATCTATGGATGAAGTGATGGCATGTGGAGATGCAGGAAATGATACGATGATGATCAAAGCTGTAGGAACCGGTGTTGTTATGGAAAATGGACAACCTGATCTGAAAGAGATCGCAGACTTTGTGACAAAGACAAATAATGAAGATGGTGTTGCATATGCAATTGAAAAATTAGTCTTTGAAGCATAAGATGTGAAAAAAATGTGAACATGGATCATGACTATTCATTTTTATTGACGAGGGTATCCAAAGTGGTATAATAAGTATGTTTAAATAGTTAGGGGGAACAATGAAAGATGAGAAAAACACGTAAAACAGCAGCTGTAGTAGCTCTGTATACGTTTTTGATGCTTGGATCAGTGTCTGTGGTCAGAGCAGATCAGCCAGTCACAAGAGAGCAAATAAGCAGTGAACAGACTGAGACCAAGACAGATTCTTCTGCCCAGACGACAGAAAGTGAAGCAACGACAGAGACAACAACACAGACGACTCAGGCAAAGCCGACAACGGAAGCAACAACGCATACGCATATAACGGCTGCAGCAACACATACAAAGAAACATACAGCAACAACACATACAAAGAAACATACAGCGGTAACGCATACAAAGAAACAAAAGACAAAGTCTGATCAAGATAAGAAGAAAGATAAAAAAGATAAGAAAAAAGACAAGAAAGATAAAAAATCTATCATTCCAAAAGTATATAATGATCATAGTCTTGAGATGAAAGATAAGAAAGAGACGATACAGGGATTTATTTACTTTAATCAGGCAGATGCAGCATGGAATGACAATGGATATCAGATCAAAAGCAGTGGATGCGGACCAAGCGCTATGGCAGTTTGTATCAGTTCGCTGACGAATAAATGGGTAACTCCAGTTGATACAACAGTATGGGCATATAAGAATGGCTATTACAGTAGTGCTGGAGCAAGTCATGAGATGGTCCCAGCATTGGCACAACAGTATAAACTGGAATGTCATGGACTTGGAAGTGATGTCAGCAAGGTTAGAGATGCATTGAAGAAGAAGCATCCAGTAGTAGCACTGATGGGGCCAGGATATTTTACGAAGAAAGGTCATTTTATCGTATTGGTTGCGATCGATGATAATGATCAGGTAACGGTTGCAGATGTTGGAAGCAGACAGCGTACACAGTACAAATATCCACTAAAAGAAGTGATCGCACAGACGAAGTCAGCATCAGCAGGAGGTCCATGCTGGGAGATTTATTCTGATCAAAAGATATTTGCGAAGGCTGATAAGAAGGCAAAGCAGCTGAAAGCTGAGAAGAAATACAGAAGCAAAGAATTTAAAGCAATGTATAATGAGATCAAGTCAGTATTGCAGAAGAATTATCAGTTAGCGGTTCCACTAAAGAAAGGAACACTAGTTAGTGAAGAACAGTTTGTTACGATCACATCCTTAGGAATCAACGATAAAGTTTCCGTAATGGATGAGAGCAAGAAGTTAACAAGTGATGTCGATCTTGACACAGTAGTAGATGAGATTCAGGCAGAGGCAGTCAAAGATTCTTTTTGGAATACGATCATGATTGCACCTGACAAAACTAATTTAACAGATAAATAAAATAGTATATATTACATAAAGAAAAGCACAGAATCATTGAGTATGATCAATGATTTCTGTGCTTTTTCTATTCTAAAAAATAGGAGGAAAGAAAAATGAAGATTCAAAATATGATCAAAAAAATAATGATTGCTGTATTATCTGCAGCAATGATGCTTGCACCTATCGTTAATATCAAAGCGGCATCAACAGATGTGGTCGATACAAGCAAAACCGGATCTATAACGATCCACAAATATGACATGACAGCAGCAAAACAGGCCGGTGTTAACACCAGTCAGTTTACACCAATAGGAAAACAGGACGCTGCTGCGGAAGCAGCCTTGGAAAAATATGCGATCAAAGGTGCGGAATTTAGTTACCTGCGAGTTGGAGATGTTGAACAGCAGAGTGAGAATGGAAAGATTCAGATGATCTATGAACTTCCAACCACAATACAGCAGATTTTGGGTTTGACATCTTCTGATGCAGCTAAAACAGAAGGAAGTAAGACATATTTTACAAGCCAGCAGATCAATGAGAAACTTGCCAAGGCATTAGAAGATAATACGGTAACGAAAGACAAATTAGAAGATTACATGGGAAAGAATGGGACAGCCATGGATGAGACTAATGCTAATGGTGTGACAAGTAAAGACAAATTGCCACTGGGTCTTTACCTGATCGTTGAGACAAAGGCACCAGAAAATGTAACTTACACAACAAATCCATGGTTTGTACAGTTGCCATCCACGGATTCTAAGGGAGATGACTGGTTCTATGATGTGATCTGTTATCCAAAGAATGAAACTGGAAATCCAACACTTGACAAAAGAGTCCGCAATAATCCAGATCAGGACAATGTAACAACTGCCAATACAGACAGACTGGCAGATTTTACTTCTGCAAGAAATGAATATAAATATCAGAGTACCGTGACAGCATCTAAAGCAGAAAGACTGGATTATCAGTTCATTTCAAAATTGCCACATATCACATCATCAACAACCTACCTGTCAACTTATACATTTAACGATACGATGGCAAATGGAATGACATATGGGAAAGATGCCGTGATCGCAATCTATGAAACTAAGGATGCAGCGGACAGAACAAATGTGAATAATGTTGAGAAGAGTGGAGCATTGGCTGTATGGAAGAGTTCCGACACGGATCCAAAGTTTGCAGCAACATACGGAAAATCTGGAGACGATCCTGCAATGAAGATCGAGATGACAAAAGCAGGACTTAATGAGTTGAATAAGAAATATTCTGATAAATATATCGTTGTATATTATACAGCTAAGGTGAATACAGATGACAGCGTTATTCTTGGTGATAAAGGAAATCCAAACGATGTATCCCTTATGTGGAAGAGAACAAATACGAATTATTATGATATTTTAAAAGACAAATGTATCGTATATTCTTACGGATATGATCTGACAAAGAAATTTTCTGACAGCAAGGGAGATGCAACAAAGGTTAAATTCGTTGTAAAAAATAAGACAGATAATTACTATCTGGTAGCAAGAGCAGATAGAGCAGGTGTTTATCAGGTAACAGGAAAGTCTGCAAAAGAAGCTGATGCGACTCAGTTTAGTCCGTCTTCTGATGGAAAACTTGTGATCAATGGGATCGAAGGAGATGAATATGGATTTACAGAAACACACTCCGATGCAGGATACTCCCTGTTAAAGAAAGAAGTGATCGTTAAGGTCAAAGAGACAAAAGCAGATATCACACCAACCGAAGCAAACATCACAGGGATCCAGAGTAAGTCTGATGCAGATTCCACAGCAAATGATGGAGTTCCTAATGGTTCGGTATTAAAGAATGATGTGACGGTTCAGACTACAGCAGCGAGTGCGACTGTGGATGAGACAAAGGCAACGATGACAAAACACGATGATTCTGGAAATGCATATATCAATATGCAGATCACAAATCAGAAGCAGTTCATGCTGCCAATGACAGGTGGGGCAGGAAACTATCTTCTGATCATTGCAGGGGTTGTTGTTGCTGGATGTGGGATCTTGATCTTGAACAAAAACAGAGGACGATCACAAAGATAAAATGAAACAAAAGATCATACCGATTCTGGTTATTCTGGCCGGCTTTTTTCTGCTGTCTTATCCATTTGTAAGCAACTATCTGTTTGAAAAGAGTGCAGGTTCGACAGTGGAAAGTTATCAGGAAAAGGCAGCCGGAATGGATCAGGCGATCATAAAAAAAGTAATGGATGAAGCGAAACAGTATAATGGGGAATTGATGCGATCTTCAGTACAGTTGACTGATCCGTTTAAGGAAAAACGCTTAGATGGAGAGACGGTTCATTATAACAGAATATTAAATATTGATGGATCATCGATCATGGGATATTTAAAGATTCCTTGTATTTCAGTCAATCTGCCGATCTATCATGGGACAAGTGGGACAGTTTTGGAACATGGGATCGGACATCTGGTTACATCTTCCTTTCCGATTGGAGGAAAAGATACCCATGCGGTGTTGACTGGACATACTGGGCTTAGTTCTGCAAAAATCTTTACAGATCTGACAGAGATGAAAAAGGGAGATTTCTTTTTTATACATGTATTGGATAAAAAGCTTGCTTACCGTGTGGATCAGATCACAGTCGTGGAACCACAAGATACAAAGGAACTTCAGATCATGGAAGGAAAAGATCATGTAACATTGGTTACTTGCACACCCTATGGAGTCAATGACAAGCGTTTATTAGTCCGAGGAGTTCGCACAGCTTATCATGCAAAAGAGGAAGAGATAAAAGCAAGAAATCATCATTCGCAATGGATGGAAGTTTACAAACAGGCCATCTTTGCAGGACTATTGATCATTTGTGTATTGATCGCAGTCAGAAAAGTATATGAAAAGATGAAAAGAAAAAGCGGAGAAAGGAGATATGGGTGAAACAAAAGATCATAAATATTGTTGGAATCTTTTTTCTGGTGATAGGGATCACGTTACTGCTTTATCCGGAGATCATATCATATCTGAAACAAAAACAGTCCGATCAGACAGTGAAAGAACTGACGCAGAGGAGAAGCAAAAGAAAACAGGATGATCTACTGTATCAAAAAGCAGTCCGCTATAACAGGAAGATATTCAAAGAAAAACAAGCAGGACTAAAGGATGTATTCAGTTACCGCAGTGCACCGATCGTCTTAAGAAACGAAAAGAATACCTTCGGTTACATTAAGATACCGAAGATGAAACAGAAACTTCCATTATATCTGGGAGCGACGATGGAAAATATGAGAAAAGGAGCAGTGATCATGGGACAGACATCCCTGCCAGTAGGACAAAAAGACAGCAACTGCGTGATCGTTGCACATCGGGGATATCGGGGAATTCCGTATTTTCGGGACATCGAACAGTTAAAAACAGGCGATCAGGTGATCATTAGAAATCCATGGGAAAGACTGGATTACCGGGTTACAAAGATTAAAGTGATCGATCCATATGATATGGACAAGATTCTGATTCAAAAAGGGAAAGATATGGTCACACTTTTAACCTGTCATCCGTACCGAGGACATGGAAGATACCGGTATGTGGTGTACTGTATGAGGAATCATGGACAGAAGATTAGGAAACAAAAGGAAGATAGATAAAAATAGATGGAGAGGAGGATGTGATGAAGAATGCAAAAAAGATCCTGGAAAGAAAACGAAAGATCATAGTGGTATTAGTGGTCATGGTTTCATTTGTTTCCGTTCTGGCATGGTATCAGATGAAGAAGGCACATGCTTATCAATCATATAATACAGGAGGAAACAAACATTTTAAAGATGGACATTTAACAGTGAACATCAATGGACCAAATGGGAAAAGCGATAGTCTGACAATGTATATTCATAGTGATGAATATGAAAAAAATAAAAATGTCAGCGGTGGGACATTTAATAATTCCAGACATCCATATACGGTAACGACGTATTCCGGTGGAGGCGGAGATTATAAGCTTACAGTGAATAAACAGACGATATATTCAGAGAAGAACAGTAACAACAACTATACACTTTTAACGATCAAAGTCTGGTATCTGTTACCGGCCCATGAACAGCATCAATCCTGGGAATGGGTAACGGTGGATAAACCAGTATTTTCAGATCCGAGCAAGGATATAACGCTTTATTGCGGAGGAAATGATGGATTTTGGGAAAATTCCTATCATGATACTCAAGAACATTGGAAATCAGTAAATATCCATGTCAGTACTGGATTGGTCGGAGTGGCTTCCGCTGACAGAGATGGATGGAAAACTTATGACTGGTGTTCTATAAATCTGAATCTGGAAAAGCCAAGCCGCAGCATTTATTACAACGGAAATGGTGGAGATGGTGCAGATGTAACATGGAATTTTACGGATGGAGATTATTTTTCGTTTCCAACGGTATCAAGAAGAGGTTATACCTTGGAAGGATGGCTGGATGAAGGAACAAAATGGATGTCCAATACAGGCTGGCTGGTATGTGGTAATTATACAGAGACAGCCCAGTGGACAGCGAATACATACACTGTAAACTATGATGGAAATGGTGCATCAGGCAGCAAAAAGACTGTGGAATTAAAATATGGACAGGATGATATCCTGCCAGCAAATACATTTGAACGGCCGGGATATACCTTCCTTGGGTGGAGTGAAGATCCGAATGCGATCAAAGCAAAATATACCGACAGACAGGCAGTCAATACTCTCTGCGATGCTGGACAGACTTGTGAATTGTATGCTGTCTGGAAGAAAACAGATGGATCATTCGACACACACAACATTATTCATGATGACGGCATGTTTAATGGCTCGATCGAACTGGAAGGGCAGAATGGAACTGGATTTTCGAGAGACCACGTAGATTCTGAATATGGAAGGATCGACAAGGAAGGACAGCCAGGATATTTCACAAACCGTTACAAGTAAAAAAGGAGGAAGAAAGTTTGAAACAAATGAAGACGATCTGTAAAAAGATATCGGTAAGTATTCTTACCCTCCTGATGATCATGACAATGTATCTGAGTGGTTCAGGAGAATCACTGTTCCTGAAGAATAGAGACGTCAAGGCTTTCACAGGAGAAGCCAAACTGGTGATGAGCCAGGCATTATCAAATAATAAGATTTCAGAGATCGATCGTCCTGCATCAGAAGGTCTGTGGAGTATGACAGCTGACGGACACAGAGTGTTTTGCTTAAACTCTGGAAAGACCATGTGTTCTGGAGATACCTTAAAATACAAGACGATCAATGCAGCAACTTATGAAAAAAAGGGAATTGCAAAAGCATTAAACTGGTATTTCAGGTCAAGCGGCAAGAATACAAAAGATCTGTCATTGTGTCAGGCATACATCTGGGCATGTGGACATGGAGCGAATAAGCAAAATACCGTTTATCAGGCAGGAAAAAATGTGGACAGGGGTTATTCGCAGAAAGATGCAAAAAAGTTCTGTAAAATGATCAGTGATCAGGATCCAGAAGGAACGATCTATTATTATACAGTGAAGAAATGTGTGAAAAAGAAGAAACTGGATTCCCATCAGGTTTTGTTCGGATTTCGTCATACACCGCCAGATATTGAAAAAGCGAAAACGAGTGCAACAAAGTCAGGAACCAGCCCAGATAATGTAAGGATCAAGATCAAAAAGAAAGATACGGAAACAAGAGCAGGGCTTTCTGGAGCAGTATTTCAGATCTATATGGATGGGAATTATCAAGGAAGTGTAACAACCGATGACAATGGAGAAGCTTCTTATACTGTTCAAAGAACGGTAAGTTATAGTGTGACATCAACGAAAAAGACTTATGTAAAGAATTGGAACGATCTTTCAAAAAGTCAGCAAAAAGAAGCGACAGATAATGGCTGGTACGATTCTTCGGCAAAAGCATATGCTGTGGCAATGCAGGAAGCACAAAAACTTGCAGAGCAGAAGATTTCAGCCTTAAAGAGTGCCTCGGTCCACACTTGGATGGTCAGGGAAACAAAATCCCCATTCGGACACCTGATCCCAGATCAGACAGATCAGAGCAAAGTGGAACAGGGTGGAGTCAGATCATTCACATTTAACTATACCAATGAATTTCAAAAGAGTGATCTGGAGATCTTTAAACAGGGAACTGTAAAGAATAAACGAGGGGATCTAGGAGTTGAAGCAAACTTGCAGAATGCTGTCTATGAGCTATATGCTGACCATGATATCACAGGCTCCGATAACAAGAGTGTTGTCTATAAAGCAGGAACACTTGTGACACAGATGGTAACTGATGCGGATGGTTATGCAAAAGTGACAGATCTGTATCCGGGATATTACCGTTTACATGAGAAGTATGCTCCGTTGGGATATAAGTTATCTAGTAATGATATATCAGTCACGGTCAATAAAAATACATCCCAGTATCTGAAGGAACAGCAATATGAAGGAATAATACAAGTTGTAAAGACGTTTGGCGAGGAAAATGTTCCAGAAGCACAGGCAGTTTTTGAGGTTTATGATTCCAAGAATAACTTAAAACAGACGATCACAACGAATGACAAAGGGATCGCAGAAACAGATTTACTTCCTTATGGAGCTTACCGTATTCATCAGACGAAAACGCCCGATGGATATGATATGGTACCGGACAAATGGGTAAGCATTGATGGATCTAAAATGATTTATAAGGTTGAATCAAACGATCCAAAGCAGCATGCAGGGATCATGTTGACAAAGGTTACAAGGATCAGTGATAAGGAAACTGGAACTTATACAAAAAAAGAAGAATATAAGGCAGAATTCCAGATTATCGATCAGTCGACAAAGAAAGTCATAGAAACATTGATCACGGATGAAAATGGTGCAGCTCAATCTGGAAAGTTAGATCCTGGCATCTACACGGTTCATCAGACAAAAGGAAGTGATAATTATAAGATCGCTGATGATTTTGATGTAACGATCAAAGACGGCGATAAGAAATTTAAAAAATTTGAGCTGGATAATTATTATAATGGAGACAAGATCCGGGTCAGAAAAACGATGGTCAAGAATGGAAAGTCTAAACCAGAACCAGGGGCTGAGTTTGTTGTATTGGATGAATCTATGGTGAAAGATTTCAAGGATCAGACATTGGCAACGTCACAGGACAGGCTCCATTACATTGAAAAACTGAAAAAAGATAATAGAGATGCGATTCTTGGAACATTAGTCACAGATTCCGAAGGAAAGGCAGCGATGCTCCTAAAAGATTTCGTAAAGAAGACAGGGTTTATAGTCGTGCAGACCAGAGGTGTCGAAGGCTATGACCTTGCGCTACCGCAGTATTCCACAGAAATGAAAGCATCGATCGAGGATGAAGTCAAAGTGTATGAATTCGTTTTAAAAGACGATTATACAAAATCCGCAAAGATTTCGATCAAAAAGCAAATGTCCGTAAATAAAGATAAGTATGTACCGGAATCTGGGGCAGAATTTCAGATCATTGATCCGCATGGAGAAGTGGTCGATACTCTGATAACTGATGAAAAAGGAGAAGCAACTTCAATCTCGTTAGCGATCGGTGTTTATACATTGCATCAGATCAAGGGTGATCCAAAGCATGAAATGATGGAAGATGAAGATGTGGTTTTAATCAAGTCTGATGTCCATAAGACAGTCACATTTGGTCCGTATAAAGATGATGAAAATAAGATCAGGATCGAACTAGTCAAACGTTCATCAGAGACAAAGAAGCTGTTAAATGATGCAGTCTATGAAATCTATGATGAAGATCAGGATATTGTGGCAACTTTGACTACAGGAACGAGTGGAGATGGAACTGCAGAGTGCTATCTTCCATATGGAAAATATACGATTAAGGAAACTGCTGCGCCAACAGGCTACAACATGGATGACGCAGAAGAAAAATCTTTTGAGTTAAGCGGGGAATCCACAAGCATCAAGATCACGTACGATAATGCTGGAAATGGAAGCTGCAGGTTTGAACAGATGGATACGCCAGTCTATGGAGAAATTACGTTCAGTAAGACGGGAGATATCTTAACAGATTATGACAAGGATTCTCAGAGTTTTATCTATGACAACGATCAGATCGCAGGAGCAGTCTATGGGCTGTATGCGGATGAGAATATCAAGAAAGATGACGGAACGCTCGTCTGGAAGAAGGACGAACTGATCGATCAAAAGACAACGACAAAAGAGAAGGAGATCCATTTTACAAGAAAGGATATGGATGGAAAAGAAACAACTAACTTCTATTTAGGAAAGTATTACATAAAAGAGATCAAGTCTCCGACAGGCTATATCAAAGATCAGGAAAAACATGAAGTAGAACTGACATGGGATACAACTGCAGGAAGTATCAATGATATTCGTGATGATGATAAAGTACCAGACAAGGAAGATCCGTTTGGAAATGAAGACAATAATGTAAGTACAGGTATTTATGTGTTGGAAAAAGGCGAAAAATTGAACCAGAAGATCAATGATGCGGAATCTGTGACTTTCACGTGGAAGAGTGCACCAGAAGGAGCTGTGACAACGGATGTTTCTCAGAATAAAGATGGCAGTATTGTGCTTTGGAACGATGATGGAGATTGTTATATCTCAAGTCAAAGAGCCGGACAGGTCATCTACATGAATGCAATATCATCTAAAATGTTTAAAAATTGCAGGAATCTCACAGAGATCAATTTTAAAAATATTGATACATCCGCAGTCGTGGATATGAGTCAGATGTTTTATGCCATGGATTCCATCAAAACACTCGATCTTTCATCTTTCAACACCTCCAATGTAGAAGATGTCAGCCAGATGTTCTATGGAAATCCAGTTCTTAAGACAACATATGTCGTGGATCAGATATTAAAGATCGAAGAAGATAAGTTTATCGAGGAACATCCGTTAAAGATCGTTGCCATGCCAAAGAACAGGTTCTTAAAAGGTGATAAATTCAAGGCAGAGGACTTTAGCTGGAGAATCCTTTATGATGACGATGGAGCAGAAGATGTGGAAGTGACGGATAAAGATGTGGCATTTACACCGACATATGCAGAAAAATCAGGAAAATACGAGATCAATATCAGTTTTAACAACCAAGGATCGTATAAAGATCTGCCAGAGAAAACGATCAAGACTACGGTAGAGGTTCTGGATCCAGAAGAGGAAGATATTGCCTTAAAGGTTGCGAAGAAAGCAAGTATTCATGTCAAATCTAATGATACTCTGCAAAAATACGGCATCCATCTGATCAAGACCGATCAAGACGGAAACAAGCTGGCGGGAGCCATATTTGCCTTAAAAGCGAAAACAGATATCGTTAATAGCAAAGGAGAAAATATCTTTAAGAAGGGTGATACGATCGCCACCACTACATCACAGGATGATCAGTTTGAATATCTGGAATTTATTGGATTGCCGACCGATATCTATGCAAAGGATGGAACAGACAGTGATATGTATGAGGTAGAAGAAATCTACGCACCAGATGGATATGAGAAATCGGACAAGACATTAACATTTAAGGGTAAAGTGATCAATGATACGAAAGAAAATCTTATTCATGATGTAAAAGCCGAGAATAATACGGATAATGATACAACAACATATGTGCATGATTCAGATACTTTAGTCAACCAGAAACTGGATTATATTGCATTGAAGAAGATATGGGATGATCATGACAATGCAGCAAAGATCCGTCCAGATGTTGTTACGATCAAGGCAACACATAAGACAACAAAAGAAGTAAAGGTGTATACACTGACAAAAGATAATAACTGGACAATGTTTACGGATATCAAGAAGGATGATCGTGAAAAGTGGGAGTTTCGTGAAGATGTTCCCGAAGGTTATACTTTGACGAGTACACACTGGAATGATGCGATGTATGTAATTTCGTTTACGAACTTCCATGAAAATCCAGAATATGTCGATATCAATGTACAAAAGGTTTGGGAAGATGGTGACAATGGAGATGATCTGAGGCCGATATCGATCAAAGCTCAATTATATAGAAATGGTGAGAAATACAAGAATGCTATTACATTAGACGAAACAAATAACTGGTCAGATGATGTAACGTACCATTGCCTCGATAAGTATGACAAAGCTGGCGAACCATTTGAGTATGAAGTGAAAGAAGAAGTCTATGATAAGCTGACAGGTAATGCAAAAACAGGATATGTCGATACTTACGAGACAAATGAGACAATAGATGATGATGGTACAACAACGAAGAATATCATGATCACGAATACGCATACACCAGATACGACGAAGAAAAAGGTTAAAAAGGTATGGAATGATCATGGGAATAAAGATGGCATACGCCCAAAGTCTGTCTTAGTTAATCTGTTGGCTGATGGTAAAGTGGAAGAAACATTGATGCTCAGTGCGAAGAATAACTGGAAAGCGTCCAGTAAGGTACTTCCTGTGAAAGTCAATGGTAAAAAAGTCAATTATACATGGAAAGAAGTCGAAGAAGGATTGATCACGGGAGAATCTGAGATCGGATACAGAGCAACCTATGATACGGATGAAAATGATCAGGATCTTACAGTGATCACAAACACACATGACCGTACAGGGCCGAAAGGAAGCATTACGATCACAAAAGCATTGGATCCAGGTAATCTGAATATGGATGTTGGGAATCCGACTTTTATATTTACACTGACTGGAACCGATGTCTATGGAAAGAAACACAGTTATGAGAAGAAAGTCAAATTCACAAAGGCAGAGGTTGAAAAACAGATGAAAGATCATCCGGGAGATCTGATCGAACTGTCTGTGACGTTTGATGATCTGGAATATGGTACTTATACGTGTAATGAAGGCGGTATGATCAAGTATTTCAAATTACTCAATATTACGAGCAACAGCAGCAATGCAACGATCGATCAGGAGAAAGAAACTGTGACGTTCGATATTGGACCAACTGGAACGACAGCTAAAGCACAATTGACAGGTGGAGCGAAGTTTATGAATCAGATGATCCAAGGATCTGTAAAACTTATCAAGAAAGATTCTAAGGGGAAATCATTAAGAGATATCGAATTTGTGATCACATCATCTGATGGAGCAGAAGTAGCGAAGGCCAAAACAGATTCTGCTGGAGAAGTTATTTTTGATGGACTGCTCCCTGATACTTATACGATCACAGAGACAAAGACAGCGGTTGGAAAGAATCTGTTAAAAGAACCAATCATCGTTACACTGCCAATGACGATGTCACAGGCAGAGGTGGATAAACAGAATGTGGATACAAGTAAAGCGATCAAACAGGGAAATGATTATTACTTCTATCATCTGACGTACAATGTTACGAATGATTCTATATTGGATCTTCCAAAGACAGGTGGACGGACAGATGAGCTTTCATTCATAGGAGGAATCATTCTGATTTTAGGAGGATTATTTTTATTGCATAGAAAATTTCGATGAAATCCGAAAAAATATAAAAAAATAAATTATGAAGAAACCACGTAAATAAGCCATTTTTTACGTGGTTTCTATCTATAAAATAAAAATATCAAAAAAAAATTAAAAAAAGTGTTGACATTCATCGAAAATAAGAGTATATTATATTTTGTCGTCAGGCAAGAGAGCTTGAGAGACACAAGGGATCATAGCTCAGCTGGGAGAGCATCTGCCTTACAAGCAGAGGGTCATAGGT
>ENA-ORTW01001538-ORTW01001538.1-human-gut-metagenome-genome-assembly--contig:-NODE-1538-length-24046-cov-5.651703_pt1 | contig 24046 bp, 22 predicted proteins | sample MGYA00242072_ERZ509193 | MGnify/ENA primary metagenome ERZ509193 (study PRJEB26280, sample SAMEA2338813) | human gut metagenome | biome: human gut; feature: human-associated habitat; material: faeces... | reverse complement strand
CGCTCGCCTACTTCGTCCGCACGGAGCTGCGCAGCCCGGCGCCGCTGCTGCAGCTGCGCCTGCTCGGGGAGCGCAACTTCGGGGTTTCGATGGCCGTGCTGACGCTCTTCTCGATCGGCATGCTGGGCGGCACCTACCTGCTGCCGCTCTACATGCAGCGCGGGCTGGGCTACACGGCGCTGACGGCCGGGAGCGTATTCCTGCCCGTGGGGCTCATACAAGGAGTGCTGTCGGCCGTATCGGGTTACCTCACGCGCTATGTCAAACCCCTGCTGCTCGCGGCGGCGGGCATCCTGCTGCTGGCGACGAGCTTTTGGCTGGCCAGCCGTTTCACGCTCCACACCACCCACCGGCACATCCTCTTCGTGCTCTACATCCGCGGGCTGGGCATGGGGCTCACGTTCGCCCCGCTGAACTTCTTTTCGCTGCGGAACCTCACGCAGCACGACATGGCCGCTGCGGCGGGTATCTCGAACAGCATCAAACAGTTGGCTGGAAGCGTCGGCATCGCCATCCTGACAGCCGTTTACTCGGCCCGGACGGCTTTCCATGCGGCGCACGAAACGGTATCGGCCTCCCAAACCTATGTCGAGGGGGTGACCGACGCGCTGGGCGTAGTGACATGGCTGACCCTCGCGGCCGGGCTGCCGCTGCTGTGGGTATTCCGCAAAAAACGAAAGAAAACGCCGGCAGGAAACCCGGGAGCAGCCGGGGAGGCCGGGGAAAGTTAAACCGGGAAAGCTGGGACGGCCGAACCGAAGAACCGGGTAAGCCAAGCCAACGCGCCGGGAGCCAAAACGGGAAGCCGGGAGAGGCACAAAGCCGGGAGGAGCAGAACCGGGAAGGCGGGGAAGGCCGGACAGGTGTATGCCGGGGCGCCGGATCGGCAACGGACGGCTACATCAGCCCCATGCGCCTGCGGGCGAAAGGCATGACCCAGGCCGGGGACTGTTGCCGCGCGAGCAGGTCGCGCATGTATTCCATATAGGGTTCGACGTGGCGGAAATAACGTTTCAGCCCCTCGCAGAGTGAATTCTTGGGGCTGCCGTCGGCCCCGCGGGCGAAACGGTGCTTGGGACATTCGCCCCGGCAGGCGAAATAGTAGTTGCACCGCAGACATTCGGCGGGCAGCGTGTTGCGTTTGTCCAGCCCGAATTCGCGGCGTTTCTGCGAGCGGTAGAGCTCGGCAAGGGGCGTCTCACGGATATTGCCCAGCCTGTACCCGGGGTAGACGAAATGGTCGCACGGGTAGACGTCGCCGTTGTGCTCGACGACCAGCGCGTCGCCGCACGTCTCACCCATCGAGCAGACGCCCGGCCGCACACCGCACCACTGCGCCAGCGAGGCGTCGAACAACTGCACGAAACAGCGCCCCACGTCGCTTACGACCCACTCATCGAACACATCGCACAGGAAACGCCCGTAGCCTTCGGCCGAGACCGACCAGCCGGCCAGCCGCGCCCCTTCGTGTCCGGGCGGGACGATCAGGGGACGGTGGTGTCCCGGTTTGCCGACGACGTGTTCGACGGCGGGCAGGAACTGCATGAAGCGGCTGTGCACCTCGTCGCGGAAGAAGCGGTAGATCTCCCCGCCGCGCCCCTCGCAGCACCGGTTCACGACACTCAGCGTATTGAATTCCACGCCGCTGTGCCGGAACATCCCGACCGTCCGCATCACGCGCTCGAAGGTCGGTTTGCCGCCCCTGGTCAGGCGGAAGGCGTCGTGGATATCCCCGGGCCCGTCGAGCGAGAGGCCGACCAGAAAATTGTTGGCTGCGAAAAGGTCGCACCACGCCTCGTCGACCAGCGTACCGTTGGTCTGCAACGTGTTCTCGATCCGTTTGCCGTCGGCGTACCTGCGCTGCAGCTCCATCGCCCGGCGGTAGAAATCCAGTCCCAGCAGCAACGGCTCGCCGCCGTGCCAGCAGAACTGCACGGTGTCGACCTCATTGGCCCGGATGTACTGTTTTATGCAGAGCTCCAGCAGCTGGTCGTCCATCACGGCCTGGCGGCCGCCGTACTGCACCGCCTTGTCGAGGTAGTAGCAGTAGTGGCAGTCGAGGTTGCAGGCCGAGCCCGCCGGTTTGAGCATGATCGAAAAGGCCGCGGGGGCGACCTGTTTCTCCGCGTCGCGGAACGTAAATATCTGCTTCTGTTTCATGGAGCGGGCTGATGTCCCGGACAAAAATAGCAAAATCCCTCCAATATACGCCGCAAATGTCCGAAAGCGTGCCGAAACCGTACGGGCTCCGGCAAAAAACCGGGCCGCAGCGCACGTTTTTCGCCAGAATCGTATAACTTTACGTGCTGAAAAAACTTAAAAAAACCGAAACCGATGAAAAAATCGCTTATCCTACTCGGCATGTCGCTGCTGGCTGCGTGCGGCGTGCAGAAAACGGAACTCCCGCTGCTGCCCGAAGAGGCATTCCAGACCACCGTCGACGGCAAACCCGTCGCACTCTACACGCTCCATGCGGGCGACATCACCATGCAGGTCACCAATTACGGCGCCCGCGTCGTATCGCTCTGGACACCCGACCGCGAAGGCCGCTACGAGGACATCGTACTGGGCTACGAAAACATCGGCCGCTACATAGACAACACGGGCGAACGGTTCCTCGGCGCCGTGGTAGGCCCCTACGCCAACCGCATCGCAAAGGGGCACTTCACGCTCGACGGCGCGGAATACACCCTGCCGGTGAACAATAACGGGCAGACGCTGCACGGCGGGCTCCTGGGCGTAGACCGCGTGGTATGGGACGTGGTATCGGCCTCGGACGACAAACTCGTGCTGCATTACCTCCATCCCGACGGACAGGACGGGTTCCCGGGCAACCTGGATATCGAGATGACCTACTCGCTCACGCCCGACAACGAGTTCCGCATCGACTACAAGGCCACTACCGACAAACCGACCGTGGTGAACATGTCGAACCACCCGTTCTTCAACCTCAAGGGCGAAGGCAACGGCACGGTGCTCGACAACGTGATGACGATCAACGCCAGCCACACCACCCCGGTGGACTCGGTGCTGATCCCCACGGGCCAGATTGCCCCGGTAGAGGGTACGCCGTTCGACTTCCGTGAGCCGCACGCCATCGGCGAGCGCATCGGAGCGGACAACCAGCAGCTGCGCAACGGCGGCGGCTACGACCACAACTGGGTGATCGACCGCAAGACCGAAAGCGGCATCGAGCAGGCCGCCACGGTCTGGGAACCCGCCTCGGGACGTACCATCGAGGTGCTGAGCGACCAGCCCGGACTGCAGGTTTACAGCGGCAACTTCTTCGACGGCAAGAGCATCGGCAAATACGGCAAGCCGCAGCGCTACCGCGAGTCGCTGGCGCTCGAAACGCAGAAGTTCCCCGACAGCCCCAACCACGACAATTTCCCCTCGACGGTACTGCGCCCCGGGGAGACCTATACGCAGGTCTGCATCTACAAGTTCGGCGTGAAATAACACGCAGGATATGCCTTGGCGGCGGAGGGCACCATCGGGTGCCCTCCGCTGTTTTTCCGGGGCACGGATGCCGCCCGCAGCCTTAGGCGCCCGGACGCATCGTCCGACGATATAAACAAAAAAACAAACTTATAAATATTTATTGAGATAGTTTTTGTAATTTTGGAGCCATAAACCGGCTCAAAAAATGCTACGTTCGAACCTAAATACCATAAACGACCGGATTTTCAACAAGGCCGCAATACGGATCGACGACCAGGCGCTGCGCGAAGTGGAGGCGTGTTACCGTTTCCTGGAGAAATTCGAGCAGGGAAAGGTCATCTACGGCATCAACACGGGGTTCGGCCCCATGGCGCAGTACCGGATCGGAGAGGCCGACCTGAACAGCCTCCAGTACAACATCATCCGTTCGCACAGCTGCGGCGCGGGCGAGGCACTGCCCGACATCTGCGTGCGGGCGGCGATGCTGGCGCGGCTGCAAACGTTCCTCAACGCCAAGTCGGGCGTACACCCCGACGTGGTGCGGATACTGGCCGATTTCCTCAACAACGAAATTTACCCGCTCGTGCCGCGCCACGGCAGCGTGGGCGCAAGCGGCGACCTGGTGCAGCTGGCGCATATCGCACTGGCGCTGATCGGCGAAGCGGAGGTCTCGTTCCGGGGCGAAACCGTCCCGGCAGCAGAGGCGATGGCGGCATGCGACATAACGCCCCTCAGGCTTCGCATCCGCGACGGGCTGGCGCTCACGAACGGCACGGCCGTGATGACGGGCATCGGACTGGTGAACCTGGCCCAGGCGCGCCGCCTGCTGGGGTGGGCGGTGAAGGCATCGGTGATGCTCAACGAAATCGTGGAGTCGTACGACGACTTCATGGCCGGGGCGCTCAACGAATACAAACTCCACGCGGGGCAGATCGAGATCGCCCGGCAGATGCGCGCCATATGCGCCACGAGCCGCCGGCTGCGCAAGCGCGAAGCGGAACTTTACAGCGGCGACACGGGCGCGGCACCCACCTTCAGGCACAAGGTGCAGCCCTACTACTCGCTGCGGTGCATCCCCCAGATCCTGGGGCCGGTGCTCGAAACGATCTCCCAGGCCGAGAAAATCCTCGTCGAGGAGTTCAACGCGGTGGACGACAACCCGGTGGTAGACCCCGCGGCGGGGACGATCTACCACGGCGGGAATTTCCACGGCGACTACGTGTCGCTGGAGATGGACAAGCTCAAGATCGCCGTGACGAAGATGACGATGCTCGCCGAACGGCAGCTGAACTACCTTTTCCACGACCGGATCAACGAGACGCTGCCGCCGTTCGTAAACCTCGGCAAATTGGGGCTCAACTACGGGTTGCAGGCAGCGCAGTTCACGGCGACCTCGACCACGGCCGAGTCGCAAACGCTCTCCAACCCGATGTACGTCCACTCGATCCCCAACAACAACGACAACCAGGACATCGTGAGCATGGGAACCAACGCGGCGATGCTCACGCGGCAGGTCGTGGAGAACGGCTACCAGGTCGCCGCGATCGAGATGCTGGCGCTGGTGCAGGCCGCCGACTACCTGCAATGCGCCGGGGAGCTCTCCGACGCCACGCGGCAGTTGTATGCCGACATCCGGGGCATCGTGCCGCGCTTTGCCGACGACACGCCCAAGCACAGGGAGATCGCCGCCATCGAAAATTTCCTGAAAAACAATTCCGCTTCCCTATGAAAAAGCTCCTGACCACCCTGACCGCGACATTGTGCTGTCTTTCCGGCGCTTTCGCCGCTCGCTGGGCGAGGAGTTGCAGCAAGCTATAACCGCAGAAAATGGCAAAAACGAATAAATACGCACTCGTGACCGGCGGCAGCCGGGGCATAGGCCGCGAAATCTGCCTCAAACTGGGCGGGTGCGGCTACCACGTGCTCGTCAACTACAAGTCGAACGCCGCCGAGGCCGAAAAGACCCTGTCGGGCATCCGCGCCGCAGGCGGCGACGGCGAGGCACTGCAATTCGACGTGGCCTCGGGCGAAGAGAGCACGGCGGCCATCGCCGCATGGCAGAAAGCGCACGAAGGCGCCTGCATCGAGGTGGTGGTGAACAACGCGGGCATCCGCGACGACGTGCTGATGATGTGGATGGAACCGCAGCAGTGGCACTCGGTGATCGGCACCAGCCTCGACGGGTTCTACAACGTCACGCGGCCGCTGCTCAAGGGGATGCTCGTGAACCGGTTCGGGCGCATCGTCAACATCGTCTCGCTCTCGGGCATCAAGGGGCTGCCCGGGCAGGCCAATTACGCCGCGGCCAAGGGCGGCGTGATCGCCGCGACGAAGGCGCTGGCGCAGGAGGTGGCCAAAAAGGGGGTGACGGTGAATGCCATCGCCCCGGGATTCGTGCGCACGGACATGACCGCCGACATCGACGAGGCGGAGCTCCGCAAACAGATACCCGCCGGGCGCTTCTGCGAACCGGCCGAAGTCGCCGACCTGGCGATGTTCCTCATCTCGGAACAAGCCTCCTACATCACGGGGGAGGTCATTTCGATCAACGGGGGATTATATACCTGAGACCATGGAGAAGAGAGTAGTTATCACCGGAATGGGCATCTGGGCCTGCATCGGAAAAAATACGGAAGAAGTCACGCAGTCGCTCCGCGAAGGACGCTCGGGCATCGGGCTCGACCCGGCGCGCAGGGAGCTGGGATACATCTCGTCGCTGACGGGGATCGTGGAACAACCGAACCTGAAAGGGGTGCTCGACCGCCGCAAGCGGCTGTGTCTGCCCCAGCAGGGCGAATATGCCTACATGGCCACCGCCGAGGCGATGCGCAACGCCGGAATGGACGAGGCCTACCTGGCGGCGAACGAGGTGGGAATCATCTACGGCAACGACAGCAGTGCGGCGCCGGTGATCGAGGGGATCGACATCATCCGCGCCAGGCGGAACACGGCGATGGTCGGCTCGGGCAATATTTTCCAGTCGATGAACTCGACCGTGACGATGAACCTCTCGGTGATCTTCAACCTGCGGGGCATCAACCTCACGCTCTCGGCGGCCTGCGCCAGCGGGTCGCACGCCATCGGCATGGGTTACCTGATGATCAGGCAGGGGTTGCAGGAGCGCGTGGTCTGCGGCGGCGCACAGGAGGTAAACCTCTACTCGGTGGGCAGCTTCGACGGGCTGGGGGCATTCTCGGCCCGCGAATCGGATCCCGCGGCGGCATCGCGCCCCTTCGACAAAGACCGCGACGGGCTGGTGCCGAGCGGAGGCGCGGCGACGGTGATCCTCGAAAGCCATGAATCGGCCGTCGCACGGGGCGCCGAAATCCTGGGCGAAGTGGTCGGGTACGGGTTCTCGTCGAACGGCGAGCATATCTCCGTGCCGAACGTCGACGGCCCGCGCCGTTCGCTGCTGCGGTGTCTGGAGGACGCCCGAATGCGGCCCGAAGAGATCCCCTACGTCAATGCGCACGCCACCTCGACGCCGCTGGGCGACTACAACGAGGCGGAGGCGATAGCCGGGGTATTCGCCGGATGCAACCCCTACGTGGCGTCGACCAAGTCGATGACCGGCCACGAAATGTGGATGGCCGGGGCGAGCGAAGTGGTCTACTCGATGCTGATGATGCGGCACGGGTTCATCGCCCCGAACATCAACTTCACCGAGGGCGACGAGGCCACCTCGAAGCTCAACATCCCCGTCCGCAGGGTGGACACGGAGTTCGACTGCTTCCTCTCGAACTCGTTCGGCTTCGGCGGCACCAACTCGACCCTGATCGTTAAGAAATACAAATAAACCCTTTCCTAAAAATGACAGAACAGGAACTCATAGAAAAGATCGATACCGTACTGGCCGATGAATTCGAAGTCGACCGGACGACCATCACGCCCGAAGCCCCGCTGCTGGAGACGCTCGACCTGGACAGCCTCGACCTGGTGGACGTCGTGGTGATCGTCGACAAGAACTTCGGCGTAACGCTCACGGGCCCCGATTTCAAGGAGCTGAAGACCTTCCGGGACTTCTACGACCTGATTATCAGCCGGACGAATGGGAAATAACGGCAAACAGTGGAGCGGACGCTCGCGCGGCGGCGGTTTCGGGTACAATTTCTTCATCCTGCTGATGAAGGTGGCCGGAATACGCAGCGCGTATGCCTTCCTCTCGCTGGTAGTCGTCTATTTCATCCCCTTCGCACCCCGCGCCACGCGGGCCGTATGGTTCTATAACCGCCGCATCCTGGGATACGGCAGGCTGCACTCGGCGGTGAAGCTCTACGCCCACTACTATGCGCTCGGGCAGACGATCATCGACCGGGTGGCCATCGGCAGCGGCATGGAGCGAAAATACAAATTCGAATTCGAAAACTACGACGCTTTCCTGCGCGTGCTCGACGGCGGGCGCGGGGCGGTGATCATCGGCGCACACGTCGGATGCTGGGGCACGGGGGCCGGGTTCTTCGGGGACTACGCCCGCAAGATGCACCTGGTGATGTACGACGCCGAATACCGGCAGATCAAAAGCGTCATGGAGAAACATTGCGGGCAGGAGGGCTACAAGGTGATCGCGGTGAACGAGGGCGGCATCGAGTCGATCCTCCGCATCAAGGAGGTGCTCGACCGCAAGGAGTACGTCTGCTTCCAGGGCGACCGCTTCGTCGAGGGCAGCCCGACGGTGACGCTACCTTTCATGGGGCGCGAAGCGCCGTTCCCGGCGGGGCCGTTCGCCGTCGCCGGGAAATTCCGCGTCCCGGTGGTCTTCTACTATGCCATGCGCGAACGCGGCAGGCGTTACCGCTTCATCTTCGACATCCCGGACGGGGACGGGTGCGGCACGAAGGAGGCCATACTGGGCAGCTACGTACGCTCGCTCGAAGCCGTGGTGAGACGCTACCCGCAGCAGTGGTTCAACTTCTATCGGTTCTGGTCGTGAGCGCATGCAGCATATTACTCGTATCGGCCAACCGGCACACCTCGCCCTACCCCGTTTATCCGCTCGGACTTTCGTATCTGAAAACCTATCTGGAGCGCACGATAAGCGGGATACGCGTCGATATGGCGGACTGCAACCTGCTCACGGACGGGCAGCTGGCGGAGCGTATCCGCATGCTGGCACCCCGTTACATCGGGCTGTCGCTGCGCAATGTCGACGGGGCCAACTCGCTCGACCGGCGGGGCTTCCTGCCCCAGTACAAGGCGCTGGCGGACGTCATACGCACGGCAAGCGACGCCCCTCTGATCATCGGCGGTGCCGGGTTCTCGATCTTCCCCGAGGCCTTCATGCGGGAGCTGGGCGCCGATTACGGCATCCACGGTGAGGGCGAAGAGCCGCTCGCGGAGCTGATCGGGACGCTGGAGCGCGGCCGGACGGAGATCGACATCCCGTCGGTCTATACCCGCGACGGACGCCGCGGAAGCGGCCGCAGGAGCTACCTGCCTTCGATCGAGGTGCAGTTCGAGCCCGAATTGACGGGCTATTACTGGAAGCGGAGCGGGATGCTCAACATACAGACCAAGCGGGGGTGCCCCTACGACTGCATCTATTGTTCGTACCCCTCGATCGACGGGCGGTGCGTGCGGACGATGGATCCCGAGGCCATCGCCGAAAATATCCTGCGCGCCAAGCGCGACTACGGGATCAGCTACCTGTTTTTCACCGACTCGGTGTTCAACATCGGCCCGGAATACAACGTCCGGCTGGCCGAGACGCTGATCCGCCGCCGCACGGATATCCGCTGGGGCGCCTACTTCTCGCCGCGGGGCATCGACGCAGAGCAGATGCGGCTGTTCCGGGCTTCGGGGCTTACGCACATCGAATTCGGCACCGAGTCATTCTGCGACCGGACGCTGGAGGCTTACGGCAAGCGTTTCACGTTCGGCGACGTCGAGCGGGCAAGCCGGCTCGCGCTGGACGAGGGTGTCTACTACGCCCACTTCCTGATCCTGGGCGGCTACGGCGACACGCGCGAAAACATGCGCGAAACAATCGAAAACTCGCGGCGGATGGAGTACACCGTCATGTTCCCCTATGCGGGCATGCGCATCTACCCGCATACGCGGCTGGCGGAGCTGGCCGCGAAAGAGGGTGTCGTCGGCCGGGACGACGACCTGCTGGGGCCGACCTACTACCTCTCGCCGGACTTCGACCTGGAACAGGTGCGGCCTGCCGCGCTGGCCACGGGCAAGGCGTGGGTTTTCCCCGACGACCCGCAGAGCGCGCTGGCGGATACGCTGCGGTTGAAACGAAATAAAAAAGGGCCTTTATGGGAGTACCTGAGAAAACCCTGATTACGGGGGAGGAGATACTGGAATACATCCCGCAGCGCCCGCCGGTCGTGATGGTCGACACCTTTTACGGCATCGACGAGCGGGGGTGCGCACGCAGCGGGCTGACCGTTACGGCGGACAACCTGCTCGTTGCGGACGGGGTGCTGGACGAGTGCGGCATCGTGGAGCACATCGCCCAGTCGGCCGCCCTGAGGGCGGGTTACATGAACCGCACGATGGGCCGAAGGGTGCAGCTGGGGTACATCGGCGCCGTGAACGACCTGAAGGTGCACTTCCTGCCGCCGGTGGGCAGCAGACTCGTCACACAGAACATGGTCGAGCAGACGGTGATGAACGTAACGCTTCTTTCGGCACGGACGGAATGCGACGGGAAACCCGTCGCCGAGTGCCGGATGAAAATATACCTGGAAGAGTGATGGTACGCAGGAAAAAGAGCGAGGCGAGCCTCGTGAACAAGACATCGCTGCGCGTGAGGTTCAGCGAAGTGGATTCGATGCAGATCGTGTGGCACGGCGAATACGTGCGTTATTTCGAGGACGGGCGCGAGGCGTTCGGCCGCGAATTCGCAGGGCTGGGTTACATGGACATCTATGCCAGCGGCTACACGGCGCCGATCGTCGAGTTGCACCTGCAATACAGGAAACCGCTGAAAGTGAATGACACGGCCGTGGTGGAAACCCGCTATATCGCCACCGAGGCGGCAAAGGTCTGTTTCGAGTACACGATCCGCAGCGCCACCGACGGCGAAGTGGTGGCCGAAGGCAGCTCGACACAGGTGTTCCTCGACAGCCGGGGCGAACTGCAACTGCTCGCGCCGGAGTTCTACCGCAAATGGAAAGAGCGATGGGAGGTGAAATAACGGTCTGGTGGGGGCCCGACGATATGGTATCGGCGCTGGGCTTCGGCACGGAGGAGAACATGGCCGCCGTACGTGCCATGAAAAGCTCGCTGGCGTCGTGGCACGATGCCACACCCGTATGCCTGATCGACCGGAAGCGGCTCGGGGCGCTGGCAGCGGAGCAGGGACTCGCGGGATATACGCCCCTGGAACGGCTCGTGCTGGCGACGCTGGGCGGGGTGGTCGCCCGCTCGGGGGTCACACCCGCCGACAAGCGGACGCTGATCGTCCTGGCGACGACCAAAGGGGAGATCGGATCGCTGGGGAGCGCCCCGGAGCGATGCGACCTGAACAGAACGGCGGAAGTCGTGGGACGTCATTTCGGCGCCGCGCACCGGCCGCTGCTGGTCTCGAACGCCTGCATCTCGGGCGTTTCGGCCATCGTCATCGCGGCACGGCTGATCCGCAGCGGCCGGTACGACCATGTCTTCGTGGCGGGATTCGACCTGCTGTGCGACTTCATCGTCAGCGGATTCAACGCCTTCAAGTCGGTGAGCCCGACGCTTTGCCGTCCCTACGATGCGGCACGCGACGGGCTGACGCTGGGCGAAGCGTGCGGCGCCGTCCTGCTGACACGCGACCAACGGCTCTCGGGCACGGGCGTGAGCGTGGTGGGAGGCGGAATTTCGAACGACGCCAACCACATATCGGCGCCTTCGCGCACAGGCGACGGGCTCTGGTACGCTATCCGCGCGGCACTCGCCGAGGCGGGAACCGGAGCCGGGGAGGTCGGGCTGGTAAACACCCACGGCACGGCGACCGTCTACAACGACGAGATGGAGAGCAAGGCGCTTCACCTGGCGGGATTGTGCGGCGTACCCTGCAACTCGCTGAAGCCCTATTTCGGACATACGCTGGGGGCTTCGGGCGTGATCGAGAGCATCGTCACGGTACGGGAGCTGTGCGAGGGCACCTGCTTCGGGGTGAAGGGCTACGCGGAGTGCGGGGTACCCTACCCGCCCGACGTGAGCGCCGCGCACCGCGAAATACGGACGGACACGGCGCTGAAAACCGCCTCGGGATTCGGGGGCTGCAACGCCGCGGTCGTATTCCGCCGCGCAGCGGGCCCCAACGCCGCGCCCGGAAATGAAACGGCGGAGGGACAAGGGTGTGGGCCAAACACAGGTGTGCAAGGCGGGAACGACTGCCTGGAGGCTGCCTGTACCCGAAGCGGAACGGCTATGAGCGCGAATGACCGGGGGCACGGCAAAAATGCGGTCGGGCACGGGAACCCAGACACCGGAGAAAAGGCCGGCGGCCATGCGGAAACCGGCACAGGACGACACGGCAGCGGAATCCGCTGTCACGATACGGCACACGTCGTCATTGCGCAACACCCTTCGCTGCCGTTCGACGCCTTTATCCGCGAAAGATACCGGGCGCTCGCAGACCCGAACATGAAATTCTCGAAGATGGACGACCTGTGCAAGCTGGCCTACGTCGCCTCGTGCGAACTGCTCTCCGGACACAGGCCCGATTGCCCGGCGGAGCGCATCGGCGTGGTGATGGCCAACCGCAGCGCCTCGCTCGACAGCGACCGGCGCCACCAGGCGATTATCGACGCCGGGGACGGGTGCGGGGCTTCACCGGCGGTGTTCGTCTACACGCTGCCCAACATCATGCTGGGGCAGGTGGCGATCAAGCACGGGCTGAAGGGAGAGAGCACTTTTTTTGCGTTCCCGGACAAAAGCAGTAACTTTATCCGGGAATACACCGCTTCGCTGATCGCCGAAGGGCGCATGGACGCCGTCCTGTGGGGCTGGTGCGAATTCGACGGCGGCAGCTACGATTGCGAACTGACATTAACCGAAAAAACGGGACAAGATACGATGGAAGATCTGGAACTGCAACTCAAACAACAAATTATCGAAGCGCTGAACCTCGAGGAGATCACCGCCGACGAGATAGCGACCGACGCGCCGCTGTTCGGCGACGGGCTGGGACTCGACTCGATCGACGCACTGGAAATCACCCTCCTGCTCGAAAAACACTACGGCATACGGCTGGCAAACCCGGCCCAGGCCAAACCGATATTCTATTCGGTAGCCACGCTGGCCGACTTTATCCGCAAGAACCGCCCGCAATGAGCATAGCCGTCTGCGGCATAGGGATCGTCTCGGCCATCGGCATCGGAGCCGGGGAGACGCTCGGGAACCTGCGCACCGGACGCAGCGGAATCGGGAAGCCGACGCTTCTCGGTTCGGCTGTCGGCGTGCCCGTGGGCGAAGTGAAACGGGACAACGCGGCACTCGGGGAGCTGCTCGGCATCCCGGAGCGCGAACATCCCTCCCGCACCGCCCTGCTGGGCATGGCGGCGTTTATTGTGATCCGCAGCCGTAGGCAGCACAAGAGCGAGCGGTGACTAAGAATATAGGCGTCTATCTAATTGTTGCTTTAAAGTTTGGATAACTGAGTTTGGAGCTTGAGAAATAGCAGCTACGATTTCTTGGATGGCCCTCATTGAGTAGCGGTACTCCACTTGCTCGGTGTTTGACTTGCACCGCTGACAATAGTCCGGATTGGCTCTCCAGCGATTCGCTCTGACAAATAAGTTAAAGGTATAGTTGTTAAAAGCCACCGACCTGTTGTCCCGAATTAGTTGAATTTGGTTATCCTTAAGTTGGCGGTTAACTTCCGCAACGCAAGCTTTTGCACTATAGCGACATGCTTCGAGAGGGGTGTCTAAATCACAATAGCAAATAATGTTTCGATAGTACTCATTACTTGCTCGGGGAAGGCCTTCTGCTCCAATCAATTTTTTATACGCTCTGGCTTTTTCTCCAGGTTTCAAATCAGTAAAAAAACCTGCAGCAAGTTTCCCTAAATAGCATTTAATGATGTCGTATGAACCTATAAAGTTCTTATGTAGATAAGAATCCACCTCGGAGACCACGTCGTAGATTAGTTTGAAATATTTTAAAAGCGTGTCGTGAGAAAGGCGAGATACACTTAACGGACTCAAATCAATGGGGGTCGAGTAGCGTACTTTATCCCTGCCGATGTAGTGACCGATACTGTTTCTCTTTGTCCTGAATTTATCAAGCTCGCTAATATTGTCAGTCAAAACACAAGGCGCAGTGCCAAAATACTTTTGAAATTCTGATATCCGTTTACTCCATGAACCTTTGCAAATCCCGTCAATTTGAGAAGAAAATCTATATTGATCATAATTAGCATTGCCATAATTGATATCACTTTTTAGAAGGAATGCGCCATCCACCGCATCTGGACACTGAATTATTACCCCCGGCTTTGACTCGAACGAAAGCGCAAGGGCTGTCCTCAAATACGTCTCAAAACACGAACTTAATAGCATTAGCATATTCAGCCGCGTATAATTCTCAAAGTCACCAAAAGCCGTCTTCCACTCCGTGTATGTTGGGGCAATACGCTTGTCATCTTCATCTTTGACTAAAAAGAAGCTCTTGGGATCAGCATCGTCATTTGGTAAGGCGTTTTTTGCAGCTTTCTTGATAGTGTCTTTCGCTGGTACAAAAGCCCAGTATACTCTGTTTAGTTCCGTAAAATGTTGCTTGAACAAATTATATGCTAATGTATATGGAAATGGTGATTCCCAACGTTCATTTGCCATAGTGTAATATTCCTCCAATTTTTGCGAATTTATTCGTATTTTCTCTGAGAGATTTTCCTAAGGCATTAACGAATTACATTGCACTGTTAATCCAGACAATTTAAGTATAGCATCTTTATTTTCAAGCTTCAATAACGAATAAACATGGAACTTGCATGCCGAAGGAGGAGTTTAATGCGCCATATGCAACGAATACTAGCGTGTGTATTGCTCTTTATTGCAGGAGCTTTTTTGTTCTATCCATGGGCCAGCATAATTATCAATAACGAGTGTCATTCCAATGTGGAAACTAACTACACTGCAGCTATCGAAAATACTGACGATGCAGAGCTGACCGCCCAGCGTGAAGCGGCACAGCAGTATAACGCCATGCTGTCCGGCGTAGCTATCACTGAGGGAGGGGCATCCGCCCCTCCCTTGGCGTATGCCCAACAGCTCACGGTGGGCGGCGTCATGGCCTATGTGGACATTCCCAAAATCGGTGCATATCTGCCGGTGCAGCACGGCACGGACGCGGACACGCTGGAGCGTGCGGTGGGCCATGTGGTCGGCACATCCCTGCCGGTGGGCGGCAGCAGCACCCACGCGGTGCTGTCTGCCCACAGTGGCATGGCATCCAGCAAGTTGTTTTCGGACATCGACCAGCTTGCAGTGGGCGACACGTTTTACATCCATGTGCTGGGCGATACATTGGCGTATCAGGTAGACAATATCGCTACTGTGCTGCCCACGGACACCGGTTTGCTGCAAATCGAGGGCGGAAAAGACTTGGTAACGCTGGTGACCTGTACGCCGTTTGGTGTCAATACCCATCGGCTGCTGGTAAGGGGACACCGTGTGCCGTTCACGCCGGAAACGGTGGAAGAAATCACTGCAACGCCGGCTTCCTCCTCGTGGGCGCGGCACTATCTGACGGGATTGGCTATCAGCTTCGGCGCAGCGGCAGTGGTCGGCGGCGGGTATTTCATCGTGAAACGGAGGAAGCGCTATGCGTAAAAAGGAGCTATTACTGGCGGCGCTGTTGGCTGCGGCTGGCTTATGTGCTCTGCTGTGGCCGGTGTTCACCGGGCACAGGCTGCAAGCCAATACGGATGAAGCGGCGCAGAGTTTCCTCGAAGAACGCAAGCTAAACCCGTATCCCGAGCTGCTGGTAGCCTTACAGGACTACAACCGCCAGCTTTATGCAGAGAAACAGCGTGATTTGTCCAGTTTGGAAGCCTGCGAGGAGCCTGTCGTTGACCTATCCGCCTACGGCATCAAGAGTGAGATCATCGGCGTGCTGGAGATCTCGGCCATGGAGTTGACCATGCCGGTCTACTTGGGCGCATCGGATGAACATCTTGCCCTCGGCGCGGCGGTGCTGGGCAGCACGTCAGCGCCCATTGGCGGCGATAACACCAACTGCGTCATTGCAGGCCACCGAGGCTGGCGCGGCGCGGATTACTTCCGCCACATCGATCGCCTGCAGGTGGGCGATACCGTGCAGCTGACGAATCTATGGGAAACGCTGACCTATACCGTAACGGACATTCAGATCATCCAGCCCCAGGAGGTGGAGAAAATTAAAATTCAGCCAAACCGCGACCTGCTGACTTTGCTGACCTGCCACCCCTATGCCTCGGGTGGGCGACAGCGGCATGTGGTGGTGTGCGAAAGGGTGGTGACATGAAGAAAGTTAAACCAATCGCATGGGTGATTCTATGCCTGCCGGTTCTCTATGCCGCGATTGCAGCGGCCGCAGCCTATAAACAGGATACCAACCTGTTTGACCTGATGACTCGCTTCAGCCATGTACTAAAGCACCCAACGCTGCTGCATTGGACGGGCTATACTCCACAATGCATCATCGGTGCATTGGCCTGCTACGGTCTAGCCGTGACGCTCTACTATTCCGGCTATGAAAACCGCCGCCCCGGCGAGGAATACGGCTCTGCCAAATGGGGTAGCGTCCGTGCGCTGAATAAGAAGTACGCCGATCCGAAAGGGAAAAATGCCATCCTGACAAAACGCATTTCCATCGGGCTGGACGGGTATCGGCACCAGCGCAATCTGAACATTCTTGTGGTGGGCGGCAGCGGCTCCGGCAAAACGCGGTATTTCTGCAAACCGGGTATTATGAGCGCCAACTGCTCCTATTTGGTCATAGACCCGAAGGGCGAGATGCTTCGCAGCACCGGCCGCCTGCTGGAGCAGGAAAAATATGACATTAAGGTATTCGACCTCATTCATCCGCAGCAGTCGGATGGATACAATCCCTTCACCTACATCCGGGACGAGCCGGATGTGCTGAAGCTCATGGACAATCTGGTAAAAAATACCACCCCGCCTAAGGGGGCGTCCAACGATCCGTTTTGGGAAAAAGCAGAAATTGCGCTGGATTCTGCGCTGATGCTGTATCTGCTCAGCGAAGCGCCCAAGGAGGAGCAGAACTTTGAAATGCTGATGTTTATGCTGGAATGTGCGCGTGTCATGGAGGAGGACGAGCAATATCAAAGCCCGCTGGATCTGCTGTTCCAAGCGCTGGAGGAGCGGGAGCCGAATCATGTAGCAGTGCGGGAATATAAGGTTTACAAGCAGGCCGCCGGCAAGACAGCGAAATCCATTCTTGTAACCGCCTCCGTCCGGCTGGCGGCATTTATTTTCCCGCAGTATGCGGCCATGATGCAGACGGATGAGATGGACTTTGCCTCATTGGGTGAGCGAAAGCGAGCCATCTTCTGCATCATTCCTGTCAATGACGGCAGCATGAACTATTTGGTCAGTATGCTATTGACCCAGTGCTTCCAGCAGCTCTACCTGCGGTCGGATGAGCGGTACAACGGGCGGCTGCCGGTGCCGGTGCGCGTCATACAGGACGAGTGGGCCAATGTGGCGCAGCCGGACAGCTATCCCAAGGTGCTGGCCACCTGCCGCAGCTATAACATCGGCATCAACATCATTGTGCAGAACATTCATAGCATCAAGGCACTCTATAAGGACGAATGGGAAAGCGTCATCGGCAACTGCGATACCCTCCTTTTCCTCGGCGGCGGCAATGAGCCGACATCGCTGGAATTTATTTCCAAGCTCCTGGGAAAAGAAACGGTACATACCCGGACACGCGGGCAGACGAAAGGGCGCAGCGGCTCCAGCTCTGTGAATTTTCAGCAGACCGGGCGCGATTTGATGACGCCGGACGAGATACGGATGCTGCCCTCAGATGACGCCCTGCTGCTTATCCGCGGTGAAAAGCCGGTGCGGGATAAAAAGTATGACATTCGCCGTCACCACAATGTGCAGCGCACCACAGACGGAGGAGCGGAGCCCTATATCCACAATCCGCCTGTGCCGGACTATTCTCTGCCGGATCTGCCCTATGCATTCCGTACACTGGACGATTTCACATTTTTGGAGGACGAACATGAAAACGAAGAAAACTAAAACCATGGCAAGAAGCGTTTGCGCCGGTGCGCTGCTTCTGTGCTGCGTTGTACCTGCCTACGCTACCGCCAGCGATCCGCTGAGCATCGTTAATAATCTGTCCGACTTCATCTTTTCGATCATCAAGGCCATCGGCATCATCATTCTTGGCTGGGGCATCGTGCAGGTGGGTATGAGCATCCAGAGCCACGACGCCAGCCAGCGGACGCAGGGCCTGCTGTGCCTGTTCGGTGGCTTGCTTATTACCTTCGCCAAGGAGATCCTGACGCTGATCGGCGCGGTGTAAAGAACTGATTGCTAATTGCAAAGTAGGAATTTGTGACTATAATAATAGAAGGGAGGTGATGCATTCATGAAATTATACCGATATATTCCTGCACTTGATAGAGAAAATGGGACTCAGCTATACAAGGGAATGATAGAAAACTTGCAGTGTGCGCGTTTGAGATTTACTAATCCAGCTACACTAAATGATCCCTTGGAAGCAGTCGCGCCTTATACTTTTAGAGAAAACGGCAATGTAGTAACTCCAAATACGAAAGAAATCAAAGAAATACTTTCTACCCACCTCGGTAAGAATGTTTGGAAAGAACCGAGAGGAAAGAGAATTTTGGAGGTAATGCCGTTTGGCATTTCTTTAGAGTACGCGATAATGCTTTGCCTTTCAAAAAGTGAGAACAATCAACTTATGTGGGCACATTATGCCGACTATCATAGAGGCATTTGCTTGGAATTTGATTTTCCAGATAGCTTTTGTAGCAAGGTGACGTGGAGTGATGCGGTAATTTTCTCTCATAAGAATTTCGGATTATTTTGCCATTGCGGAGATGTAAACTATGAAGCCCAAAGAAAAGCCATTATCTTTTCGGATGGGATTGCTGAGAATGATTATCCTGTTTACGATGCGCTTTTATCAAAACCAGACTGTTGGAAATATGAGCAAGAATATAGAGTCCTTTTGTGTTATCCAATAGATAGTGAATGTAAGTTTGCGGCGGGGGCAAATACGCGTGAATACTACTTTACATATCCGAAAGAATGGCTAACAAGTATAACGTTTGGTATGCGTTTATCTGAAGCACCACGAGAATCAATAATTCAGTGCATTGGTGAGGCGAAATATCCGGATGTAACTTTCAAACAAGAAATCCTTGTAAACAACAAGTTTGAAATAGGCTGCGAAAAAATTTAATTTTAAAACGTGAGGTGTAGAGGTGGTCTGCATCTCACGTTTTGCTGTAGAGGTGATATTACATGGATAACAACTGGATCATTGACAATCTCAACTATGCCTTTGGAGTATGGAACGACAAGCTGACGGAGATGTGGTCGCTGCTGACCCAGTCGCCCCAGGCGTTTAAGGGCGGGACGATATGGAGAACGATACAGACCGTCAACGGGGCTATGCAAGGCATTGGCTACGGGCTGCTGGTGCTGTTTCTGGCCATCGGCATCTTCCGCAGCAGCGCCGGCTTTCGGGACTTCCAACGGCCTGAACACGTCCTGCGGCATTTTATCTACTTCGTCATGGCGAAGCTGGCTGTTACCTACGGCATCGACCTGATGGTGGACATCTTTGCGGTCTGCGCCGGTATCATCTCCACCGCTGCCGGCAGTGTGGGCGGTATCGACGGTGCAGCTGTGTCGCTGCCTACGGAGATAGTGACGGCCATCGGGAATGTGGGCTTTTTGGCCAGCATCCCTCTGTGGCTGGTGACGCTGCTGGGCTGCCTGGTCATTACGGTGCTGGCGTTTTTGATGATCCTCACCGTATATGGCCGTTTCTTCAAGCTCTATTTATATGCCGCGTTGTCGCCGGTGGCGCTGGCGTCCTTTGCGGGAGAAGGCACGTCCCAGATGGGGCGTGCCTTTCTCAAAAGCTATATGGGTGTGTGTCTGGAGGGCGCGGTAATCGTGCTGGCCTGTATCGTGTTCTCGGCCTTCGCTGCCAGCGGCACGGTGGTGTTGGGCGGCGGCTCGGTAGTCGCGCAGGTGTGGGGCTATCTGGGCGAGGTGATCTTCAATATGCTGGTGCTGGTGGGCTTGGTGAAGGGTGCCGACCGCGTGGTACGGGAGATGTTTGGGATGTGAAGCGGTGTTGACAGAGGGAAACATTTATGAGACAATACAAATAGAAGGATTACTTCCAATAATAATGATAAATGGCGCGTAGAATTGTTGAAAAAGGAGTGAGACAGGTGAGCGACTATGCGGTGTATATTGACGAAGCGGGCGACTTGGGAATAGGACGTGGCACACGGTGGTTTGTTTTGACAGCAGTGGTTGTTAAAAAGACTGTAGAGCCTCAAATACGGGCGCGGATGACCGCGATAAAGGCTTGCCTGAATGTCCGAGAAATCCACTTGCGGAAGATTACCGAATTCTATAAGCGGGCGTTCATTGTGCGTGAATTGAGAGATGAAGAATTCGTTTATATGAATGTTCTGGTGGATACAGATAAATTTGACAGAGCGAGAATTCCAAACCCGATCATTGCATATAATTATGTGTGCAAGTATTTGCTGCAACGGGTGTCGTGGTATCTGAGTTCACTTGGATCGTCCGGGGATATTGTCCTATCTGCACGTGGAACAAGCCGAGATGGGGAACTAATACAATACATTCAAGAAAAACTTCTTCCGTATCCGTCCAACGGAATAGATGCCTCGTCTTTCGGGGCGGTAACTGCCAAAACTGCAGCTACATGGGATATGTTACAGTTGGCTGATGTTTGTGCGACCTCAATGTTTTTGACCTACGAAGTTAATAGATATGGTTTTTCAACGCCTTGTTTTTCAGTGAGTATGTCTGACCATATTTACCGAAACAACAATGGAAAAATTGATAGTTATGGAATTAAGTTCTTCACATCGGATATGAAACCAAATGTAACCGCACTGAAGAAATCGCGCATTTGCACCAAAAAAGAAAGAACCCCCGGCACGACTACCACATGACAAGCATGCTGGTGAAACACCCTCGTGTTAATCCGGCGACGTTCTTTCTATGAGATAGTATATGATAATTTTTGTCAAAAATCAATTGGTAATTTTGACAAAAATGCCAATTGACATCTGATTCCGAAACCCGTCTCAAATTGAGACGGGTTTCGACATTTATGGAGGCATACATGGAAATCAAAATCAACAAAGAAATTCGTAGCTACAAGGAGACTGTCTACTTCGGCCTGACAGCGCGGCAGCTTATTTGTTCGCTGCTGGCGGTGGGTACGGCGGTGGGGCTGTACTTCGCCCTGCGGGGCGTATTAGACCGCGAGATGCTGGGCTGGCTGTGCATCGTGGGCGCTGCGCCTATGGCGGCGGCTGGCTTCTTCCACTACAACGGCCTGACACTGGAGCAATTCCTGTGGGCGTGGTGCAAGACCAATTTCCTGCTGGCCGGCCGGCGGCTGTGGCACAGCGAGAATTACCTATACGACCTTTGGGAGAAGGAGGACAAGAAGTGAGAAAACTATTCAAGGGCCGCAGCACGGAACGGGACGCCTTTCGCATTCCCCGCAGCGTGCAGCAGTCCATCCCCATCAAGCGCATCTATAAAGACGGTATCTTTCGTGTAAGCGGCAGGTTTTCCAAGACCTGGCGCTTTTTTGACATCAATTATGCCGTGGCCTCGCCGGAAAAGCAGCTGGAGCTGTTTTTGAGCTACTGCGGCGTTCTCAACAGCCTGCCCATCGACGCGGGTATTAAGCTGACACTGGTGAACCGCCAACTTAACCGGCAGGAGTTCAGTAGGAATCTCCTGATGGCCTACCGGCAGGATAGCCGCGACTATATGCGCCGCGAGTACAACGGCATTCTGCTGGACAAGGCCAGCGGCAGCAACAATCTGGTGCAGGAGAAGTACATCACCGTGTCTGTGGCCAAGCGCAGCATCGAGGAGGCCCGCACCTTCTTCGCCCGCGTGGGAACTGACCTGACCGCTGGCCTCGGCCGCATGGATTCCGGCATACGGGAAATCACCCTCAACGAGCGCCTGCGGCTATTCCATGACTTTTTCCGGGTGGGACAGGAGACGGACTTTGCCTTCGACCTGCAAACCGCTCAGCGGCGCGGCCACGACTTCCGCGATGCCATCGCGCCGGAGACGCTGCAATTCTTCCACGACCACTACGCCGTGGGCGAGCGTGTAGGCCGCACCCTGTTCCTGCGAGAGTATGCCAGCTTCATCAAGGACACTATAATCACCGAGCTGATGGACTATCCCCGGAACATGATGCTATCCATCGACATTGTGCCGGTGGCCACTGATGAGGCTGTATCGGAGATGCACCGGCGCATCATGGCGGTGGAGAGCGACATCACCCGCTGGCAGCAGCGGCAGAACCACCACAACAATTTCTCCGCCAACATCCCCTATGATCTGGAGCAAATGCGGAAGGAAACACGGGAGTTTCTGGACGATCTCACCGCCCGTGACCAGCGGATGATGTACGCACTGGTGACGCTGACTCACCTTGCCGACAACGAGGGACAGTTGGAGCAGGACACGGAGGCACTGTCTGCCATTGGCCGTTCCCACGGCTGTCAGTTTGCCACTATGAAGCACCAGCAGGAGGACGCGCTGAACACGGTGCTGCCCTACGGCCTGCGGCGTATCGACGCTATGCGGACGCTGACCACGGAGAGCACCGCTGTGCTGCTGCCCTTTAAGACGCAGGAGATCATGGACACCGGCGGTTTGTACTACGGCGTCAACGCCGTGTCCCGCAACCTCATCATCTGTAACCGCGACGCGATGCTCAACGGTCACGGTCTGTATACGGGTGTGTCCGGCAGCGGTAAGTCCATGATGGCCAAGCAGGAGATCGGCTTTGTGGCACTGAACACCGACCACGATATTATTGTGGTAGACCCTGAGCGGGAGTATGGCCCGCTGATCCGAGCCCTGGGCGGCGAGGTCATTACCATTTCCGCCTCCAACGGCAGCTATGTCAACGCGCTGGACATCTCCAAGGAGTACGGTGACGGGCGCAATCCGCTGGTGCTGAAAAGTGAGTTCATCATGAGCCTGTGCGAACAGCTCATGGGCGCAGGTGAGATCGGTGCAAAGGAGAAATCCATCATCGACCGCTGCACTGCCAACATCTACCGCAAGTACATCCGCAAATACGAGGGAGACCCGCCCACGCTGAAAGACCTCTACGACGACCTCATGCGGCAGAAGGAGCCTGTCGCCCACGAAATTGCGCTGGCGCTGGAGTTGTTTACCACCGGCAGTCTTAACGTGTTCGCCCATCAGACCAACATCGACACCCGCAACCGTATCATCTGCTACGACATTCAGGACTTGGGCGAAAACCTCAAGCCCATCGGCCTGCTGGTGATGCTGGACAGCATCCTCAACCGTGTCATTCGCAACCGGCAGCAGGGGCGGTACACCCACGTCTACATTGACGAGATCTATCTGTTCTTCGCCAGCCCTGGTGTGGGCGGTAAGAGCGCCATCAACAACTATTCCAGTGAGTTCCTTTACAAATGCTGGAAGCGGTTCCGTAAATACTACGCCACCCTCACCGGTATTACGCAGAACGTGGAGGAGTGTCTGCTGTCCGATACGGCGCGGCTGATGTTCGCCAACAGCGAGTTCTTGGTACTGCTGAATCAGGCACCTACTGACTGTGCGGAGCTGGCCAAGCTGCTGGATGCCAGCGACGCGCAGATGGATTACGTCAGTGACGCACCGGCAGGACACGGGCTGATCAAGGTCGGCTCTTGCCTCGTGCCTTTCATCAATGAGCTGCCCCGCGACACGGAGCTGTACCGCCTGATGACCACCAAGCCGGGTGAGGACTGACGCTATGCGGGACTTGAAGATTAGACCCGGCATGGACACGCCCAAGGCAAAGCTGAAGAACCCCGCGCCCAAGGACGCGGATTCCCTTCTGAAACAGCACATGGACAAACGGCAGCGAGAAAAGGAGCCGGAAAGCCGCGACCCCGTCCGTTACGCCACCGACCGCGTGGAGAAAACTATGCGCCGTGGTGCAGCTGGGGCGACGGATACCTCGCGGCGTATGATAAAGCGCTATCAGGAGCAAAAACGGCAAGGTAAGAATACTGCGTCAGAAAGCCGTACTGCGTCAGAAACGCTCGAAACCATGAACCGCGTGACACTGGCAGAAAGAAACCTGCCCGATACGCCGCAATCACACGCTGCACGAAACAAAGTCGGAAACCAGACCATTTCTCCGCAAAATCGCGGAGGCACAAAAAGTGCAAATGCCGCCCCGCAGGAGCGTGGGCGGCAGAAAGCTGCGCGGGACGCGAAAGCCGCCTATCGGCGGAACCTTGCCGAAAAAAGAACAACAGAAACCCCTTTTACGCCTCCACGGTCAGACCGTGGAGGCACAATGACCACTCCGCAGAAAGGCAATTCGGGGGTATCGGCCA